>OJJD01000526.1_pt1 | contig 15026 bp, 14 predicted proteins | sample 1596011 | NCBI WGS metagenome assembly OJJD01 (sample SAMEA4350113, study PRJEB24818) | metagenome | biome: human; feature: gut; material: faeces | place: Denmark | collected 2013-09 | reverse complement strand
TGTGCTATTATTCGTCGCCTTTCTGGTTTTTTTTTTTACACGAAGAGCAGGCCAAACGAGAAAGGGGCCCTTCTGGGGGGCTGGGAGTTTTGTAAAAGAGACTGCCCCGGCAGCCGAAAAAACCGCCGTTACGCAGCACGGTGATGCGATCGCTGACGGCATACACCTGGTCGAGGAAGTGGGTGACGAAAATCAGGCTGACCCCGCTATCGCGCAGCTGGCGCATCAGGGTAAAGAGCATTTCGACTTCCTGGGTATCAAGGCTCGCGGTAGGCTCATCAAGGATCAGCACTTTCGCGGAGAGATCGATCGCCCGGCAAATCGCGACAATTTGCTGCATCGCGACGGAAAAACGGTTCAGCGGTTCGCGAACGTCCAGGGAGAAGCCATAGGATTCCATCAGCCTGGTGGCCCGCGCTTCCATCTCTTTGCGTCGCAGCAGGCCGAAGCGTCTTGGCTCACGGCCAATAAACAGGTTATCCGCCACCGACATATTCGGCAGCAGGTTCACTTCCTGGTAAACCGTCCCAATCCCCAGCTGCTGCGCATGGGCGGTGTTTTTTGGCGAAATGGCATTGCCTTCTAGCCAGATTGTGCCGCGATCGGCATGGTAAACGCCGGTAAGTGCCTTAATCAGCGTCGATTTTCCCGCACCGTTCTCTCCCAGCAGCGCCATAATCTCACCGCGTCGCAGGCTAAAATCAACGTTATCCAGCGCTTTTACACCGGGGAAAAACTTGCTTAAGCCCTCTGTGCGGAGGATTTCCTGGTGTTGTGTGTCGGTCATGTTTCCCCCTCACCCTCGCCCTCTCCCGGTTGGGGAGAGGGAAATGTTCATGCCAGTCTCCCCGCCCTTGTATACCCTCTCCCCTCTGGGGAGAGGAGTGGGGTAAGGGGCGAGGGAAAAGGCCTTAGTAGCCCATATTTTTCTTCTTCTCTAACTCTTCTTTCGCGGTGTCAGGCAGGTAGAGCGTCGATTTGGTGATCGTCACTTTTTCAGGCAGGGTGCCGTCTTTCTTGAATTTCTCCAGCGCATCGAATGCCGGGCCAGCCATGTTTGGCGTCAGCTCCACGCTGGCGTTCGCTTCGCCGTCCATCATCGCTTTATAGATATCCGGTACGCCATCGATAGAGCCGGTGAGGATATCTTTGCCCGGCTTCAGGCCCGCTTCTTTGATGGCCTGGATAGCCCCGATCACCATGTCATCGTTGTGGGCGTAAACCATGCAGATGTTCTTGCCGTTGTTTTCAGCCTTGATAAAGCTCTCCATGACCTCTTTACCTTTACTGCGGGTAAAGTCGCCGGACTGAGAGCGGATAATCTTAATGTTTGGCGCTTTGGCGATGGCTTCCGCGAAGCCTTTCTTACGATCGATGGCCACGCTCGCCCCGACGGTCCCCTGCAACTCAACGACGTTACACGGCTTGCCATCCACCTGTTTCACCAGCCAGTCACCAATTAATTGACCCTCGAGAACGTTGTTGGCGGTGACGGTGGTCATATAGAGAGATTTGTCTTTTACATCAATGGAACGATCGAGCAAAACAACCGGGATCTCAGCGTCTTTCGCTTCCTTCAGGACCGGCTCCCAGCCAGTGGCCACGACCGGCGCAATAAAGATGGCATCAACGCCCTGGGCGATAAATGACCGCACGGCTTTGATCTGGTTTTCCTGTTTTTGCTGCGCATCGGCGATTTTCAGGGTGATACCGCGTTTCTGGGCCTCGCTTTTCGCGACGTTGGTTTCTGCGGCGCGCCAGCCGGATTCAGATCCGACCTGCGAAAATCCTACGGTTAAAGGGGCTGCCATTGCCATAGACGACATGGCTGCCGAAACTGCTGTAACAAGAAGTAAGCGCTTCCACATATGAACGTCCTCGTAGGGGTGTTTATTGTTGGTTAAAAGATGTTCTGCGAAATGACTATAGCCAATGAAATATGTAACGAATTGCGTTACATCACACTTCAGAAAAGTGAATAAAACGTTAATCACAAGTTTGTAATCGCTTTCATTTCACCATTAAAAAAGCGGCTGAGTTTATGGATTTTCCTGTCATGGAATCGGTCTGAAAAGTGGGGAGAACGTGGAGAGAAGACGAAAACAGGCGGAGACATTCAGCGCCAGTTGGCTATAATACCTGCCACTTGTTTACCATCCATTTTAAAGGACACAGACATGAGCTTACTCAACGTCCCTGCGGGTAAAGAACTGCCAGAAGACATCTACGTAGTTATCGAAATCCCGGCTAACGCAGATCCTATCAAATACGAAGTGGACAAAGAGAGCGGTGCGCTGTTTGTAGACCGTTTCATGTCTACCGCCATGTTCTATCCATGCAACTATGGTTACATCAACCACACCCTGTCTCTGGACGGTGACCCGGTTGACGTACTGGTTCCAACGCCATACCCACTGCAGCCAGGCGCAGTCATTCGCTGCCGTCCTGTTGGCGTGCTGAAAATGACCGACGAATCTGGTGAAGATGCGAAACTGGTTGCTGTTCCGCACACCAAACTGAGCAAAGAGTACGATCACATCAAAGATGTGAACGACCTGCCAGAACTGCTGAAAGCGCAGATCACTCACTTCTTCGAGCACTACAAAGACCTCGAAAAAGGCAAGTGGGTTAAAGTTGACGGCTGGGAAAACGCAGAAGCAGCGAAAGCGGAAATCATCTCCTCTTTCGAACGCGCTGCGAAGAAGTAATTCTTACCGCTGAATAATAAGGCCCCGCGAGTCGGGGCTTTTTTGTGCCTTGCGTCTGACGCGACACTGGCACGCTAAATACGGCATAGCGGCTACCATTTCAAGGAACCAGCAGAATATATGAGCTTGTGACCCCAGGTTTTGTCCCCGGCAGAGCCGACCTGTTTGAATAGCTTGCAGGGTATTATGAGAGTGATGGCCTAATATTTACCGATAGAGGTCTTTGATATTATCTAACGCTATTAATAGCCTGCTTTTGCCCTACTCGCTGCGTTAAAACAATTACCGACGAATATGCCCGTTTCGTGTCTGCTTCAGGGTTTTATGAAGACAGGTGTGTCTACCCTTTTTGTTGCAATGCACAGCGGGTATAGTAAATGGCATACCCTGAGCTCAGGTGCTACTAATATCACCCATAGCTATTTTTTAATTGAGTTGCTGGCCAGCATACTCCTGACCGTCGCGATCGTGAGCGTTTTACATGCTACGTTTCTTTCTTCAAAGCATAAAGATGGGCTACATAAAGGCGTTTGACTGTTACGGTAAAGACAGTAAATGGCAGTATCTCTGCATCATGACATTCCAGCTTGCCTGGTTTTTGTTTTACTTATGGCTCCCTTATCGAAGCGATTATGCGATTCTGCTGTTTTTACTGTTCTTTCTGCCCGTCATTTCAAGCAATACGCGGTGCATAAACTACTATGGCCGTTCACGCTCCTTGTGTTTGTTATGGCTTATCGCCCCGTACATCATGCTGTTCATTCCTTTGTTTTTAACCCGGCGCAAGGATACAGAACAAAGCTGATTGAACAAAAAACAACGCCACCTTACGGTGGCGCTGTCGTTTTTCAGAACTGGTCTCTGTCTAACCAGTTACCACTTTCAATCAGCGTTAACCCGTTGACCGAACGTTGGTACACATACATCCATGCACTGCCGTAAGGCGTCTGGATCAACTGGCGAGCGTATTCACCGCCCCTGGTGCGCAAGGCATCAAGTTCGGCCAGCGTAGCATTATCAATACGATAAACCTCACCCTGTACCGTTCCGTTCCCCGGAACCGCGCCTGGATAGTGGCCCAGACTGTACAACTGGTAGTTTTCGATTGTGTAATTTCCCAGCAACTGGGCGTTGGTCATCCAGTGGCTGTTGCCTTGCTTGGTTCGTAAACTGCCGTAAACAAATATTCGCATTGCTAAAACTCAAACTGATAGAGCAGATCAAGTGCCTGGTCTACGCCGGACACTGCTTCCAGATATAGCTTAGGCATCAGGCGATAACGTAACGTGAGTGTAGCCAGTGAGTCAAAGATCCCCACGCCATATTTTACCTGTAGACCCGGCAGTACATAGCCGCTGACCACTACCTGCGAAGAGTCACCCACGCCCTGAGTGTCCAGCGCCAGATTGCTTACGCCAAACGTCTCGCCGATTTTACCCACAACCTGACCACTTTGTGCAACCCCCAGACCGACTAACATCGATGTCATTGCCGCACCATCGCCCTGTTGGCTATCCAGACCCTGGCCGCGCAGCAGGTAGGAGAGCGCTTCCTGCTGCGACATGGCCGGGTCAGAGAAGATCTCTGCCTTAGGTTCATCGGCGGAGCCCGTCACGCGCACGCCCGCAATCACATCATCTTCGGTGGCTTCCGGGTTACGGATCGCTTCGATATTGAGTACCGGCTGATCCGGTGGGCCGGAGAACAGCAGCTCACCTTTACGCACAATCAAATCCTGACCGTAGGCATGGAAGCGCCCTTCAGGAATATTGATTTGTCCATTGAGGCCAAGCCCCTGTTGATCCTGCGCCACCTTCAGGTCGCCCGTGAGTCTCGCCTTCAGCCCAAACGCGTCCAAACGCACGTTATTCCCCACGTGCACAATAAGATTACTATTGATCGGTATGCCAGCGCTCTTCTGTTCAACAGGTTTCAGATTTTCATTGAGCATAACTTCATCACTGGAGACGCCAACCGCGCTTTCCGGCACCTCGTGAACCACGATGCGCGCCCACGGGACGTCGACGCGGCCGTCCAGCGTGAAGAGGCTTGGCGTTGCCTCAAAGACCACGTCTGGCGATACGTCCAGCCGCACCATCGGCGGTACCGTGATACGCACCCTGCTGCCCTTGGCCGCAATACGGGCGCGCCAGTTGTCGAGCTGGCTCCAGTCTGCGTCACCAGTCAGGTTGATTTGTCCCTGCTGTGTCAGCACTGAGCCACTAAGGGTTGAGCTTTGGCCGTTAAAGTTCATCGTCAGCTGGCTTGGCTGCATATCGAACGGCATAAAGTTACCGTCAATGTCCACGCCGTTTAACCGCATTTGGCCAAACAGCTGCGGGCTTTGCGCATCCCCCGCCAGACGCAGGTTGGCGCTGAGCATCCCCGCCGCCTTTTCTCCCCGCGAGAAAATCGGATTCACCATCGCCAGGTTGAAGTTGCGAATATTGACGTTGCCGCCGAGATTGCGCCGCCCTTGCGGATCGGTAATTTGCACTTGTCCGTCAAGCTGACCGTTGTTGGTCAGACGAATAAGCCATCCCAGTTCCGCACGATTGTTACGCAGGTCAGCGTTCACATTCAGGGTGTCGAACGCCACCGGCAGCGGCGCGTCATTGACCTCCTGCGTCACCTTCACGTTACGCCCGGAGAGGGTAACGCTGCCCTGCGGCAGTCCCTCTTTGGTGGTGTCCCACGCGACGTCCGCTTTACCGCTGAAGACCCCGCTGGCCTGGGTGGTTTCCGGCATAAACGGTTTCAGCATCGCCAGGTCAAAACGGTTGAGGTTGATCTGCGCGCGTCCTTCCGCGCCCGCATCAATGGTCTGCGGCACGCACAGCTCAGCATTCGGGTTGGTCCAGCAGTGTGGCCCAATGCTGATCTTTTGCTCCGCATTGCGGTAGTCCAGCGCGATGGATCGGGACAGCACCAGCGGGCCGACCGGCGTGCTGAAGCGGGTGTTATCCAGCACGCCCTTCCAGCGCGTTGCCTGGCGGTCAAAACTGCCCGTCAGGTGCAGCTGCCCGGAGACCGGCTCGCCCTGCACGCGCAGCTGGAGATCGTGCTGCTTTTCGTTACCTTTTGCCGCCAGCGTGACCAGACTGATGTTCACGTCCGGCTGGGAGATACGCTCCACGCGCAGGTCCAGGTTTCCGCCGATCTGATCGGTGGATTTCACGTCCCCTTCGACGCGCACGCGGGCAATGGAAAGTTCCTGCCAGCGCAGGTTATTGGCGGTGATGTCCGCCAGCAGCTGCGGCGCCTCCACTGTACCGCGAACCTTCACTAACCCCTTCGCCGTCCCGCCAAGACCCGGCAGGGCGTTATCGAGATTTGGCGCGTCGATGGTGGCATCCAGATCGAGATCTTTCACCCCCAGCTCGCCTTTGATATCTGCCGTGTTGCGGCCCAGCGCCACGTGCAGGCCCGGGATCACCCACTGGAGATAGCTGTTGCCCTTAAGCGAGCCCTCTACGTTGACTTTGTTCTGCTTCACATTACCGGTGAGCTTGAGTTCCGGCACGTCCATCTGCCAGGTGCCACCGTACAGGCTACCGCGGGTTTTGATCAGACCATTCAGTTTTGACGGCCAGTCCGGGACTTCTTTAGCGGTGTTGATCCCGGTCAGCTTCAGCTCGCCGCGCCAGCTGATCGCCTGCTGCCAGTCGAGCAGCGCGGTCAGCTCGGTTTTCCCTTCCAGCGCCGCCACGGTCAGCTTGTCGAGGTTAACCTGCAACTCGTTACCCTTCGCATCCAGAGTAATATCGGCGGGCGGTACCCCCTGCCCCTTCACTGCCGTGCGGAACGACAGCGTGTAGTCGGTCATTTTGCCACTCAGCTTCAGCTTTAGATCGTCGGCCTGGAACTGCTTTTCACCGGTGAACGGCCAGTAAAGCTGCTTGCTGACAATCTCAAGGTTGAGCGGTAGACCGGCCTCTGCCAGCTGGGTTTGCCCGCGCAGTACCATATCCACAGGGCCGGAGAGGTTCACGCCGAACTCCAGCTTCTCGCGCAGCGCGCCGCCGACTTTCACCTTCACCTTCTCGCCTTTCAGCGGATCGATGTTCAGGGCGCTGTTAAGGGTAATATCTACCGGCCAGTTATCGCGCAGCAGCGCATTGCCTGAGGCGTTTACCGACCCCTGGTTGGTATCGATATCCAGCGCGTCGAGCTTCATGTTGCCCTCGATACTGCTGACTTTAAGCAGCATGTTGAAGACCGTCAGATCGGTATCGCCGGTCAGACGCAGCTGCTCGCCCTTAAACTCTTCGATATTGAGGTTCAGCGGCAGATGCACGTCGGTCATCTCCGGCAGAACCGGTTTCGAGAAGAGATCTTTCAGCGTTTCACCCAGCGGTTTTTCTTCCGGCTGCGGGTTCTGGATCTTCGGCTCGACGATCTCTTCCTGCGCCACGTCGGCCACCTTCGGCAGCGCAATCAGCAGCCCTTGCAGGGAGGTTGGGGTCAGGGTGAGGTTTTTCTCCTGCCAGCGCAGACCGGAGGTGAAATCCATCACGGATACCGTCGTGTCGTCGATTTTGATATTGACGTTATCCAGTGCGACCCGGTAGAGCGCAATCGGGTACGGCGTGGAGAGATTCAGCGGGCCGCTGTCCTCTTCCTCGACAGGCTCAGACTTCGGCATTTTTTTGGAGTCTATCGCCACATTCACATCTTTTAGCGACAGATCGTTTACGCACAGCTGGCTATCCCGCAGGCAGCCGAGCTTGACCGCCAGATGAAACTCGCCCGCGTTCACCGCCACGCCGGGCTGTTCATAACGAATATTCTTCAGGCGCAGATCGCGCCAGCCGCCCGTCACCTGGCCGATTTCCAGCCCTGGCACCCAGCGGTTCGCGGCGTTAAACAGCAGATGCAGACCCGTGGTGGTACCCACCAGAAACGCCACCGTACCGAGCAGTAATACGATAAAAATCAGCACTCCGAGGCTTATCTTCTTCCATAAACTCATAATTCAGGCCCCAGACCGATGTAAAACTGTAAACCGTGTTCTTCTTTGTCGCCCACCGGAACGGCGAAATCGAGCTTGATCGGCCCGACCGGTGACTGCCAGCGCACGCCCACACCCGCGCCGGTTTTGAAATCGCTGCGGCGGATGTCGTTCACCGCCTCGCCGCTGTCGACAAACATGGCGCCCCACCATTTGCCGCTGACGTTGTACTGATACTCCAGCGAGCCGGTCGCCAGTTTAGAGGCCCCGGTCAATTGGCCTTTCTCGTTTTCAGGTGAGATCGATTTGTACTTATAGCCGCGAATGCTGCGGTCGCCCCCGGCGAAGAAACGCAGATCTGGCGGAACGCGTTCGAAGTCACCGGTTTCGATCCAGCCCAGGTTGCCGCGAACCACAAAGCGGTGCTTATCGTAGAGGGTACGGATCCAGACGTTTTGCGCCTGCACGACGGAGAAATCCACGTCTGAGCCCCAGGCGGAGTTGGAATAATCGATGGAGTAGCGCTGAGAATCGCCCCAGGTCGGCATCAGGCCACCGCGCGAGCGGGTACGGCTGATCATCACGCCCGGATAAAGCAGCATGGTGGTGTTGGTGACGTTTGCCTGAGTAAAGTGGTCAAGGCTCCAGCGCAGGTTAATGGCGCGCTGCCAGCCGCTGGAGAGATCCCAGAAGCGTGATACCGCAAGCGTCGTCGAATCCTGCTCGGTATCGTTCAAATCGGTACGTTTAAAGCCGCCCTGCACGAGGTAGTATTGCTCAAGCGGATTTTTCAGCAGCGGCATTTTATAGCTGAAGTCCAGCTGCTGTTCAGGCGCAGACAGGCTGAGGCTGGTGGTCAGGCTGTGACCGTAGGAGTTCATCCACGGTTTTTTCCACGAGGCTTTCACGCGCGGGCCGACGTCCGTGGAGTAGCCGACACCAGTCTCAATGGTGTTCTCGGTGCGCGGTGAGACCACGCCATGCAGCGGTAACACTTTCGTTTTACGGGATTTATCAAATTGCGGTGCCACCACCACGGAGTTAAACCAGCCGGTGGCAGATAAACGACGGTTCAGCTCGCCCAGGTCGCTAGACTGGTAGTAGTCACCCTTTTTAAACGGCACCAGGTTTTGCAGATACTCATCACGGATTTGCGATCCTTCAAAGGTTACATCGCCAAACCGATAGCGCTCGCCGCTGTCGTAATCGATATCCCAGAATGCCTGACGTCGTTCAAGCGCAACGCCCAGCTGGCTTTTGTTGAACTGGCTGTCAAAGTAGCCTTTGCGCAGCGAAACGCTGGTTAAGGATTTTTTAAAGCGATCGTAATCCCCGTGATTAAGCACGGTGCCCACTTTCGGGCGGTTGCTGAGCAGATCCAGGTAGTCACGATCCGTGCGTGCACCGCCGCGCAGCACCACGTTCGTGCCGCCAATCAGGACGGGTTCTCCCGGCGAGACGCGGGCAATCAATACCTGACGTCCTTTAGCCGGCGGCGGGCGTAAATCGAAATCAATGGTGGGTTCGTAGTACCCCAACGCCTTTAAGCCTTCGCGAATGGCGTCATCCACGCGCGCGCGAAAACGCCGATCCGGCGTGACTTCATCGCTCTGGATGGTGGAAAGCTGCGCACGCACGTTTTTTTCCAGCGCCCCGGATAACCCCTCAACCTGCAAACGGACATTCGCCGCGCTGGCAATCCCGCTTGTCAGCATTAAACTGACTAAACATAACTGGCGGATCTTTGTCACGTTTTCTCCTGAATATCCCTGTTTCCACCCTGGAAGCAAATGCAGTGCCGCTCCGCGGCAAAATACGGCTTGAAAGCCAAAAACCCAAATTACGGGTTGAAAAAGGGCCTAACACCCAAATATTTCTTATGATTAAATCTAGACTCATTCATCGCATTTATTGTGTTCAATTAAACGCTTCGTGACAACCTTAACCGAAACAACGCTACCCCGGAGGCCCCACCGTGAGTTTATTTGATAAAAAGCATCTGGTATCACAAGCCGATGCGTTACCGGGACGCAACACCCCTATGCCAGTGGCGACATTACACGCCGTAAACAACCATTCAATGACAAACGTTCCTGATGGAATGGAGATCGCCCTGTTTGCCATGGGCTGCTTCTGGGGCGTAGAACGCCTGTTCTGGCAACTGCCGGGCGTGTACAGCACCGCTGCGGGCTACACCGGAGGATATACGCCTAACCCAACCTACCGCGAAGTCTGTTCCGGTGAGACCGGTCATGCTGAAGCGGTGCGTGTGGTGTATGACCCGAGCGTCATCAGCTATGAACAGCTGCTCCAGGTGTTCTGGGAAAACCATGACCCGGCGCAGGGCATGCGTCAGGGTAACGATCACGGCACCCAATACCGCTCGGCCATCTATCCGCTCACCCCTGAGCAGGAGGCTGCGGCCCACGCCAGCCTGACGCGTTTCCAGGAAGCGATGCAGGCAGCCGGTGATAAACGTCAGGTCACGACGGAAATCGCTACTGCGAAACCGTTCTACTATGCCGAAGACGACCACCAGCAGTATCTGCATAAAAATCCGTACGGCTACTGCGGCATTGGCGGCATCGGCGTCTGTCTGCCTCCACAGCAGGACTGATTACAACATCAGCGCCACGCGAGCCGCGTGGCGCGCCTGTAAGCAAAAGTGTCAGTTCATTACTTAACCACTCACTGCCTTTTCATCCGGCCACTTTTTGCCGAAAACGTGACCTCTGGCAGATTTACACGCCTTTACGCTATACTACCGCTGAAATAATCGGCTCAACGCTACGAGCTGAGTTCAATGTGTCTTCACACGAATGGTATCAACTCCCCTTCTGAGGATCTGGCGAGAAGCCGGATAAACTATGTTAAACAGTATTTTAGTAATACTTTGTCTTATTGCCGTCAGTGCATTTTTCTCGATATCGGAGATCTCGCTGGCTGCCTCCCGTAAAATCAAACTGAAGCTGCTTGCCGACGAGGGCAACATCAACGCATCACGCATTCTGAAAATGCAGGAAAACCCCGGCATGTTCTTTACCGTGGTGCAGATTGGCCTGAACGCGGTCGCCATTCTTGGCGGTATCGTGGGTGATGCAGCATTTTCTCCGGCGTTTTATAGCCTCTTTGTAAAGTACATGTCCGCAGAGCTGGCCGAGCAGTTGAGCTTCATCCTCTCCTTCTCGCTGGTCACCGGTTTGTTCATTCTATTCGCGGACCTGACCCCGAAACGCATCGGTATGATTGCGCCAGAAGCTGTGGCTTTGCGTATCATCAACCCGATGCGCTTCTGCCTGTATGTCTTCCGTCCGCTGGTGTGGTTCTTCAACGGCCTGGCGAACGTCATTTTCCGCATCTTCAAGCTGCCGATGGTGCGTAAAGACGACATCACCTCCGACGATATTTATGCGGTGGTGGAAGCCGGGGCGCTGGCAGGCGTGCTGCGCAAGCAGGAGCACGAGCTGATCGAGAACGTTTTCGAACTGGAATCCCGTACCGTGCCGTCCTCCATGACCGGCCGTGAGAACATCATCTGGTTCGATCTGCATGAAGACGAGCAGAGCCTGAAGACCAAAGTGGCGCAGCATCCGCACTCCAAGTTCCTGGTCTGTAACGAAGATATCGACCATATCATCGGCTATGTGGACTCCAAAGACCTGCTGAACCGCGTACTGGCAAACCAGAGCCTGGCACTGAACAGCGGCGTGCAGATCCGTAACACCCTGATTGTGCCGGACACCCTGACGCTCTCCGAAGCGCTGGAAAGTTTCAAAACCGCCGGTGAAGACTTCGCGGTGATCATGAACGAATATGCGCTGGTGGTGGGCATTATCACCCTCAACGACGTCATGACGACGCTGATGGGCGACCTGGTCGGCCAGGGGCTGGAAGAGCAAATTGTGCAGCGTGATGAGAACTCATGGCTGATCGATGGTGGTACGCCGATTGAAGACGTCATGCGCGTGCTCGACATCGACGAGTTCCCGCAGTCCGGAAACTACGAGACCATCGGCGGCTTTATGATGTTTATGCTGCGTAAGATCCCGAAACGTACCGACTCGGTGAAATTCTCTGGCTTCAAGTTTGAAGTGGTGGATATTGATAACTACCGCATCGACCAACTGCTGGTAACGCGCATTGATAGTAAACCGACCGTGCTGGTACCGAAGCTGCCAGATGCGGAAGATAAGGTGTCGGCGTAATTTATGAAGGGCAGCGGTGAGCTGCCCTTTTTGTTTTAAAACGGAAGCTGCCGTTTATGTAATTTAAATAATTTTTAAGTCCTTAGAAGGGGGACGAATTGAGATAAATAAAGGCAGAGCCTGCGATATTATTAAATTTAAAAATATCCCCGCTTACTTTAAGAAAAATCGTTCTGTCTTCAATGCTAACTTTCACGCCAGGATCGGTGGTGACAAGGAAAGGTTCATAACCATTTTTAATGTCTTCTAAAAAAACCTCATCGGTCTTTTGTGCCGTGTAAAGATAATATTTATATACGAAAGAAGTCGTCGCACCCGTGTTGCTTTCCGTGATATACAACATAGACTTATCAGCTACGGCATGCCGATAAATTATAGTCTGCTCAAGGTAAAAAAAGTCACCAAGCATGCGCCAAATCCCATATCCTATGGTAGCTAACATAAATAACACAAATATATTCTTATTTTTAAAAACCAGATCTCGATGCATAATTATTCCATTTATTTTCCATGCGTAACGGCTTCCCTTCTCAGCCAACAGTTAAAGCTGACCTCTTTACAACTCGCTTATAAAAAGCATAGGGGTATTGTTTATGCCATGGATAATAAGACCAATAGTGATCCAAGTTTTTAATGTTTTATATCAATTTTTAGCACTGAAAAAGATTTTAAGAAAAACTTCATCAATTCATGGTTATGCACGTTAATACAAATAACGCCATGTTAAAACTATCTGCTTCAGGGTATGTCTCTGGACTGGCCCTACAAACATCAACGGCTCCCATTGGGAGCCGTCTTTTTAACTACTACTGCATAGCACGTTGGTTAAGCCATCTCAGTTTGCAGACGCATAACCTGACGGTTGACTTCGGACATCACAGACAAGTGCTGTTTGTCCTTCACTTTCGGGATAAGGATTTTGCCCTTATCGAACTCAAAAGCGCCAACATCCTTGATATACAACCGTCCACGGAACAGGATCTTCACGTACTTCGCCACCTGAAGCGGGTTGTAGCGTTGGAAAATTTTCATTCTTGTATCTCCTGCGAATCATACGCCCTTGCGGTGCCACAATCGGCCCGACTGTCCTGAGCGCAAATTTTGATGCCCAATGACTATAGACCAGAACCTCGTACTTACCCAGTGTGCATAAGTTTATTTACCGTTTGATTACAATTATTCAGAATAATCTTTGCAAAGCGTGATACAGAGCAGTATATGCCGTCGTTTTTGCGTGGATATGTGCGTTCGCCCGCAAACTGGCATCGGGATTGCGGGAAAAGCCCATTGATCGCACTTATGATTAAAAGCGCATGACCAAGTGGTCGGATCACCTGCTCACAATAAGGAAACACCATGACCCTACGTAACCTCCTGGCAGCAGCTTGCCTGTTGCTGCCGCTGATGGCTTCCGCGCACAACATTGAAAAAGGACAACGTGTCCCGCCGGTCGGCATTGCTGACCGGGGAGAATTGATTCTCGACAATGATAAGTTTAGCTACAAAACCTGGAATAGCGCGCAGCTTGCGGGCAAAGTGAGAGTTGTACAGCATATTGCCGGACGTACATCCGCTAAAGAGAAAAACGCCACCCTCGTGGAAGCGATCAAGGCCGCAAAACTCCCGCACGATCGCTACCAGACCACCACCATCGTGAATACCGACGACGCGATTCCCGGCTCCGGGATGTTTGTGCGCTCAAGCCTTGAGAGCAATAAGAAGCTCTATCCCTGGTCGCAGTTTATTGTCGACAGCAACGGCGTGACGCGTAAGGCGTGGCAGCTGGAAGAAGAGAGTTCAGCGATTGTTGTGCTGGACAAAAACGGTCGCGTACAGTGGGTTAAGGACGGCGCGCTGACGCAGGATGAGGTGCAGCAGGTGGTTGCCCTGCTGCATAAGCTGCTGACTCAGTAAAGTGACACCCTGAAGCCAGGATTGAGGAATGACTCGCGCGGGGTGTAGTCCAGTGGCTTACCCTGCCAGTCATGCACATGCGCGCCTGCGGCCGCAGCCACCGCATGCCCTGCCGCCGTATCCCAGACGTTCGTCGGCCCGAAACGGGGGTACAACTGCGCCTGCCCTTCCGCCACCAGACAGAACTTCAGCGACGAGCCAATCGACGTCGTCTGGTGTTCCCCCAGCTGTTGCAGGTACTCCTCCAGCTCGCTGTCGCTGTGCGAGCGGCTGATCACCACCAGCGGAGGACGGGCATCTCGCACCTGGATCTGCTTACGCACGCCGCACTCTTCCTTCCAGGCTTTACCTTCCGCCGCGCTGTACATCACCTTCATCACCGGGGCATAAACCACGCCAAGCACCGCCTTTCCTTTTTCAATCAGGGCGATATTCACGGTAAATTCACCGTTACGCTTGATGAACTCTTTCGTGCCGTCCAGCGGGTCCACCAGCCAGTAACGCTGCCAGTGCTGACGTTCGTCCCAGCCCTGGGGCGCTTCTTCAGAAAGGACCGGAATATCCGGCGTCAGGGTCTGCAAACCTTTCAGGATCACCGTATGCGCCGCGATATCCGCCGCTGTCACCGGGGAGTCGTCCGCTTTGCTGACAACATCCATCGGTTTCGCACCGTCGTACACCTGCATAATGGCATCACCCGCATCCCGTGCGAGCTGACAAATTTGATCTAACATTCTCCACCTCTTCGTTAACGCAGTGGGCATAACTTATTGTTTTAGTTATATCGTAATGTGAACAATTCCGCTATCTGTGAAGCAATTCTGGTTTCAGCGTTCTTTTTTCTGGCAGCATTCACACTTCTGTAAGCAACAAATACTACATACATACTCTTTTGTGGCTTGGATCGAAAAAAGGACTCCTCAGATGATTAAGTTTAGCGCAACGCTCCTGGCAACGCTGATTGCGGCAAGCGTTCAGGCAGCGACGGTGGATCTCCGCATTCTGGAAACCACCGATCTGCACGGCAACATGATGGACTTCGATTACTACAAAGATACGCCTGTCGAAAAATTCGGACTGGTACGTACGGCAAGTTTGATCAACGCCGCCCGCAGTGAAGTGAAAAACAGCGTGCTGGTCGATAACGGGGACTTAATTCAGGGCAGCCCGCTCAGCGACTACATGGCGGCGAAGGGGCTGAAGAAAGGCGAGATCCATCCTGTTTATAAGGCAATGAATACGCTGGAC
>OJJD01000522.1_pt1 | contig 15203 bp, 18 predicted proteins | sample 1596011 | NCBI WGS metagenome assembly OJJD01 (sample SAMEA4350113, study PRJEB24818) | metagenome | biome: human; feature: gut; material: faeces | place: Denmark | collected 2013-09 | reverse complement strand
GTCATTCTGTGTATGGATAAGGCAAAACATGGCGAGGCATCCTACCCGCAATTGATAAGCGACGCAAAATATAACCGTGCCGAAAGTGATGCTCGTCGAAGGAAATCGTGTGGTCAGAGCAGACTGCGATCACAACGCGCTGAATCGTGACGTTTTTTTAGGCAAAAAGGTCTGTGAATGCTGATTTAATCATCAGGTTTACTTAATAGTTACCTATAGGTAGAGCTTATGGATGCCGCAGAGCTGCGATAAGTAATGAAAACGCGGAAGTGTGCTGGCGGCGGCTCGGATAATAGAGATGATAACCGGCAAAAGCCGGACACCAGGCTTCAAGCACACGCACTAACCGGCCCTCAGCAAGGGCGTCCTGAACCGCATCTTCCGGGACGTACGCCAGCCCCAGACCGTTTTCGGCGGCATCAATGCGTTGCGGCAGGCTGTTGAGGATCAATTGGCCGTCAACCCGCACGCGCAGCTCACGTCCGTCCCGTTCAAATTCCCAGGCATATAATCCGCCGCGTGTGGGCAGGCGCATATTAATGCAGCGGTGCTGATCAAGCTGCTCCGGCGTTTCCGGTACCCCGAAACGATGCAAATAGTCTGCCGACCCGACGACCGCCATGCGCATGTCCGGGGCAATACGTATCGCAATCATATCTTTCGCCACCTGCTCACCCAGACGCACCCCCGCGTCAAAGCGGCCGTCGACAATATCTGTCAGCCCATCGTCCACCGTGACTTCAACGTTGATGTCAGGATACTGCGCCATAAAGGGTTTGAGCACGGGCCACAGCACGGCAGACATGGCGTGTTCCCCGGCGGTAAGGCGAATATTCCCGGCAGGTCTGTCGCGGGTATCACGCAGCGCGGTAAGTTCCTGCTCGATCTCCAGCAGATGGGGGCTTAAGCGCATGAAGAGTTGCTCGCCGGCCTCGGTAGGGGCCACGCTGCGGGTGGTGCGGGTTAACAGACGGACTTCCAGCCTCGCTTCCAGATTGCGCATCGCGTGACTGAGCGCCGACTGAGATACCCCAAGCTGCGCCGCGGCGCGGGTAAAGCTGCGCTCCCGGGCGACAACCATAAAGGAGAGCAGATCGTTGAAGTTGTCTTTTAACATGGCGGTTTACTCGATTTATGAATTGAATTCATGGTTCCTTTCTGATTATGCACTCTTATGCTCCCCATGGCTTTACGCTACTGTTAACGCAACAGCAAACGAGGAGTTAATCATGAAAATTATCCGTAGCGGTTCGCTACCTTCCGTTCAGGGGCCAGAGGCCTGGTTTACCGGCTGCGTGCGTATTGACGCGCCTTTCCAGGCGACTGAACCGGCAAAAGTCGGCGGCGCGACCGTCACCTTTGAACCCGGCGCACGTACCGCCTGGCATACGCATCCTCTTGGACAAACGCTGATCGTGACGCAGGGGCGCGGCTGGTTACAGGAGTGGGGGAAAGAGGCGGAACCGCTGAATCAGGGTGATATCGCCTGGATCCCACCCGGCGTGAAGCACTGGCACGGTGCAAGCGTGCAGACGGCCATGACCCATATCGCCATCGCAGAAGCTGTCGACGGGAGCCCGGTGGCATGGCTGGAGAAGGTCACCGACGAGCAGTATCCGAACGAGTAGTCTGGCGTTTCGTAAACAAATTATTAACGTTATGATTCGATCCGTTTTCTTCAGCATGTGCAGGCGGAACGGTGAAAATCAATATCATAGGCACCAGCGGAAGTGGGAAAAGCACGTTTGGCAGGCGAATCGCGGAGGGCTGGCTATCCCTTACATTGAGATGGACAGGCTTTACTGGCGATCGAACTGGCAGGGAACACCGGATGATGAGTTTCTTGCAACCCTGGAAAAAGCGCTCGCCGCCTCGCCTGACTGGGTCCTGGACGGGAATTACAACCGCACACGCGACGTTAAGTGGCGCGACGTCGATCTGGTGGTGTGGATAGATCGTGGGTTTATCCGCACGCTCTGGCAGGCGGTGACGCGGGCCTCCAGACGCGCCTGGCACAAACAGGAGCTCTGGCCCGGCACGGGGAACCGCGAAAGCTTTCGTCGGTCGTTCCTTAGCAAGGACTCTATTATCATCTGGACGATCAAAACCTGGCGCAGCAACCGCAAACGATATGAGGCGGATATGCAAAACCCGCAGTACGCACACATTCGCTTTCTTCGCATTACCCGACGGCAGGATGCGGAAAGACTCATTACATCGCTCAAATCACGCCGATGACAGACTCTCTATTGCCGTTTTCCGGCAATCCAAATGTAAATTAATTGTTTCTCAGAGGTGAAATCCACCTTTAATAATGACGACATGTTAAGTCAAACGAGAACGCAACATGTCATGGCGAATCAGCATTCTGGATAAAAGCCCCGTCGCAGAACACGAAACAGCCGCCGATGCGCTGGCGCGAACCTTAGCACTGGCGCAACAGGCAGAAACGCTGGGTTATCACCGCTTCTGGATTGCCGAACACCACAATACCCCGCAGCTTGCCAGCCCCTCGCCGGAGCTGCTGATTGCCTGGATCCTCGGGCAAACAAAACGTATTCGCGTGGGCTCAGGCGGCGTCATGCTGCAACATTACAGCCCCTATAAAGTCGCCGAAAATTTTAACGTACTGGCCGCCATTGCGCCGGGCCGGGTTGATCTGGGCGTTGGCAAAGCGCCCGGCGGTCTGCCGCTCTCTACCCGTGCCTTGCAGTACGGCCTAAATCCGCAGGAAAAAGGCAGCTTTACTGAACAACTGACGCAGCTTGATCGCTGGATCCGCCCTGAAAATCAGTCAGCGGAGGAGGACGTTCGCGCCACGCCGCTGCCGCCGGTGCCTGCCCGGGGATTTCTGCTGGGCGCCAGTACCGAAAGCGCGCTACTGGCGGCCTCCCTCGACTGGCATTTTGTCTTTGCCGCCCATCTGAACGGTGATCCTGAGCTGCTGCGCGAGGTCGTCACAGCGTGGCGTCAATACAGCGTCCGGGAGGTGATTGTGGCCGTGCAGGTCATTGTTGCCCCAACCCAGGCTGAGGCCGATGCGCTGGCGCAGAAGGTTGAAGTGTGGGGCGTGGAGCTGGTAAACGGACAGCGCGTCACCGTGGCCAGCGAAGAACAGGCCTACGCCTTTGCGCGGCAGGCGGGGAGTGACCCGGTGCGCATCGCGCGTCGGGCGCAGTCTCTGCTGGCCGGAACGGCGGATTCGGTGCTTGAACAGCTCAACGCGCTGCATCAGCAGTGGGGAATTGACGAATTTATCATCGACACGCCGGTCGCTGATGGCGCAACGCGCGTGCAGTCACTGCGACTGCTGGCCGAGGCGCGATTTAACAGGGAGGTGACCGTATGAGCTTTAGCGAACAACTGATTGCCTGGCGCCGTGAGCTGCACCAGAACCCTGAACTCTCCGGTCAGGAGGTCGAAACAACGGCGCGTCTGCGCGAGTGGCTGACGGCGGCCGGGATTGCACCGCTGCCTTACGATCTCCAGACCGGGCTGGTTGCGGAGATCGGCACGGGCAACGCACTGGTTGCGCTGCGCGCCGATATCGACGCGTTACCCATCGACGAGCGCAGTGGGGTGCCGTTTAGCTCCCGGCGTGCGGGGGTGATGCATGCCTGTGGCCATGACATCCACACCAGCGTGATCCTCGGCGCTGCGTTAAAGCTAAAGGAGCGGGAAGCCTCGCTCAACGGTCGCGTGCGGATCCTGTTCCAGCCTGCGGAAGAGAATTTCGGCGGAGCAAAAAGTATGGTGCGGGCCGGGGCGTTACGTGACGTACGCGCGATTTTCGGAATGCATAACGAGCCTTCACTGCCGGTCGGCGAGTTTGCCACGCGCGGCGGCCCATTCTATGCGAACGTCGATCGCTTCGTTATTCATGTTACCGGCAAAGGCGCGCATGCCGCACGTCCCCATGAAGGCAACGACGCCATCGTGCTGGCAAGCCAGCTGGTGACCGCGCTGCAAAGCGTAGCCAGCCGTAACGTCAATACGCTGGATTCGGTCGTTCTGAGCGTGACGCGCATCGCCGGGGGGAATACCTGGAACGTGCTGCCGGAAAGCGTTGAGCTGGAGGGCACGCTGCGCACGCACCGTACGGAAGTGCAGCAGAAAGTGAAAGCGCGCGTCGGTGAAATCGCCGCCGGATTTGCCAGCGCCTTTAGCGCGCAGATCAACATCACCTGGTACGCCGGGCCCACCGCGCTGGTGAACGATGAACACTGGGCAGGATTTGCCACCTCGGTCGCGCGCGAAGCGGGATATGAAACCCGGCATGCGGAACTGCACATGGGCGGGGAGGATTTCGCGGTCTATCTGCAAAACATACCCGGCGCGTTTGTCAGCATTGGCAGCAACAGTCCGTTTGGGTTACATCACCCGGCATTTAACCCGGACGAAGCATTGATCGAACCCGCTGCCCGCTATTTTGCTCAGCTCGCGGAAAAAGCCCTGCAACACGTTTAATTAATTTGAGGTGAATATGTCTGCACATCGTCAATTGCGGCTGGGGACCATTTTGCATGGTGCATCCGGAAATATGTCTGCCTGGCGCCACCCGGCGGCGGTCGCGGATGCCAGCATTAATTTTGATTTCGTCAAAGAAACGGCTTTAAAAGCAGAAGAGGGCAAGCTCGACTTTATATTTGTGGCCGACGGTCTTTATATTAACGAGAAATCCATTCCGCATTTTTTAAACCGCTTTGAGCCGCTGACGCTGTTGTCCGCGCTGGCGAGTATCACCTCGCGCCTGGGGCTGGTCGGCACGTTATCCACCTCGTACAGCGAGCCTTTCACCGCTGCACGCCAGTTCGCCAGCCTCGATCACCTGAGCAACGGACGCGCGGGCTGGAACGTGGTGACGTCGCCGCTGGAAGGGTCAGCGAAGAACTTCTCCCGCGAAAAACACCCGGAGCATGCGCTGCGCTACCGCATTGCCGATGAGTATCTCGACGTGGTGAAAGGGCTGTGGGACTCCTGGGAAGGGGATGCCTTTATCCGCAATAAAGAGAGCGGACAGTTCTTTGATGCGTCGAAACTGCATACTCTGGATCACCACGGTGATTTCTTCCAGGTTTCCGGCCCGCTGAATATTGGCCGCACCCCGCAGGGACGTCCGATTGTCTTTCAGGCTGGTGCGTCCGACGACGGTAAAAAGCTGGCGGCAAAACATGCTGACGCGATTTTTACCCACCATGACACGCTGGAAGAAGCCCAGGCTTTTTACCGCGATGTTAAACAGCAGCTGGAAAGTCACGGCCGCCGCGCAGGGGATTTACATATATTCCAGGGCGTCAGCGTGATTGTTGGAAACGACGCCGATGACGTAGAAAACCAGTATCAAACCACGGCGGCACTGGTCTCCATTAATGATGCGCTGAATTACCTTGGACGTTATTTCGAGCATCACGACTTCAGCCAGTATTCCCTCGACGCGCCGTTCCCGGACATTGGCGATTTGGGCAAAAATAGCTTCCGCAGCACCACCGATGAAATCAAGCGTAACGCCCGTGAGCGCAACTTAACTCTGCGTCAGGTCGCGCTGGAAGCCGCATCGCCGCGCCCGCGTTTTTCCGGCACACCGGAGCAGGTGGCCGATGGTTTACAGGCCTGGTTCGAGGAGAAGGCGGCGGATGGCTTCATCATTCAGGGCGGTACGCCGGACACCTTCCCGCGCTTTGTCGACCAGGTGGTGCCCGTTTTACAGGCGCGCGGCCTGTTCCGCACCGACTATCCCGGCACCACGCTGCGCGAAAGTCTGGGCTTAGACGAGCCCAAAAATCAGTTCACACAACAATAAAAGAGAAAAACGCTATGCAGAAATCATCGCTTATTCTGGCGCTTGCGCTGGCTTTTACCCCTGCTGTCTGGGCAGAGAACGTCAATATTAACGGCACCGGCGTGAGCATTGAGACCAATAAAACGCCGATCAATACCGCCAAAAACAGCGATGCGATCGCGCAACTGCCGAAAGACTATCGCTTTGCCGTGCCGGGGAAATTTACCGTGGCGGTAGCGGGACTGAATCAACCGCCGCTGACGGTCTTTTCCGACGACAACAAGACCCTGCTGGGAAGTGAGGTCGACATTGCGCGTCTGGTGGCGGACAGCCTTGGGCTGGAGCTGAACGTGGTTCCCACCTCCTGGGAGGACTGGCCGCTGGGGGTGGCCTCCGGGAAATACGATGCGGCTATCAGCAACATCACCGTCACCAAAGCGCGCAAAGAGAAGTTCGACTTCGCCACCTATCGCAAGGATTCACTTGGCTTCTACGTGAAATCCACCAGTCCCATCAACTCGCTTGTGAAGGCAGAGGATATCGCCGGGCTGCGCATCATCGTGGGTTCCGGCACCAACCAGGAAGCCATTCTGCTGGCATGGAACGAAGAGAACCTCAAAAAAGGGCTTAAACCCTTTACGCCGATCTACACCAAAGACGACGCGGCCCAAACGCTGGCGCTTCAGTCGGGACGCGCGGACGCCTACTTTGGCCCGAACGTGATCGGCGCCTGGAAAGCGGCGCTTAACGGTAAAACCAAACTGGTCGGCAGCGTCGACGGCGGCTGGCCGAAGGCGGCGCATATCGCGGTGACGCTGAAAAAAGGCAGCGGCCTGGTCGAACCGGTACAAACCGCGCTGAACGGCGCGATCAAGAACGGAGATTACGACAAAGTGCTGAACCGCTGGGGGGAAGGCGTGGAGCGTATCCCCAGTTCCGAAGTTAACCCGGCGGGTCTGGGCGATTAAGGAGGCGCTATGCGCGAACAATTTCGTGACGTTTCGCCGGAAGATGCCGATCTTCAGCCCATTATCGAGGGGCTTTTCGGTGAGTACGCCGCTCGTTACGGCGACTACTTTTCAAAAGATGCGGAAGTCGAGCTGACAGAGTGGTACCTGGCGCCGCAGGGGCTGTTTATCGTCCTGGAGCGCGATGGCGAGATCATCGCCACCGGGGCGTACAAGCCCTTTGACGAACATACCGCAGAGATCAAACGTATCTGGACGAATAAAACGCTGCGCCAGCAGGGACTGGCCGCGCGCGTGGTACAGGAGCTGGAGCGCCGGGCGGTGCTGGCGGGCTACAGCCACATCTACCTGACTACGGGGTTTCGTCAGCCGGAGGCGGTGCGGCTCTATCTCAGCCAGGGGTATCAGCCGCAGTTCGATCTCAACCGCGACCCGGAAGAGTACAGCCAGCCGCCGTTCGACGGTCGGCTGCGTTTCACCAAGACGCTGATCCGCGAAGCGCTCAGCAAAACCGCATAAGGAGCGACGATGAGCAACGTTGAAACCATAAAAGTGGTCCCGGCACGTTATCCGCTGCGCGCTGCTGGCGCCGTGGTGGCGCTGTTTGTGCTGGCGGTCGTGATCCAGTCCGTGGCCTTTAATCCGCGCTGGGAGTGGACGGTATTTGCCCGCTGGTTCTTTGACCCGGTGATCCTCGAAGGCGTCGGACAGACGCTGTTGCTGACGTTGATAAGTACCGTACTGAGCGTGGTGATTGGCGGCATGCTGGCGCTGGCTCGGCTCTCGTCATCATGGCTGTTGAACAGCCTGGCGTGGGGTTACATCTGGCTGTTCCGATCGCTGCCGCTGATCGTGGTGATGATTATCCTCTATAACTTCTCCTATCTCTACGACACGCTCTCTCTCGGCGTGCCTTTTACCGGCATTACCTGGGGCAGCTTTGAAACCATCAACGTTCTCGGGCAGTTTTCTACCGCCATCGTGGGGCTGACGCTGGTGCAGAGCGCCTATACTGCGGAGATCATTCGCGGGGGCTTCCTTGGGGTCGACCACGGTCAGTATGAGGCGGCCGCTGCGCTGGGTCTGCCGGCGTGGCGTCGCACCGTGCGCATAATTCTCCCCCAGGCGCTGCGCACCATCCTGCCGTCCGGGTTTAACGAAATTATCAGCCTCGCCAAAGGGACGGCGATGGTGTACGTGCTGGCGATGCCGGAACTGTTCTATACGATCCAGATGATCTACAACCGCACCCAGGAGGTGATCCCGCTGTTGATGGTGGGGGCCGTCTGGTATCTGGTGATCACCACCGTACTGTCTGCCATCCAGCATGTTATTGAGCGTGGACTCGCCCGCAGCGAGCGCCGCTCCGCCGTAAACCAGAACCGGGCGGCGAGTCGCTCGCGTTCGGTCACCACTTCGCCAGCACAGGAACCTGTTCATGCAAGCCTCTCCTGAAGGACACATTTCCATTACCGGCGTCAGTAAGTTTTTTGGCCGACATAAAGCGCTCGATAACGTCACGCTTGAGATCCCGCCGGGCTCCGTGACGGTGATCCTCGGCCCCTCTGGATCGGGAAAATCGACGCTGCTGCGCGCCATTAACCATCTGGAGCGCGTAGACGAAGGCTTTATTCAGATTGACGGGGATTACATCGGCTATCGCCGTCAGGGTGACAAACTCTACGAACTCAAAGAGAAAGAGATCCTCAAACAGCGCGTCAACGTTGGGTACGTGTTTCAGAACTTCAATCTTTTTCCGCATCTCACGGTGCTGGAAAACCTGATTGAAGCACCCATCGCGCATAAAAAGTTCAGTAAAAAAGAGGCTGTTGAAAACGCCTACAGCCTGCTGGATGTGGTAGGACTGCGCGATAAAGCCGATGCCTGGTCGCGTCACCTCTCCGGCGGCCAGCAGCAGCGTATCGCCATTGCCCGCGCGCTGGCGCTGCGCCCGCGCGTGATGCTGTTTGATGAACCAACCTCGGCGCTGGATCCGGAACTGGTTGGCGAAGTGCTGGACGTGATTAAAAAGCTCGCCCGTTCCGGCACGACGCTGGTGGTGGTCACCCATGAGATCGGCTTTGCCCGGGAAGTGGCGGACCAGGTGGTATTTATGGTCGACGGTAAAATTGTGGAGCAGGGCAGCAGCGACGACGTGTTAAACCGACCGTCGCATCCGCGAACGCGCCAGTTCCTCTCAAAAGTGCTGTAAGGAGCGCAGATGAAATATGGACTCCTGGCGGGGCTGGTCTTCACGACAGCGAGCCACGCCAGCATTGATTTAAAGGCCAACGAACAGCCGCTGCCGGTGACGGTTGATCAACAGGCAGTGGCGAAAATCCCGGCGAACTATAAATTTGTTGAGCCGGGTACCCTCACGGTGGCGATTTCAGCCCTGAATTCTCCGCCGCTGGCGCTGCTGGCCAGTGATAACCGCACCCGTATTGGCAGCGACCCGGATATCGCCCGGTTGCTGGCGGGCAGTCTGGGGCTGAAGCTGAAGCTGGTGCCAACGGCGTGGGAAGACTGGCCGCTGGGGATCACTTCCGGGCGCTATGACGTGGCGTTGGTGAATATCGCCGTCACCGAGCAACGTAAGGAGAAGTTCGATTTTGCAACCTATCGCGTCGATTCCCTGGCCTTCTCGGTGAACTCCACCAGCAACGTACAGTCGATCACCAGTGCGAAAGATCTGGCCGGTAAAAAGGTGATTGTCGGGTCAGGCACCAATCAGGAACGTATTCTGCTGGGCTGGAACGAAGAGAATAAAAAGGCCGGGCGCGAGCCTGCGTTGCCGGTTTATCTGACCGACGACGCCTCAGGCAATCTCTATATTCAGTCCGGCAGGGCGGATGTCTTCTTTGGACCGCAGTCCGTTTCGGCCTACAAAGCCGCGTTAACCGGCAAAACCCGCGTCGTGGGATTAGGCCCGAAGAAAGCCTATGTCGCCACCACAACCAAAAAAGGCAATGGGCTGGTGTATGCGTTGCAGGCTGCGCTGGACGGTGCGATTAAGCGCGGGGATTATCAAAAGGTGCTGGCGCGCTGGGGGGAAGCGGGCGAAGCGGTGACGTCTTCAGACGTTAATCCACCCGGGATAACCTACTAATGGTGCTCTATACCCTAAATAATTCGAGTTGCAGGAAGGCGGCAAGGGAACGAATCCCCGGGAGCGTACATAAGTACGTGACTGGGGTGAGTGAATGCAGCCAACGCACCTGCAACTTGAAGTATGACGGGTATACACTTAGGGTTTTCATCCCTGAGGAGGCAACATGATCAAACTCTATGGCGTACCCGGCTGGGGATCGGCAATCAGTGAGGTGATGCTGACTCTGGCAGACATCCCGTATCAGTTCGTCAACGTGGATGGGTTTGACCAGCCCGGCCCGCAGCGCGAATTGCTGTTGAAACTGAACCCGCTGTGCCAGGTGCCGACGCTGGAGCTGGAAAATGGGGCGATCGTGACGGAAACCGCGGCGATCGCCCTGATGGTGCTCGACAGACGACCCGACCTCGCGCCGCCCGTTGGGCAGGCCGAGCGCCAGCAGTTTCAGCGCCTGCTCATCTGGTTTGTGGCGAACGTCTATCCCACCTTTACGTATGCAGATTACCCGGAACGCTGGGTGCCTGATGCCCCGGAACAGCTGAAGAAAAACTGTATTGAGTACCGGAAATCCCTCTATCTGTGGTTTGACAGCCAGCTCAGCGCCTCGCCTTATGCCTTTGGCCAACAGCTAACGCTGCTTGACGTCTATATTGCCGTCGTGCGTACCTGGGGGCCAGGTCATGAGTGGTTTACCACCAACGCACCTAATATCACCGCCATCGCGAATGCCGTCTGCGCGTTGCCAGAACTGCACAAGGTGCTAAAAGCTAACGACATAATCTGATAACGTGGAACGCTAACCTATAAAAGGAGCCCTGCCCATGCCTCACGTTGATATCAAATGTTTTCCACGCGATCTGACTGACGAACAAAAAACGGCCCTGGCGGCGGATATCGCCGAAACGATAGTCCGTCATCTGAACAGCAAAGATCGCTCAATCTCCGTGGCGCTTCACGAAGTCCAGGAAGCTGACTGGAAGGCGCAGGTCTGGGATACCGAGATTGGACCTAAACTGGATGAACTGATTAAGAAGCCCGGCTATTCGATGTAACTCGCCTGCCGGGTGGTGCAGTATCACCCGGCGATCCCCGCCTTTCATTCCTTTCGCAAAAATCGATAATAAACAGCACAACGTTTCCGCTACAATTCACTCCTCCGAACAATATTCGTTAAATCAGCAGGTAAGCACTACAACTGCACCAGATTAAGTACAGATAGTAAAAGGATAATTTTTTCATGACAAAATTACCTCGGTTGTCACTCGCCTTTATTCATCCTCGTTACTGGCTCAGTTGGGCAGGCATTGCCGCACTCTGGTGTACGGTCCAGCTCCCATATTCGCTTCTGTTAAAAGCAGGGCACGGACTCGGGCGTCTGGCTATGCGCATGCTTCCACGCCGCGTGGAAATCGCCATACGAAATCTTGAGCTTTGCTTTCCGGAGATGAAAGAGGGTGAGCGCGAGCGTTTGCTTGAGCGTAATTTTGAATCGGTTGGAATGGGCGTCATCGAAACGGGCATCGCGTGGTTCTGGCCTGACTGGCGCGTGCGCAAACACTTCAGCGTGACCGGCTACGAACATATGGAACAGGCACGGGCGCAAGGAAGGGGCGTGGTGCTCATTGGCATGCATTTTCTCACGCTGGAATTAGGCGCACGCATCTTTGGCATGCTCAACGCGGGTATTGGCGTCTATCGTCCCAACAACAATGCGTTGCTCGACTGGCTACAGACGCGCGGTCGTCTGCGTTCCAATAAAACCATGCTCGACCGCTACGATTTGAAGGGCATGATCCGCGCGCTTAAGCAAAACGAGATCCTGTGGTATGCCCCGGATCACGACTATGGAAAAACGAATAGCGTGTTTGTGCCGTTTTTTGCCGTCCCGGACGCCGCGACAACTGCCGGGAGCTATATGCTGGTGAAAAGTGCCAGACCGGCCGTGATCCCGTTTGTACCACGCAGAAAAGCAGACGGCACAGGGTATGAGTTGATTATCCTGGACGATATTAGCGATACCTTGCAGGGAGGCGATAAAGTGGCCGTGGCTACGCAGATGAACAGGGCGATTGAGCGTGCGGTGATGATGGCACCCGAGCAATATATGTGGCTGCATCGTCGCTTCAAAACGCGTCCTGAAGGGCAACCGGACCGGTATGCGCGAAAAAAACAGGTCCAGTCCTCAGTCAGAACTTTCGCTGCCAGCGATATGTCGGATCGGTCGAGTATCCAGCAGTAACACAGGGGGCGGATGCCGTTGCGCTCCGCCCTTTATAAAATCTGCGCCGCTGGATAGAATTACCGCATCCACCCTGTCGGGATGCAAAATATGACCGGAAGAGTCGACTATCAGCTTGAAAAATATCTCCTCACCGAAGTCGCCGAGCCAGAACGTCTGACCCGCCAGTGGGCAGAAGTGATGCGCGAGTGTCGCGAGCAAAAATCCGGTGCGGAAGAGCGTTTGCGTCTCGCGCTGCTGAATGTGGATTATGTGACCAGCTTTGAGCTTCCCTTCCGGTTACTCCTCACCCGCGCCCCGCAGTTGATTGATGGGATCAGAAATGAGTTCCAGCTCAGTCAAAAAAATGTCCTTTTCAACGGCAAGCGGTTTGGCTGCGTTTACAGCCTTAAACAGGACCTGGAAGGCGTTCCTGACGAATTTACCTATCACCTGAAAACGCGGATCCAGCGAAGCGACAGCACTGGCGGAAGTGAAGTACCTTACCGGCAAATTGCACAGCAGGTGAAAGCGCCCAGGGAACGACTCAAACTGGCACTCGAAAATGGACTATCTGTAACGGCGCTCGACGGGCTTTTCTGGTTTGGCATTCAGCGTATCGCGGCCGATGTGCAGAGGCTAAGAAAAACGGGCACGAGGATTGTGACGTCAGAGACTGAGGTATTTGATACGCTAACGATGACAACCCGGCGGATCCCTGTCTACAGCCTGACGCAGCCGGAATGAGCCTCGGTCGCTGAATCGTCGAGCGTCTCAGAGAAAACAAAAAAAGACGGTAAGCTCTTTCTCAGATATATCGTGCTTCAGCAACGCTTTCATTGACATTATGCCCCTTAGAAAGAGGGGCATTTCACGCGATGGCATTGCTACTCAGCAAATGCCCGCAATGCCTCGCCATCAAGACGATAGCGTACCCATTCGGACTGCGGTACCGCGCCGATGCTCAGATAAAAATCAATTGCAGACTGGTTCCAGTCAAGCACGCTCCATTCCAGCCGGCCGCAGTGACGTTCCACTGCGCATTGCGCGATAGTTTTAAGCAGTGCTTTTCCCGCACCCTTGCTGCGGTATTCCGGGGAGACATACAAATCTTCCATATAGATGCCGTTGCGACCAAGCCAGGTGGAATAGCTGGTGAAAAAAACGGCATACCCCACAGCATGGCCTGCATATTCGGCAACCAGCGCTTCGGTTTTACTGTCTGCACCAAACAGCGTTTTACGGATTTCGTCCGGCGTGGTGACCACTTCTTCTGGCGCTTTTTCATAGACTGCGAGTTCGTAAATCATATCGTATATTGCCGCTGCATCTTCAGGTCGCGCCTGACGAATCGTAATGCTCATTCCTTTCCCTTTATCTTTGTTTGTAGTTGATGGGGATAAGCATAAAGGCTAATGTCAGAAGAATTAAGTGCAATGAAATCAATAAATGATGAATATTATGCATCCAGCCTTAATGCGCCTTGATTTAAACCTTCTGCCGGTTTTTGACGCGATTTATCGCCACAGTTCCGTTCGACTTGCGGCAGATGAGCTGGCGATGAGCACCTCGGCGCTCAGCCATGCCCTGTCACGGCTGCGTGTTTCGCTCAACGACCCGCTGTTCTACCGGGAAGGACATCGAATGTGTCCCAGCGTCTATGCCACCCAGCTTGCGCCAGTTATTGCATCGGCCCTGAAATATCTCGACCAGGAGCTGTCGCCGCAGCCGGAATTTGATCCTGCTATTAGTACAGCGTGTTTGCAGATCGCGATAACGGACTTTACCGCGTTCTGCATATTCCCTGCGCTCATGAATACGCTTCAACATGCGGCGCCTGGCTTGCGTCTGGAATTACGATATTTGCCGCACAGCCCGGCGTTGACGGAATTACTGGCAGGCGAGGTGGATTTGGCCCTGGGATTCAGCACCATTGAGGATCGCCGGTACCCGGAGCTGGAAGAGATCAGCTGGTTCGAAGATGAATATGTGGTGATTAGCAATGCGAGCCGGAGCGCGCTCACGCTGGAGGATTATCTCGCCGCCCGGCATCTTGTGGTTACGCCGTGGAATGAGAAGCAGGGGGTGCTGGATTTGCAGCTGGAACGCATGGGTTATACCCGACACATTGCGATGAAAACCCCGTCTATGCTCAGCGCCCCGTTTGTTATTGCAGAAAGCGATCTGCTGATGGCGTTACCGCGATTCGCCGCTGAAAAGCTGCTGCCAGCTACCCGTATTAAAATTTTTGATTTACCGTTCCACATCAGTCCGTTTGAAGTAAAAATTTATTCGCACAAGCGCAGCGGGAAACGAGGCGTCACGAACTGGCTCAAAGCTACGCTGCGCGCGCTGGCCGAAGGGCAACAGTCAGAGCGCTTATGATTTCGACTGTAACAGGATTGCCATCAGCCCCGGAAAGCGGGCGTCCAGATCTTCTCTTCTCAGTGAAATCATATTCTCGCGCCCCTGCGGGCGCTGCCAGATCACGCCGCTGTCGCGCAGTACACGCCAGTGGTGAGTCATGGTTGATTTCACCACCTCGTCCGGGCGCAGCGCGTTGCAGCTCAGCTCACTGCCGTCGGCCAGCCGTCGAATAATCGCCAGCCGCAGCGGATTGCCGAGGGCGAACAGCACATTTTCCAGCAGTATTTGTTCAGGTTCCGGGTGGTTTGGGATCATCGTTTTCCTGCGTCTCGCGTGAGATTGAGCTATATCAACAATAGGTCAACCGTTAAAAAATAGTTCGATAATACTCGTACAATAGGACTATTATAACAAACGAACAAACACGCGACTATCCTGGTCGTCACAAACCCGTCATGAAGACGTAAGGAAATATCATGCCCCGACCCATTCCACTCGAACGTTATCGCAACATCGGTATCTCCGCGCATATCGATGCCGGCAAAACCACCACCACCGAGCGCATCCTGTTTTATACTGGGATGAGTCACAAGCTGGGGGAAGTACACGATGGCGCGGCAACCACCGACTGGATGGCGCAGGAGCAGGAGCGCGGGATCACCATTACCTCCGCGGCGGTGAGCTGCTTCTGGCCCGGTATGGACCGCAGCTTCGAGCCGCACAGGATTAACATCATCGATACCCCAGGGCACGTGGATTTTA
>OJJD01000500.1_pt1 | contig 16158 bp, 22 predicted proteins | sample 1596011 | NCBI WGS metagenome assembly OJJD01 (sample SAMEA4350113, study PRJEB24818) | metagenome | biome: human; feature: gut; material: faeces | place: Denmark | collected 2013-09 | reverse complement strand
TAAGTGCATATTCCCATTTCCAATATCTTATTAAAAAATCACCAAAACTTAATATCTCAAATTTATTCTGACACGGTGTCAGAATGTCATGTATACAATAAACATGCAGAAACACCGTTGACATTCTCGTGCATAAATGCTATACTAATAATGTCGAAAGGAGGATACAATATGACAGTTGTAGATCTATATTTAAAATGTGACCAGTTAAAACACGATTGCAATATCATAGTGAAAGAGGGGGAAACAACCATACACTATGATGAACTAGACAAGTGTTTAGAGAATCGCACAGTAAAGGGATTTATGATATTAGATAACACATTATATTGTGAGATAGATTAAAAAAGATAGGGCATAACCCTATCTTTTATTTATATTATGACGATTGCTTAGGCGTAGTATAAACAATTGGAAAGAATTCTTTAAATAATCTATTCATATTAATAGTTGAATTATTAATATTTCTAAACCCGATTAATAAAGTATTAGAAGTTAAATTCGTAATTTTTTTTGAACCACCCCAACCAGTATTTCCAATAATATTTTCTTTATTATTATCTAATGAATATACATTACATTGATATACATCACTATTAATAATAATATTAAGATCATCTGTATTTTTATTAACTGTCAATGCCTTATCAAGCTTTAAAAAAATTCTATTTCCATTATAAGCAACAGAAGCAATTGTAGTATCATATATGACATTCTCATAATCCATCCAATTTAATGGGAGTAAATTATTGCAATAATAACTAATAGCATAATGAAAAGCATCAATAAATGAGTTATTATCATAATAGCACAAATTTTTTAATCTATCAATGGAGGTAATTGTATACGTTAAAAATAGTGATAATAATTGTTCCGCATAAAAGTTCCATTCATTATTACTGTATATACCTTTTCCACCCTCAACTAATCCGATATTAAAATAATTCTTCTTATAATGGCAGGCATCAAAAATCATCCAACCCTCCGATTCTCCTACACTTGCCCCCTCGTTATCTGATTGTTTTTGTAGTAAAATATTCATATTATTAGCTAATTTATTTGAATCGTTCCAAACATCGGTAAAAACACCTCTTATCCTCTCGTCATTTGAGAATATTTGTAATGTTAAAAGTTCAGGTATAGGCTCGTCTAGTGATTGCCAGCTTTGGTGCAAATCAAGGAATAATATAACGTTATTCCAATCAATTGTTTTAAAATAGTTGTCCATAGCTTTTGATTCTTGCTCACTTAAAGGCGAACTCCCTTTTGGTTCATTTCCGTTGTCAAATTGATACCCATAAGGAAAATTCCTATTTAAATCAACTCCTCTGGCATTATATCGACCTGTATTAGCTAATTGTTGTGTGATATTTGTTCCAACAGCTTGATTATATCCATAAGGGTTTATAATAGGTATGAAGTCAATTTCCAAATGCCCCATGATATTATTCACCAGTTTTTGCTTTTGCATCTCGATTCCTTGTGATAAAAGCTTGAGCATTAAGAAAGCACCGAATTTTTCGTTACCATGTATAGCGCCAGTTAAAATCACTTTTTTACGCTGTGAAACTAAACCAGATCCCATTTGTGGTTTATAAGAATAGCAAAGGATAGGCAACGATGAATCTTCACCGTCATTATCACTATTATTTGCGTAACCAAGTGTAGTTTTCTCTAATATATAATTGTCATGAACGCCTAAAAAGGAATCAAATTTGTTATAAGTATTTTCAACCGTCCAATTAATAAGAGACGTATCAGAAAACCCGCTATATTGATTCAGATTTTCTATTTCGACATAAATATTTGGATTATTAAGAGCATAATTCTGTATCAAATCGAAGTCAGGGAAATGATTGGTGATATATTCATCAAAATAAGGTTTTAGATTTATTTCTAGCCATTCATTCACTTCCTCCTGCAAATCCAAATTTTCAAAAAAGTCTTTCACAAAATCATATAACGTTTTAAAGTTCTCATCCACGCACTGCTGCGCTTTCACAACATCTCTCACAACCCCGAACAGATACGCAACCTGTTCGCTCAAACTCGTCCCCTTGCACTCATCATACACGGATTGTACAAGCGGAGCGTGAGAACAACACCACGCCTGTAACTGCCCAATGACACAAGTAAAGTCGTAACACTGATTGACACTTGGAACCTGATATCCCATATTATTCTACCTCCTCTTTATCAATGATAATAATTCCATCCTCCACCAGTTTCATAAAATCAACCGGGTCTACAAATTGATCGTCCGCAAGATACGGATCCACCCGGAAACCTGGCTCATCCGGATCAAACGTTGCTTTAATCCAACCTTTTAGCATTTATGATACCTCTCAATTCTTTAAAAATATCTGTCAATGTAGTACCCGGATAACATGCCTTTATCTGCTTTTCTATGGCATTTTCATAGCCCATAAGAGCAGTCTGTTTTTTACGCATATAAGACATTTCTTTTTTCGTATACGCACGGCGAGGATCTTCGATCTCTTCCGAAACGAGACACAATCGGATATGGCACTGCACGTATTCCGCTCTTAATTGGACATAGGTGTTCTTTGAACACAACCATACACTGCTAGCTTCCAGCATTGCAAGTAATAAATCTTCATCCATTACGGTCTCACCCCCAAAAATAAAGAATCCAGATCATTTATGATCTCCTGATTTATATTATACACAATGTTTCTCCAAGTTTCAATCACTTCGGCTGGAAAAGCGCCCTGCCTGCCAAGAAAATTTCGCTCCGTAGTACCTGTTGTGGATTCGGAATGATCTTCTGTTTCTTTCACAGTCTTATCAGAGGAGTTGGTGCCAGAAGCTGTTCCGTTCACCGTCTGATCGGACTGCCCACGGTTCATAGCAGAAGCATAATCTACACCAGCAAAGTTTACTTGAGGGTTGTCGGAATCGATGGACTGAGAGTTTGTATCCGTCGTTGTCTTATTGGTATCCGAGTAGGTTCCCTCCGTATTATCCGACATATCCCTTGTTTTGTCGCCTTTCGCTGTGCCGGAATCCTTGCCGTCCATAGAGTAATCCAGATTGTGGGTCATATCTACGCCCTGTTCATTCAGCATGGTTTGGAACATCTGCTTGTAGTACGGCATCCGGATGGATAGCTTTGTATAGAGCATCTGCTTATGGAGATTCACGGTTTCCTGTCCAATCTCATTCATAAAGTAGCGGTGCAGGAAGAGCTTTTCAAACTCTGTTTTGCTATCATCCGAATCCTCATACCACGGAAACGGAAAGGAGAAAAACTGCTGGTAGTAGTTGTCCACCAAATCCCAAGGAGAAAGATTCACGATCATTTCTCCCGGGTGGTTTTTCATGTAATCAGCCTGAGCGTATTCTTGTAAGATATTTTTAATTGTTGTCGTTATCAAGATCTTCACCCTCCCTCGTTTCACCTGTTTCCTCAACCATCTGACCGCCAATAAATCCATTAATGGAGGTCGGCAGAATAGAATTAAACTTCACAGAAGCATTCCAGCCCCATAGCTCGTTGCAAGCATTGATCGCTCGGATTCTCGGTGTAAGTCTGGAATTTCTCATACCCTCTGTCTCGCCATTGTTTCCATCCACTTCGCCGTTGATAAGCCGTTCTCGTTTTTCAACCGGGTTCGATTCGTATCCGCAATCTGTCAGGAACTGACTTAGAATAATTTTAAACTGCTGTTGTAATTTATCAGCAACATATGGCGCATCGATCTTGAGTGCTTTAATTAATCCGAGATTCACAGTGTCCCGTGTTTTAATTACAGGCACGTTCGCTTCATAGCTGGCACCGATGTTGTCATAAGTAAGCCTCATATCATCGGGGCTTGACAATACCACCGGAGTTCTCTGAGCGAAAATGTTCACATCGATGGTACGCCAGATATTAGCGAGCTTCTTTGCGTACATCCGTGCGATTTTCGCATAAGAGAACGGCGCAAGAGAATTCCACATCAAGACAGAATTTTCTTTTCCGTAATATTCCAGATACCCGTTGATTGCCCACACTTGCCGAAGTTCCGGGATTCCGTAGATATCAGGCATTCCTTGTAAGTTGACTTTCATAGCGGCGTACATATCCACAAGATCGTCATAAATAAACGCAACGACTGGGTTGTAGAATAGCTGTTCTTCTACCCAAAACGGCTGAATCTCATCCGGCAGCCCCTCATAGGTAATAGAAGATAAAAATAAATTTTTCAATTTATAGAAGAAGTACACTTCTTCCATGTCGCAGGAATCCGATTTAAAGTTTTCGTATACACGAAAAGGGTTTCGCATGGTATCACCTCCTATTTTAGTTCGTTTCACTCACACCCTCGAAAGCCTGCCGAGCTTCGCTCGGTTGAGCGGCTTTCTCAGTTTACAAATGAACAGTCTACGTAATGGGCAAAGCCCATAACTTCGACTAGTTTAATTATTCGCAAGACCAAAGTTCCCGATATCATTGGTGTGCCAAATGAATACGCCGTTGTCGAAGATCGCTCTCAGTTTTTTTAACTGATCGAGGTCTACTTTTCCAGTGATACCGCATCCCACTGTTTTTAAGTAATCCCACGAAGACCGGTTATTCATGGTTGGCGTTACCAGATCATGGATCGGGTACCCGAACACCGTCCAATAATTATCAATCCGTTTTGCGAACTCGGTCGTAATGGACATCACATAAAAATCAATTTGTTGTAGTTCAGCGCCAGCGTTCAAATTGGTGTTCATGGCTTTCCCTTTTAGTACGTTTGGCTCCAGATCTTTTTGATACATGGTATTCATCATATTGGCAACATCCATACCGGCATTTACCACACCTGATAGTAGCCCTGCGGCTCCACCTGCCACAGCTCCGGCCGGCCCTCCAAGTGCCCCAGCCCCTGCGCCCTTGATTGCGGAACCAATCACCGACATACCGGAGGAAACGGCTTGAATTCCGATGGTTCCCTGATTATACGCCAGCCAAGACTTATACACGTCATAGTTGAATGAGCACATCGGGAAGTTCTGGTATGTGATTGCTTCGGCGTAATTGTTCGAGGTTCCCTTATAGTTTGTAGGGTACACCAACACTCCCGGCGTGGTAGACATGGTTCCAAGGAAATTCACGCTGATGTCGTGATTTGCATTGGAACTGTATTCAAAAAACAGGGTGTTCGACTGTCCGCAGTTGTTATCCAGCATCAAGTACAGATACGGATAGGAATATAGCTTTTTATTCTTTGGCACGTATCCACCAAACGGGGATCCCATAGAAATGGTTGTGATCTTCTGTGTTGGCCCCGGCTGTGTTTTCAATCCGGCGTTGACGCAAATTTCAGGTGCCATAAAGAACGACACGATTGCGTCGATGGCTCCCTCATCCACATACTGATCGATGGTAGATTTCACTTTAGAAGCTCCATCCTCTGTAGCCGGCCAGTGCCCAAGAGAGGTTCCACGGAACACCCCGTTGGATAAGCCATATTCCAGACGCTCCCCAGTTGGGGACGTGGTAGCGTAGATGCAGATTTCCATGTCGCCGAAATCAGATTCCGTGTGGTAGGAACAGATATACTCTCCGGTTTCCAGGGAATCATTTACCAGATTTCCGCCGATGGTATCCTGGCTTTTTGGAATGTGCATCCGTTCCACAAAGCACGGTTTCATGGTACAGTTGTAAATGTTGTTCTGCCAGATATCCAGCTCAAAGTGTACTCTGGTTGTTTCCTGAGATAGCCATTCAATACTGGTAATAAAAGCAAACACCCAAGTATTACTAAACCCTTTATTCAGGAATGTCATGTAATTCAAATCCAGTGTTTCCATTTCCGTGAACGGGATTTTCACCTCTAGAGAACCCACGCGGATCGGGGCAATCTGATTCAACCGGGTGTCCTGGTATAACACCCGATAGGATTCCAAGGAGGAAAGGGCATCTATTTGGGATTCATACAGCCTCACATGCTGATAGGAATTATCCCAAGGAACACCGGAGTATAACCGAAGATTCGATTGTGGCGCTCTAGCCGATACATTTGCCTGAGACGGCATAGGGATCATATTTTCCATGTTCTATCTCCTTTCAGAAAGAGGCACCGTAAATTTTGGTGCCTCTTTTACAGTCTACGTAACTTAGACTAGTTTATGCATCAGCTTTTTTTGTCGCTGTGATCGCTTTTTTCACAGAGGTATCCAGCCGGTAAGTAACATCAATGTTAATCGTTCCTGTTTCATCAGAGCCAACCACTAAAATATTGGTGCCCGGTAGGATGTAAGTGTCACGGCTTGTTGCGCCAGAGGTAATCGTATAGTCGATCAGGCCCATGTGGTAGGTTCCGGTTCCACCTGTTACGGATGCCGGAATCGGCATTTCTGTTCCTGCTGTATACTCTACGTTTTCTGCTGTAATGGTAAGAGAGCTGGTTGCCACCTGATCGGTTGTAAATACCATGATCGGGTAGAACGGAGAAGCGGAAATCATTTCTTTCACCGTGTAGAACATATTCCAGTTCAGGGAAGTTGCCAGCTCCTGATAGCTGAACCGTCTGAACTGTTCCCGGATACGGAAAAACCGGATATCCACAAGCACGCCCTGAATAGCCGGATCCGGGAATTCATCCACCACGATCTTACTTACCTGTAGATCTACCTTGTTTTCATTGAAAGCGTAACCCTCAACAAATACTTCGAAGTTGGAATCGTTCTCCGGTGTTGTCAGCCAGAGAAGCTGTTTCGGGCGGCTGTGGGAGGTTGCGCCTGCGATGTTATGCTCTGGCTTTGGATAACGGAATTTCTTCACGTATGCCTTTACAAGGGAAATCATCTTTTTACTGGTTGCTTCGTCTACCGGCGCTGCTACGGTTGTAGCTGGGAGGATCTGCTTATCATACCCTGTTCCAATAATGGAGTTTATGGCATTGTATTCATCCCAGTTGAACCCGGAAACACAAGAGATTGCTTTCGCTCTCATGAGGTCACGGACACCGTATTCGCTTGTAAAAGCGTCTCGCATATTGTCATAGCTAATGGTTGCCGGATACTGTTCCGCAAAGTTGACACGGTGGAACATCGTCATAATGTAAGACTGATACTGTTTAAATGCTTCCGCATAGTCCTCTCTTGGGTCAAACCCTTTAGATTTTGCGAAGTTGACATAGGTTTCCTCGTCAATGGAACCATAGTACATTGGGTCTTTCTTTACCACGTTAAACGGGTTATCCCAGGAATCCGAATCCACGGTCTGCATTCCGATTCTCTGCATCAAAGACGGAACCAATGCGTTTCTTGCCTTATCAATGTTCATCATGTCGTCAAACACTGCCGCAAGATTTTCTTCTGTTGGTGTGGATAACCTGTTTTCCAAGCTGTATTCATTCACAGCCGCTTTCAAAATGTTCACGTTGGTAGCTGGTGTCGTTTTTTTATTTGTTGGCATAGTTTCATTACCTCCTTATTTTCATTTACTCTGTAGCGGCATTCCAGTCAAGGTCGTTAAATAAGACATCTTCTGGAGTTTGTGGGTCATTGACATCCTCATCGCTTCGGCCTGCCCCGCCCATCTCGGACAGAAACCGTTCTTTATAACGGTTGTTCAATTCTACGATCTGCTGGTCTTTTTTAGCGGATTCGCTTCTTGCCGCTTCTAAATCCACGATGGCCTGATCGTATTTGGTTTTCCATTCTCCGGACGCTGCTTCGATGAGATAGTCAAATGCGTCCTGAACAGAAGATACGTCTGTCATCTGATCCATAATTTTTTTGATCGCTTCATCTGTGTTCATTTAAAAATTCCTCCTTTTCAATATTGGAAATTTATATAATTTATTTTTGATAACCAGCCCCGGTTCCGGTGGAATCGGTGACAGATTTTCCAGATAATTGTACCAATTTCTCGCGTTTCGTTTCCGCTCGTCCATAGCGGCCACTCCGGCACGCTCGAAGTTTAAACAGAACATTTCTGCTAGTGTTTCCGGTGATTCCGTGCTGGACCAGAAATCATGGAAACTATACGGGTATTCGGGGGTTGGAATCCACTGTCCACTTAATACGGTTTCTCTGGCAAGCCATTCACACTGACCAGCTCCATCACTGATATCATACCCGTGTTTCACAGCCCAGTTGGTGTAGTTGGTAGATGGCGTCCACTGCACCAGCCCGAACCCCAGCTCCGGGTTGACGGATAAATTCTGCCAGATTCCCGGATTGATGGTAGATTCCCGTTGGATGTTCCCAAGAGCTCCAGCCACTGCGTTTAATGTCCAGCCGTAGCCGAACATGGTAGACCAAAACACGTAGGCGTTATTTTCCATTTCATCCTGATTTAAGTAACGGTTTCCATAAATCCATATGAGGGTTGCGGCCCCTCCTCCATATCTCCAACACTCCGAATAATAAGTAGGTGAGACAGGCCCGGAATTGATCGACACCTGATCCGCTAACGGAACGCCGGATTGGTGTGCCCCCATGGTTACATATCCCTGATAGCACATTTCTGTATGCCCTGGCTTCCACAAGATGTCTCCCGGTTTCCACTCGTCTGTTACGGGGATCTGTCCGAATCCCCAATCTTTGAGATAGCCTCTCATGGAGCTAGTTGTAAACCACGGGTTCGTCTGTGTAAAGCCTCCTTTCGTGAGGGCGGCAGATATTAAAGAAGAACAGTCATAATAGGTAATCCCATTCACTGTTTGCCCTCTCCGATAGGTTTGGGAGTAACCCACATTCGGGGCATTGCATACGGAAATCGTCCATTGGTACGCTAAACTAATATTAGGCATCGTCGTTATCCCCAGTCGACACGAATGATTTAATATAAGATGTGAGTTCCGTCAATGCCACGGTATTGTTATTCAATGCTTCTGTGACGCTTTTCATTTCCTCGTTGTGTCGTTGCCTTTCTGTCTCTAATTGGCTGGTGTACTCCTCCCGTTGCAACTTGATGTCCTCTCGGTTCTTGTCGTACATATACTTGATAAAGTACATACACAACCCAGCTACAACGGCGGCGATCCCAACCTGTTGCACTAATTCAGCCCATTCGCCCATTCATTACACCCCCTTTACCACAAGTGTTTCTCCTTGCTTTATGGTAACCTCTTTACTCACTTGACCGCCACCTGAAGAACTTGTAGAGTTAGGACATGCATATTTTTTCCATGCGTCTTTTGACATATAGGCGATGTCAAGATCGAGATTACCGCTCCAGCCGGAAAGTCTCCCTGTGGAGGTGTATTGATGTATCGCTACCGTGGAAAAGGCACCTGTTCCCTCATTACCAAGCCACGGGTCTTTCTGGTATCCGTTTACAATTTGGTTGTTGGCATAACGAGCAACCCATAACCCGTAATCCTTTGCCACACTACTCCAATCAGCATGCCTTGTCGCACTATGCGACATGTAGATGAGTGGTCTTATTCCTGTTTTTTCATGCACCCGATCAAGCCATGTTTTGCACCATTTGACCGTGTTCGAGTTTGGCTGATTGGTGTATTCGAAGTCCAAAACCAGGATTGCTTCTCCCACGTAGTTTTCACAGTGCTTTAGAAAATAGTCTGCCTCTTCTTTCCCTGTTCCTGTTCCACGGGCGAAATGATACACTCCCAGTAGTTTTCCTGCACCTTTCGCCTCCTGATAGTGGGAATCACAGCAAGGGTCTACAAAACTAGTCGCCTCCGTTGCTTTCATAATCACAAAGTCAGCGGATATCTTAGCTAAATTGATCCCGTTTTGATAATGGGAAACATCAATTCCGTTTAAAGCCATGTCATCACCTCCTCTCTATTAGTATAGCACAACTAAACATAATGTTCAATATTTCATTCTTTTTTTCGCATAAAAAGAAGCCCTACCACGGGGCATGTGACGGGGGAGACAACGCCATACCAAGATTGCGGCTGCCTGCCTTTTGTCTTTGCAATCTTGATAACGGTCACCAATTGCCGTGGGGACTTCTATCTATTATTATACACAGTATCCACATAGTTGTCAACATTATAAAAACGAAACCATGTCCAAAAATGTGTTTTTACATTCCAAATCTTGAAAACGTACGTTTCCTCGATTGAATTCCGTTCTCATCATCTGCACTAAATAGTTTGTGGTTCCGATTCGCATGAAGCGATCGTCCGTTACGTCGTTTACGGTGAAGCAGACCCTGTAAAGAAAACTTTCATCATAACTCTTTGACACATACACGCACGATGGGTACCGATAGACCCCGTACAGGGTTTGATCGTTTTTGATGGTAAGCATATAGCTTCCCCGTCCTTTTGGCTTCTCAATCAATGCGTAATTATCATTAAGATATTGGTTCTCAGACGCAAACTGGAAATAACCATTGTTCTTAAATGCCCGGTTAAAACCGGAGTTCTGAAATGCTTCTGCGGCGTTCTTATTAAATGTCCGCTCAAACACCCACCCGTCTCCCCGTAGGAACTTTGTGTTTGTTTTTAGCCTCTTATTAATACCAAACGTGCTGTAATATGGATTTAAGATAGACACGGTGTTGCTTGCCAAATATAAAGGAACATACCGGATGTTCTTCCCTTTCCCTCTTGCAACTGTTGTGTGGATAGAGATCAGCTTTTGTACTTCCATTGGTACGTACACATTATCTTCGTCCTGGTACTCGTCAAAAAACATATTTCCCACATTGCGGAATACGGCAGACATCTGTTTATATTTTCTGGCGATATTCACGGCAAGCGCAAAACCTACTTCTTTTCCCTCAAATAACATCAACCGGATTTTGCCAGCCGCCAATGTTTTTTCCTCGTATTCCGCTCCATTATATTTCACATCTACAACGTCTCCGAAGAAACTATCCGCACATCCTGCCATATCATCTTTATACCGATATAAATAGATAAACTGATTTTCATTCTCTTTCTCCAACGCCTCTTTTAATATCTTACTCTTAATGCTAAACGATTTCCCTGCTGTACGGTTTCCGTCCGCAATAAAGACCTCCGGCTTCTTCCCATTGATGTCTAGCATATTGTATAATTTATAATTAATATCATAAAAGTCTCCCATGTGTCTCCTCCTTTTCTATATAGAAAAAAGGCGTGACCTCAACGCCTTTTTTCTTCTTCAATTTTTAGTTAGGAGTACTTATAGCGATCACGCAAAGGTGTAGCTATCTGATTAGATTAGTTCCGCTGTTAAGAACATCTGCCCTTTATAGTTTGCAGATTCCTTTTTCAAAACCTTAATAGTAATATCTTCTGTCTCGTCCATTTCTCCATCCGCAATCGCGTCTTCGATATCACTTAAGATATCTTTTACGGTTGTATATAATGGCTCTGACCCGGACACGTACTTTGTACCGTCCTTGTCAATATAGACATATTTGTTGTAATCCTGATTGTCTGATTTCTCATTATGTACCATCACAGTCACAACATTGTCAATGTTAATCATAATCGCCTGTTCCGGTGTTACCAGATCGTTTAACTCTGTTACGTCGTTCAGTGCCTTGATTGCGATCTTCTCTCTTGCTGTTAATCCTTTTACACTTTCTTTCACTACTGCTTTGTAACCATTCATGTTTTTGTTCTCCTTTTCTTTTATGTTTTCGTTTTTGTTTACATATAGAATCTTACATCACGCAAATCTTTTTGTCAATAGGTTTTCGCATTTTAAATGTTTTATTTGTCAATAAGATGCCTCCTGGGATTCGCACTGCCTTTAAATTACAGTCATCTAACTCTAACCCGGCTTTGAAATCCGTAAGACCATATCCCCGTTCTAAAAACGCTTCTTTTGCTCCCTTTCCCATTCCAGCCGCTTTTAAATCATAGTATGGCTTCTCTAATGGCTCCCCATCTTTTTCAATCAGCACTTCCAAATAAGTTTTCTGTCTTTCATAGATAGCAGATTCAAACTTCGATTCATTTTTCCAAGCATTAAAGTTCGTTGGATGAATTACCATTCCGTTTGGTGGCTCAAACCCAAGTAAATGATTCGAATCTGTATCAGCATATAAAAACCGATCATAATTTTCCATTGCCGCCCGGATCGTGAAGTTCAATGCGTAACTAGTCACTGCCGCTCCTACCGCAATATAACCGACTTTCTTATTATGCTCCTCATGTAAGATGAAATGGATCGTATTATCAGATGGATCAAGATACGGCTCTTTATAACTGGAATCGTCTGACATTGCAAACTTCCCGTATAAATTGTTTAGAAATAATTTCGCTAATGTTCGTAAAAAGCCAGTGCTGGTTTCTTTCATCTCCTTATATCGATTGATGTAATCATCAAATAACCCTGTTTTCGCCCAGAACCATACATGATCTAATATTTCTAAATCCTCTGTATCATACGTCTCTTGAAATAACTCCCAGTCTGGCTTTGTAAACGTGAACTCTCTTATGGTATCACATTTGTTACCGTCTATGTCCCGATAGTATCGATAATACCTCCCATTCATTTTGACATCTGTTGTATACAGATTTTCTGTCGCCCGGTAATTCGCGTCTCCTCGAATATGCATCCATGGAAATTTTCTTCGCTTTAAATGAAAACGGCATCGCACTCGGATATAATAAAACTTTCTACGATCTTCTAATAAATCAATTCCGGGTGCGCCTAGACAATACTCACCGTGTCCATATGGATATACATTGCCCGATGAGCTATGCATAACGGACGGATATAGGGAATTCACATCATATACGCTTCCCTCTGCTACAGGTATCCCTCGATACTTTGGATTTACATAGCACCACCCACCGTGATAAGCTTTATGGCAATACTCCCATATATTCGTGATTTTATCATCTATCATAATAGGATCTTCCCGTAAATCTGGGAACATCCGCTCATAATCATATGCCCCATAGGTGGATTTGAACTCCTCAAGACAACAACTTCCTATGGTTAATTTATTATGCCCCTCATCGAACATCTTTTCCAGTGCCTCTTTTAATACTAGCACATCGTTTTTAATGTATGCCAACTCCTCATCCGTAATCGCACAGTTAGCGTACCTACGTCCCTCATAGTTCATCGATAATTTCTTGTGTTTCGTTTTAAAGGACTTTCCGATCACTTCCAAACTGCTCGGAATTAATTTTAAACTGTTTCTCATCTCAATGACTTTTTTATGATATTTTAACTTGATCGTATACCATGACCCTAGTAAAGAAATACTGGTTGTAAATTGCCTTGACCGCATGTTCTTTTCTTTTTCATTCGTCCAAGACCACCCATTTCTTAATAGAAAATCTACAATAAAAGACCCGTCAAACGCAATATTATGAAAATAAAATACATTGTTACCTGGCCTTGTTATGATAAACTGAATATAGTCCCTGATATTTCCTTGTATGATAACATCTTCACTCTCGTCATATAACTTCGTGCTTGCGGCCGCCCATACTTCTGTCCAATTCTGTGTATGTCCTGCTTCCCTTGTCATTTCCTCTGTCCATACCGTTGTTTCAAAATCGGACGCCCAAAACGTAATCTCTTTCTTTTTCCTGCCGCCCAACGTCACCACCGCTTCCGCTTTTTTTGCCTTACTCCTCCGGCTCAATGACTACGTCCATTAAATCTATGATCTGCCGAAATTCATCGCTATTCATTACCCATCCCATAGATTCCGCAACTTCTGTCATTTTGGCGTTGACAACCTCGTCTCTGGAATCAGCGCCGTCTGGAAAGATGTCTGGATTGCGCTTTCTCACACGGGCAAACGCAATCTTCTCTGCTTCTGTTGCTCTTCCTAGTAGTTCGTCCGTGCGTTGACGAACCAGCATCCGCACTCTTGGATGGATCCCTGTTTCGATAAATTCATACCATCGATCAATGATAATATCATACTCCTGCACTTCGTCCATATTATCAAATGCCCTCTGAGTGATCTCACGTAATGATTTATTGCTTTCGCTGAATGAGATTGTACTTACACTCTGCAACTCACGCACTGTTTCCTGTTCAAAAGGTGTCATTTGCATAAACTCTTGATTCATTTTCTGAACCCTCTGCCGATGTTTTCTGCCTTTCACCTGAACCGCTTCTCCCGTTAGTGCATCATATAGGGTTGTGCTGGCATGCTGTTTGATCGCCTTACCTGTTTCCTTTTCGAGCCTCGCAATGGAAGCTCTTGTTGGTCTTTTCACGAGGGCAATTGGTTTTACGAAATATCCCTGATTGGTTAATCGCTTTACACGGCGTAAATAATTACGCCGTGCTTTCTGATATTGCTGCCTAATTGTCATGGTTTACGCCTTTCTTAAAATAATCCCGTTTTCTGTTTTCTCCCATTTTAAACGGTCTTTCTGTGGGTTAATCCCTAAATCATAGATCCAAGGTTTCGGGACAGTTACTTTGATAATTTCAGTTCCTGTGGAACCGTAACTGATATTGAATTGATATGTTTTCTTATTGTAATCAATCATGGCAACATGACACCTCACATTCTTGTCTTTCTAATGTCAGATGGTATCCATCTGGAATGCGCGATCGTATACATATGCAATAATCATCGATCTCAATCGTGGATATTAAAGTTTCAAGCTCCCAATCTGACATGGCACAGGATTTATGATACACGATAATATCAACGTCGCTGTCTGATATGATCAGTTTCACTTCCTCACCCTCCCTGATATAATCTAATACTTCTTTTACTTTCATCGCCATTACCTCCTTAAAAATATTTGATAATTTCCATCTTTCCCTACGCATCCACGATAACTGTCTCTTGCCATCCATTTTGCTATTTGGTGATAGTTCGCTTTACTTAACACGCAAAGAAATTTGTTTCCTACGTAGACACGTATGATCGGATACTGTGCTTTTAATTCCCGTAATCGGGACATTTCTATGCGCTGTTGTTCATAGTTATGGTTGATGACATATATCATACGGACAGCGATAGCCAGCAATAAGCAGATCACACTAAATTTTATTTCTGGTGTCATTTGTTTTCCCTCCTCTCAAAATAATGTGCGTATTCATAATATTTTTTAATATGAGCGTTTGTGTAAACAACGCAACAATGTTTTTCAATCGCCTTTGATAAGCAGGCATCAAAAGTTGTTGCAAACAAAAGATATGTGTTTTTTAAATGCACTCCATCAGAATAGGTTGCTATGTTAAACATGATTCCATCTCTTTCGACGTCCAATACGATTCTTGAGCTACTTTCTACTTGTGCAATAGGGTGCTCGTCTCCGTCTATTGTTACGGAACTATATATGATGCGTTCTTCCTGTTCTGTAACAAGATACCATAAATGTGCTAAATCCGTGAGTGTTTCAATAATTGAGAATCCATCAAAATTTTTCGTGTGCGTTTCTATTTGTAACTTGTCATGTTTCTCTGATATCACAAAGCAAAATACTTTATTGTTTATTTCGCCTGATATATGAATATTGTACAAAATCTGTTCATAGCTGTATAAGCAGTCAAACCAGTCTAACATGAGTTTCGCAATCGCTCTAGCGTTCATATTTTCATCCTCCTTAAATTGCGCCGTGCGCTAAATTGTAAAGCCACACGTTTAGTTCTTGATATAGTTCGTTTACATTATACATGATGATGAGTGTGTATACAAAAGAAAATAATAATACACTGGCGATCATGCGGATAAAGTTTTCTTTGGTCGGTTTGATAATCGCCATGATAATGGAGAGTAGTACTCCACAGCCTCCTAGAAATAATACAATACTTAGTAGTATTTGTGTCATAGTTGTATCCTCCTCCTAATTCATTTTCATATGACAGCAGACATGATATCTTCTATACATTTCTCTAAGTCATCGCTATCGTATAAGTCAAATTCCATATCGATATCCTCTGTGTAGATAACGACATATAGCTTGTGTGAGGTTGTCTCTATGCAATGTACAGAGATAATACAATCTCCTATATTTCCCAAAAATTTAAAACACTTATTCTTACTAGAATAATATTCGCTTTCTACTTCATCTAATAGATTCCCTATACGGGTATAGGCCGTCATCAATAAATTACAATGTTTCATCGTGCTGTTTCCCTCCTTTCGATGATATTAGTATAGCATTTATGCACGAGGATGTCAACGGTGTTTCTGCATGTTTATTGTATACATGACATTCTGACACCGTGTCAGAATAAATTTGAGATATTAAGTTTTGGTGATTTTTTAATAAGATATTGGAAATGGGAATATGCACTTATTTGGGA
>OJJD01000497.1_pt1 | contig 16258 bp, 16 predicted proteins | sample 1596011 | NCBI WGS metagenome assembly OJJD01 (sample SAMEA4350113, study PRJEB24818) | metagenome | biome: human; feature: gut; material: faeces | place: Denmark | collected 2013-09 | reverse complement strand
TCTGTGGATTCGTTTAATGATTTCTACCTTCTGCGTTCCGTTGTACTTTCGTTGTCCCTTTGGCATACAAAAACACCCCATTTCCTAAACAGTATACCATACTGTCTAACAAATGGGGTGCAGTTCATAAGGGGGCAGGGAAAATGTTTATCTCTTACAATGAGGCGTGTGCGAGGGATTGCTCTACACTGGAGCAGGACCTCGTGCTGTGCGAAAAGGCCGGGTTCGATTATATCGAGATCCGCCTTGACATGCTGACAGATTATCTCAAACGCCATACGGTGGAGGAGTTGGCGGCATTTTTTTGCACGAGCCGGCTGAAGCCGCATGCCTTTAATGCGCTCTATCTGTATCCGGAATTTTTGAGCGAGGGCGACGACGAAGCACGTCAAAAGGAGCTTTTGGAGGAGTTCCGGCTTGGTTGTGAGGTGGGGAGAGCCATCGGCAGCCATTACTTTATCATTGTGCCGCCGCTTCAGCGCGACCCGGCAGGCGGCCCGTATACAGGCAGCTGGGAAGACACATTTTCGAATTGTGTGCGTATCCTCAAGGAGCTTTCCCGGCGGGCGGAACCATATGATATGAACCTGTGCTTTGAGCTCGTCGGCTTTGAACGCTCAAGCGTCCGCAGCATCGGGCAGGCAGACGCTGTAGTGCGCGCTGTAGACCGGCCCAATGTGGGCTTTGTGTTCGACTCCTACAATATTTTTCTCAACGGTGGGTGCAACGACTTTTCGGCCATTGGAAGCGTGCAGCCGGAAAAGATATTCGCCGTTCACCTTATGAGCGCGGACGATGTGCCCGAGGCACAGCGCGGCCAGGACAAACGCTGCTTCTGCGGCCGGGGCGTGGTGGATACCGGCGCGTTCCTCCAGGAGCTGAAGGCGGCAGGTTACAGCGGCATAGTCTCTGTGGAGACCTTCCGGCCCGAATATTGGGCAAAGACGCCCGAATGGGTGATTCCCAATGCATATAAGACGACGCGCGCGGCGCTGGCCGAAAACGGATGCCTTTGAAAAGGATGGCTTTTTCGTCTGTCAACAGTGGATGCACCTCGCCTGGCAGAGAAGGCGGGTGTTCGATACAGTCCTGTATAATTTAATTGAACGAGGAGGAATACTATGTCACCTTTAGCGTTTGTGTTCATGTTGATCGCTGCGATCATCATCCTCACAGTACTGACCTTGAAGTTCAAGATGCACCCTGTGATGGTGCTGTTCATCACAGCGACGTTCTGCGGAATAGCGTCCGGCAAAAGCCTGGTGGACACCTTCAGTTCCATCACCAGCTATTTTGGTTCCACGCTGGGCAGCATCGGCGTCATGATCATCTTCGGCGCTGTCATTGCCGCCGGCATCAGCGATACCGGCGCCGCCACCAGCATGGTGAACTTCTTCATCCGCCTTTTCAAGGGCAAACGCCTTGAGTTGGCTCCGGCGCTCACTGGCTTCATCATGAGCATACCTGTGTTCGGCGATATCGCCATTATTCTGAACGCGCCCATCTCCGCCATCCTCGCCAAGCGCAAGAAAATGAGCATGACACAGGTGGCGCCATTCGTCAATCTGGGCCTGACGCTGACGCACGGCCTTGTGCCGCCCACGCCCGGTATCCTCGCGGTATCTGTGTTGCTGGGCGCCGACATCGGCACTGTGATTTTGTGGGGTCTCGTGTGCTCTGTCATCTCCTTCGCAGTGTGCTATTTTGTGCTTACCCCGATCTATTCCAAATGCGAGTACATCGAGCCGCTGGCTTCCTACACCGAGGGCATCGAGGCTGTGGAGGACACATCCTCTGTGGACGCTTTGCTCATCAAGGAAGAGAATACGCCAAAGGCGGCAGCTTCCTTCCTGCCTCTTCTGCTGCCTGCCGTGATGATCGCTGTTGGTTCCATCGGCAAGCTGCTGGTGAGCGAGGGAAGCGGTGCCTACACCTTTTTCAACACTTTCGGCAACACGGTTCTGGCGCTGTTCTGCGGCATCATTGCTGTGGGAATGCTTATATTCGGCCGCAAAAAGAAGGTTGTGGATAAGGCAAATGTGGACGGCAACGGCTGCAAGGTGAGCGAGAAGAGCAGTTGGTTTGAGATCGTGATGAACAACTGGGTCGGCCGTGCGCTCAACATCGCCATCAGTGCTCTGCTCATCACAGCTATGGGTGGCGCCATGGGTGGTATCCTGCGCGAGAATGAGGCGATCCAGACCATCGGCAACGCTATTGCAGCCACCAATTTCCCGGCGATCCTGGTGCCGTTCCTGCTGGCAGCCATTTTGATGACGGTCTGTGGTTCCATGACGACTGCCTCCATGACGGCCGCTGGCCTTATGGCAGCACTGGTTCCCGTGCTGGGCATGAGCCCGGTGGTGGCCGCTCTGGCCATTGGTGCGGGTTCCATGGTGGGCTGGCATGTGAATAACAGCGGCTTTTGGATCTTCACTTCCCTGTATGGCTTTGATACAAAGCAGGGCCTCAAATACTTCACCACCACCAACGCTCTGGGCGGTATCGTAGCATTTGCGGTGCTGGCTGTGCTGACGATGGTCGGCTTGGTGGCATAAAAAGGCAAGAGTCGCCGGTGCGGCCCCGCTGCTCTGCCGGCAGGGGCGGAAGAACGGTGGCTGCAGCAAAGCGGCGGCCGGGATGTCCGGGCGCCGCCTTGCGCTGTTTTTCCGGCGTGCTGTTGCTGCCGGGAGAGGGGTGCGTGGAGCATTTGCCTGTGTATGGACGTATACGGCTGCGGCCGTATTGATGCAGAGGAGGAAAACATGATCAATGCATTTCCGAAAAGCAGGTGTGTCGCCTGGACGGGCGGCGCTGTTTTGGGCGCAGCGGCAGGCATTTCTGCCTGGCTGTATATGGCGGGCCGTGCGGCCTCGCTCTTCAACAGGGCAATCGTCGCGCTGCTGGCCGCCTTTATCGCTGTGAATATCGCATTGTATATAGCCCGGCTCATGGCCGCGCGGGAGTATCAGAAACGCCTTCTGCTGCTGTATGAAGCACTCGACCCGTCGGCTTTCCTGCAGGCACTGCTGCCCCTGCGGAAAAAAAGGATGGATGCTTCCAACCGCTGCACCACGCTGGTGCATATTGCCAACGGATATCTCTACGGCGGTCAGCCGCAGCAGGCACTGGCGGTGCTGGAAGATGTGCAGCCGCCGGAGAAGGCGCTGGAGATGCGGGGTCTTGTGGCCGGCAACAAAGCTACCTGCTTTCTGGCGGCGGGCGAGATGGATCGGGCGCAGACAGCCATGGACGAGCTGCGGCGCATTGCAGCAGACAGGAACTGCAAAAAGGAATTCGTACAAAAGGCGCGCCATACGCTGGGCTATCTGCAGCTCTGCATGGATATTGCCCGGGGAAGGCACGCAGATGTGGGAGCGCTTCAAAAGGATTTTGAGAGCAGCCGTGCACCGCTGCACCGGCTGGATGTGCAGTACCGTATCGCACTGGCGCTGCGCCACAGGGGCGACCGGACAGGCATGGAGAAAAGCCGCGAATATCTCCTTGAGAACAGTGGCGGTACCTGCTACGGCGAGCTTGCGCGTGCACTTTGATACCTGTGAGCGATATAAAAAAGCAAGGCCTGAGGCTTCACTGCCCCGGGCCTTGCGGTCTTATCGGAAAGTTTATTTTTTCCACACCATCATTTTCTTCGTGGCCTTGTAGATATGGTTGTGTCAAAAACTTTTCGCACTTTGGTTTGCAGACCCTGACATGAATGAAGTCAGCCGGTAATGGAGGCATTCTCAATGGCATCCCTTAGGTGCTTCATGTTCATGTAATTCCTGTTGCCCAACTGGACACCGGCCGCATTACATTGCGCAGCCGTGCGCAGACTGGCATGGGGGCAGATTTACCATTCGGGAAACTGCCCACCCTACGGTTGTGGCGACGAATTTCCCGGTTCAGCCTCTCAATGGCATTGTTGATGTGGATGCGTGCCCAGTGTTCGCTGGGGAAGTCGCAGCAGGCAAGCGTCTCCTCAATGCTCTCCTCCGCCTTTTTGACGGCTTCTTTCAGCTTCATGGAAGTTCCTCCACCATGGCCCGGGCCTTTTCCTAAATGGTGTCTACACAAGATTAGGCTGAAACGGCACACCAAATAGCAATGCAACGAATTTGTACTGCTGCCAAAAAGGATGCTGTATTTTTTGCGTGTCGAGTGGCAATACCACGCCAGTATTTCAAGTGCAGAAAAGCATTCCCCAACAAATGACGAAGCCGATACAAATAACGGCCATACTTCCGCTGTTATCTGCGATCTCGTTTGATCGGAATGACGACGTTCATCCCAGCACCAGCAGCATAAGAAATAATCGGGTTGGTGCCATGACCACGATCAGTCAATAATGTTTCCGCAGATATTCCCCCCAATCAGGTGAATAGCTTCTTGGCAATCAGCTCGGATACCCTCTGTAACATGTACTCGGACCGGCATACCATTTGCATCCACGACAAGGTGAATCTTGGTATTGAGTCTCCTTTTGTACGACTCATGTCCTGATTACCGCTTTTGGCTTCTGCTGCATGTGGATGTACCTTACAGTGGCTGACATCAATCATCGGCCATTCCAAATCAGGCTCATCTGCGAAAATGCTGATATACAGTACCCCATTTCCCGTAGCACGGCGGCAACCCCCGCCATGTGCTCCTGTGTGTAAAATCCAAAATACGCCATTGATAGACCGCCGGTTATCTTGTGCTGTGCCGCCCCCATTGCCCTCGCTGTCCTGAACGATGAGGCTCCAGCAGATTCCATACCTGATCACGGCTGTCATGGCGTTGTTGTTCATTGCTCATAGGAACACCTCTTTCTGAGCTATTGGCCTATTTTACCACATTACTCGTGTAAACACTATTTAGGAAGAAGAAATGCTGCCCTCTTTCCGTTTGTTTGGAAGTATGATAGAATAAGCGGGAAATTTGGATAAAGCCGGGATGTTGTATATGAGTCTGGAATCAAAAATAAGAAGTCTGAAGGCACATCCTCTCATTCAGGTGCTGGCCGACAATGGGGGGAATCCGCGTACGCTTGTGCTGATCGAACCGCTGTGGGGCGTCCCTTACAACCTTATCGCACCGTTCGCCACTCTTTATATGTACACACAGGGCATCACAGATGTGCAGATTGGCCTGATTCTCTCCGTCACGATGGCAGTCCAGGTGTTGTTTTCCTTTTTGGGGGGCATTTTGTCTGACAAGCTGGGACGAAAATTCACTACCATGATGGGGGATTTTTTCGGATGGGGGCTGGCCTGTCTGGTGTGGGCTGTTTCGAACAATTTCTGGCTGTTTTTGGCCGCTGCAATCCTGAATTGCTTTGAGCAGATCAATCAGACGGCATGGTACTGCCTGCTGATTGAGGACGCACGCCCAAAGGATCTGGTAGGAATCTATACCTGGGTAAATATTGGCGGATTGGTGGCCATCTTTTTTGCGCCGCTTTCCGGTCTGTTCGTCCGTTCGTATTCGATCGTGCCGGTAGTACGGGTGCTGTATTTTCTTTTTGCGCTGACAATGATCCTGAAAACGCTCATCACCTTCCGGTTTTGCCATGAAACGAAGCAGGGCAAAATCCGGCGCGCAGAGACAAGGGGAATATCTGTTTTTCATATGCTGGGGGAATACCGCCAGTTGATTCCCGGTATGCTGAAGAATAGGGGCGTGCTCAAAGCAGTGGCTGTTTCTGTGATCCTGTATGTCACCAACATGGTGAGCACAAACTTTTTTGGTCTGTATGTGACACAGCGGCTGGGGCTTTCGGAAAACTTTCTGGCGCTGTTCCCCATTTTGAACGCTGCTGTCATGCTGATCTTTATGATAGGGCTTCAGCACCGCATCAATGCCACGAAATTTCGCATCCCGCTGTGGATCGGGCTGGCGTTGTACGTCGTGGCTGCCTTGGTGCTGATCTTCTCTCCTGCGGACAGACTGGGCTTTGTGCTGTTGTATGTGTTTATTGCCGCTGTGGCGGCAGCGCTGGTGAATCCGCGTAAGGACGCGCTTCTCCAGCTCAACATCACTCCGCAGGAACGGGCACGCCTGAATGCCCTTATCATGGCCTCCACAGTTGCCCTCTCCTCTCCTTTTGGTTATCTGGCCGGGTGGCTCTCCAGTATGGACCGCCGCCTGCCTTTCGTTTTCACACTCCTGTTATTTGTCACGGCAATGTTTGTCATAGGCCGCATCCAGGAGCCGCAGGTGGAGGAAAGGTAGAAATGCCGCTGCGGCTGATTTTCCTGTGTTTTAGGCGTCAATGGGTGTTTTCTTATGTTTTATACGATTTTCGGACGCTTTTTTGTGTTGACCGGCACCTTGAAAACAAGCGGAACAGCGCCTTAGGCGGGGTGTCATAAAAAAGTGAGTGAAGTTTTGGGGAGCGGCATGGCCTATGAGTCATGCCGCTCCCGCTTTTGTCAGTTCTTCCAGCGGAATAAAGCCCACGGAGCATAAGTGATTCGGATACCTTGGGTTGCCCCGTACCGCTTATTCGTCCGAAGCTCTTCAAAACCTTCTTCCGAAACATCAATGAACTTGTCCGTAGTGTACCGGCAGAAAAATCTTTCAGGTTGATGGCTGGCATTTTATTCCTCCGTTTTGATTTTTTGGTTGGGTGAATCGAAACAAAAGGCAGGCGGGGTCCGGCCGCGCGGACTGCCTGGAGACAAAGTGTCTCAGAGCATAGGAAAGCGCCCGCACAGCTTAAAGCTGTACGGACGCAGGAGAAACGGGCGTTATTTTCAAATGCTGTGTATTACGATGATTTTCGTATCCTTGGGCAATCTCTATCCGCCCTGGAGAGTGGCTTTTTTGAAAAGCCAAGGAGACGGATAGAAAAGCACAGCGTTACCTCCTTGCATCCGCAATGATGGTTTTAGCTTCTTTCTTTGTTAACACCTTGCCATAAGACACGACTTTCCCGTCCACAACCAGCGCAGGAGTAGTCATAACTCCGTAAGCGGCGATTTGTGAAAAGTCCGTTACATGGCCGACGGTTGTATCCATTCCCAATTCCACAAGAGCTTCACGGGTAGCATTTTCCAGAGTTTTGCATTTAACGCAGCCACTTCCCAGCACCTTCACCCCAACGCCAGACTTAGACGCTTCTGTTTTTGCCATTGTTTTTGGGGTGCAGTTTCCCACACAGCAGCAGGAGTTCGTTTCTTCTTTTTTCTTGTTAAAAAGTCCCATAATTGATTCCTCCTGAAAATTATATAAGCAAAAATTGAAACGCATTGAACAGGTAGCCCACAAGGATGATACCGATAGTGCAAATACCAATAAACAGCGCCAGCAGCTTCGGCTTCACAGCCTTGCGAAGCATAATCAAGGACGGCAAACTCAGTGTTGTGACAGCCATCATAAAGGACAAAATTGTGCCGAGTTGTGCGCCCTTATAGAGCAGGGCTTCTGCCACCGGGATTGTACCAAAAATATCCGCATACATGGGGATACCCACCAGCGTGGCAAGAACAACACCAAAGGGATTGTTACCGCCTAATACCGCTTCAATCCAGCTTTCTGGAATCCAGTTGTGAATGATTGCGCCAATTCCCACACCAACCAAAATGTATGGAAATACTTTTTTGAATGTGGAAATGACCTGTTCTCTGGCATACTGTATTCGTTCCCGTTTCGTCAGGGTAGGAGATTCAATATCCACGCCGCCGGCAGCACGGACAAATTCCTCCACATACGGTTCCATGTGTAGTTTTTCAATTAAGGTGCCGCCTGCCACAGCGATCATTAAACCGACAATCACATAGATGACCGCAACTTTTGCCCCGAAAATGCTCATTAAAAGAATAAGACTCCCCAAGTCCACCATAGGGGATGAAATCAGAAAAGAGAATGTAACTCCCAGCGGCAACCCTGCGCTGGTGAAGCCGATAAAAAGTGGAATGGACGAGCAAGAACAGAAAGGCGTCACAGTTCCCAGCAGGGCAGATATGATATTTGCACCGACACCATGGAACCGGCTCAATATCCGCTTGCTTCGTTCCGGCGGAAAGTAACTTTGAATGTAGGAAATTACGAAAATCAAAAGGCAGAGCAGCACCGTGATTTTTAACACATCATAGAAGAAAAACTGAATACTTCCTCCTATACGTTCCCCTACATCCAGCCCCAGCTTGGAAAGGCCCTTGCCAATTAGCTCATTCAGCCATTTCATGCCGAACACTTGATCCTGGATAAATTGCCACACACCCATAGAGAAACCTCGCTTTCAATTTGCCGGACAACATATCAAAAAAAATTGATGTTTGGTGCCGAGATAAACGCCATCTTGCTATGATGGCGTTTATTTATCACATGAGGGGCATTCACATACCCGTTCTGTGTTCGGTGTGGTAAGAGCTAGTAGTAACTCCACCGCTTCATCTTTGCCGGTCTCGCTCAAGCGGTAATGCGTCCATTTACCCTCTTGACGACTCACCACAAGCCCGGAATCACATAGAATTTTCATGTGATAAGATAGGCCAGACTGTGTTAAATCCATCGGCTCTTGTAAAACACAAGCGCATTTCTCGCCACTGCGTAGTTGCTCCAAAATGGCAAGACGTTTTGGGTCGCACAGGGCTTTAAACACCCTTGCGCTTTCTTGGTAAGTTCTCATGTGTTTGCCTCATATTAAAAAGTTTTGATGTGAATAGTATATGCACCATTATCTCGTTTGTCAATAGCGCTCTGCAAATTATTTTAGTAGCGTTTACACCTTGCACGAAACCGCAAGCAACGCAAAGTGGACACGCTTGCTGTTTTGCGGTGCTGTCAGCCCTGCAAAAATACCTGTTGAGAAGCTTCCCCGAACCCTGCCTCACAGGCCGTTAACGCGCCTATTCCTTGTGTGATTTACAGCATAGCAATTTTTTAGTATGTCTCTTGGTGAACCGCATGAGTATTAAATGGTGATAGTAGTTTGATTTTCAGGCATGGGGAATGACAGGATACCTCCCTTCAAAAAAACGCGCCTGCCTGACAGATGCCGTAATTTAGTAGTTTTCTAATACTGTCTTATGAGAACCCACCGGGAAGGACGATTTTACTGCAAAATCATTCATGCTCCTTGCACGACAGCGTTTCGACCTCCAGCTTAAACACGCGGACGGAATCCAACATCGCGCCGGAAAACGTCCAGCCGTCTTTTCCGGTATTGTGCAGCATCAGAGCCTGCAAAGCCGCTTCTTTCTGCGAGGCCTCCTCCACAAAGGAAACGCGCCCCGTGCCGATAACGCTTTGAAACCGGGCGGTATGCCGGCAGGCTTCCTCGCCCTCTACCAGAGCGTAGTTTACGTCCAGCTCAAAGCCGACGGAGGGCGTCCCGGCGATGAGATCCAGCTTCCGCCCGCTTTTAGCGCTGTGAAAATAGAACACCCGCTTTCCGTTTTCCTCGGCGTAGCCGAAATTCAGCGGCACGATATACACCGCGCCGTTGTCGCAGAAGCCGAGGCGGCAGCAATGGCAGGTCTGGATGATTTGTGTGATTTTTTCTGCATCTGTGATCTCGCGGTCCGTACGCCGCATGTGCCTCACTCCTCATTGGTTTTGTTTCATGATAACACAAAGGAACCGGTTGAGGCAACTTTACAAAATATGTGTTGCCTGTGCCGCCGGCAGGCATGGAAAATCAAATTTTTTGATTTACGTCCGTGGAAGCCAGGCGGATTTGCGGCCGCGCTGCCCGGCGCACTGCTCTGCTTTTTGCAGCGGCGGTGCTTTTTTGCAAAAAACAACGGAATCTTAGGGGAGACGGGCTTTTTAACTTGATTCGACACCGTTCGACATGGTAAAATAGACTCCCGGCGCATCCCACTTCGCGCCGGCCATGGCCGCGTCTGTTCCCCATCCAGGAATGGGCGCGGCCGCTTTGTTTTTTACCGGGGAAAACCGTGAAAAGCGGTTGATTTTTGCGCTCCGTTCGCCTATACTGAAAGTGAAAAAAGCTGCTGTTTCAGGGAGGGAACGTTATGAAAAATTACGTGATCACCATCGCCAGGGAAAACGGAAGCAACGGCCGCGCCATCGGCGAGGCGTTGGCCGGGCGCCTGGGCATCCCTTTTTACAACCGGGATATCCTGCGCATGGCCGCCGATGACAGCGGCATCAACGAACAACTGTTTGCCAACGCGGAGAAAAGCTTCCGCAGCAGTCTGCTGTTCCGCGTGGCCAAGGACGCCTACAACGGCGAGGTCATCCCGCCGGACAGCGACAACTTTGTTTCCAACGAGAACCTGTTCCGCTACCAGGCCAAGGTGATGCTGGGCCTGGCGCAGAACGAGAGCTGTGTGATGATCGGCCGCTGCGCGGACTTTATTTTGCGCGACCGGCCCAATGTGCTGCGTGTGTTCATCCACGCGCCGGAGGAAGTGCGCGTGCGCCGCGTCATGCAGCGCCACAACCTCTCTGAGGCCGAGGCGCGCCGCCACATGCGCCAGGTGGACAAACGCCGCGCGGACTATTACCGCGCTTTCACGGGCAGCGACTGGCGCGACGCCGGCCATTATGACATCTGCTTCGATTCCGACCATATGGGTGAGGAGAAGATCATCCGCTTCATTATGGGATATATGAACGTGTGCTTCGAGGACTGAGCCGCGGCGGAAAGAAAATGAAAACAGCCGGAAGGGAAGATTCCCTTCCGGCTGTTTTCATGTCCGGCGTCAGGAAAGCTCGAACTTACCGGTGTAGAGCTGATAATATCTGCCTTTTTGCGCGAGCAGCTCGCTGTGGGTGCCGCGTTCGATGATACGGCCCTGTTCCAGCACCATGATGCAGTCTGAATTGCGTACAGTGGAGAGGCGGTGTGCAATGACGAACACCGTGCGGCCCGCCATCAGGCGGTCCATGCCCTCCTGTACAATGCGCTCGGTGCGTGTGTCGATGGAACTGGTGGCCTCGTCCAGAATAAGCACGGGCGGGTCCGCCACGGCCGCGCGGGCAATGGCCAGCAGCTGCCGCTGGCCCTGTGAGAGGTTTGCCCCGTCGCCTGTCAGCAGAGTGTTGTAGCCGTCCGGAAGATGTTCGATGAACGCGTGGGCGCCCGCCAGCTGCGCCGCAGCCGTCACCTCTGCGTCGGTGGCGTCCAGTTTGCCGTAGCGGATGTTGTCCGCTACGGTGCCTGTGAACAGGTGTGTGTCCTGCAAAACGATTCCCAGGCTCCGGCGCAGATCCGCCTTTTTGATCTTGTTGACATTGATGCCGTCGTAGCGGATCTTGCCGTCCGCAATGTCATAAAAGCGGTTGATGAGGTTTGTGATGGTCGTTTTGCCCGCGCCGGTGGCTCCCACAAAAGCGATCTTCTGGCCGGGCCTGGCATACAGGCTGACGTTGTGCAGAATGATCTTGGCGTCGTCGTAACCGAAATCCACGTCGTCGAACACCACTTCGCCCTCCAGCCTGCGGTAGGTGGTGCTGCCGTCGGCCCTGTGGTAATGCTTCCAGGCCCAGACACCCGTGCGCCCGCGGCATTCTTCCAGACTGCCGTCCGCGGTTTGTTCCGCATTCACCAGCTCCACATAGCCTTCGTCGGTTTCAGGAGGCTCATCCATCAGGCTGAATACGCGCTCCGCGCCTGCCAGCGCCATGATGATGGAGTTGAACTGCTGTGATACCTGTGAGATGGGCTGGTTGAAGCTTTTGTTGAACTGCAGAAAGGATGCCAGCCCGCCCAGCGTAAAGCCGCCCGTGCCGAAGAGCGCCAGCAGCGAGCCGAGGATGGCCGTGAGCACATAGCTGAGGTTGCCGATGTTGGCCATGACGGGCATGAGGATATTGGCATAGCGGTTGGCGTTATCGGCACTGTCGGCCAGCGCGTCGTTCAGCGCGTCAAACCGGGCGATGCTCTCATCCTCGTGGCAGAATACCTTGACGACTTTCTGGCCCTCCATCATCTCCTCGATATAGCCGTTGACCGTGCCCAGATTGCGCTGCTGCGCTACGAAATATGCGCCGGACCTGCTCGTGAGCTTTTTGGTGGTGAACAGCATAAGGCACACCATCACCAGCGTCAACCCTGTCAGCGGCATGCTGAGGGCAAGCATGGAGCAGAATACGCTGACGATCGTTACCGCCGAAGAGACGAGCTGGGGCATGCTCTGGCTGATCATCTGGCGCAGCGTGTCGATGTCGTTGGTGTAAATGCTCATGATATCGCCGTGGGCATGGGTGTCGAAATAACGGATGGGCAGGCGCTCCATATGCCGGAATAAATCGTCGCGGATGGCGCGCATCGTCCCCTGGGACACATATACCATGATGCGGTTGTACAGCAGCGTGCACAGCACGCCGAACAGGAAGACGCAGCCCATTTTCAGCAGCGCCGCCAGCAGCGGGCCGAAGTCCGACGCGCCGCCCTCGCCGATATAGGGCACGATGTAGTCGTCGATGAGCGTTTTCATAAACAGATTGCCCGCCACGGTGGCCGCGGTGCTGCCAAAGATGAACAGCAGCACGCCCAGGCAGTGCAGCTTGTAGCGCCGCAGGATATAGCCGAACAGCCGGCCCATGATGCGCATGGGCTTTTCAACCTTTTGCTTTGGGGCCATCATGGCCGCGCTTTTATCCGCAGGTACGCCGCGCATCGTCATCCGCTCCTTTCATCTGGGAATCATAGACATCCCGGTAAATTTCGCTGCTCGCAAGCAGCTCGTCGTGCGTGCCGAAGGCGGCCACGCGGCCGTCGTCCAGCACGAGGATGCGGTCTGCGTCCTGCACGGAGCTGATGCGCTGGGCGATGATGAATTTCGTGGTGTCGGGGATCTCCTCTGCGAAAGCCCGGCGGATCAGGGTATCCGTCCGGGTATCTACGGCGCTGGTGGAATCGTCCAGGATCAGTATCTTGGGCTTTTTCAGCAGCGCGCGCGCGATGCACAGGCGCTGTTTCTGCCCGCCGGACACGTTGGTGCCGCCCTGCTCGATGTAAGTGTCATAGCCGTCCGGCAGCGCGCGGATGAACTCGTCCGCCTGTGCCAGGCGGCAGGCGCGCTCCATCTCCTCGTCCGTGGCGTTTTTGTCGCCCCAGCGCAGATTTTCCCGGATGGTGCCGCTGAACAGTACGTTTTTCTGCAGCACCATGGCCACCTCGTTGCGCAGGGTTTCCACGTCGTATTCCCGCACATCCACGCCGCCCACGCGCACCGCGCCTTCCGCGACGTCGTACAGGCGGGGGATGAGCTGCACCAGGCTGGATTTCGCACTGCCCGTGCCGCCGATGATGCCGATGGTCTCGCCCGCGCGGATGTGCAGATCAATGTCATCCAGTACGGGCTTGCCGCTTTTTTTGTAGGAGAAGGATACGTGGTCGAAGTCCACGCGGCCGTCCTCCACCTGTGTGCGGGCGGCGGGCGGGGAGGTGAGGTCCGCCTTTTCCTCCAGCACCTCGGCGATGCGGTCCGCCGAGGCGCGGGCCATTGTCACCATCACGAAAATCATGGAGAGCATCATCAGGCTCATCAGGATGTTCATAACGTAGGTAAACAGGCTCATGAGCTGACCCGTGGTGAGAGACTGGGCGGCGATCATGTGCGCGCCCAGCCAGGAAATGGCCAGGATGCACATGTACATCGTGAACTGCATCACGGGGCTGTTCAGCGCCAGCACGGTCTCAGCCTTGACAAACAGCCTGTAAACATTGTCGTTGGCGGTGTGGAATTTCTGCGTCTCGTGGTCCTCGCGCACATAGGCCTTGACGACGCGGATGGCGCTGACATTCTCCTGCACGCTGGCGTTGAGGTCGTCGTATTTGCGGAATACCTGCCGAAATACGGGGTGAGAATTTTTCGTGATGAAAAACAGCGCCACGCCCAGAAACGCGATGGCCGCCACGAAGATCAGGGACAGCCGCGCGCTGATGGAGAACGCGGCCGCCATTGCGCACAGCAGCATCACCGGTGCGCGGGTGCACATGCGCAGGATCATCTGGTAGGCGTTCTGCACGTTTGTCACATCCGTCGTCATGCGGGTGACGAGCCCGGCCGTGGAGTATTTGTCGATGTTGGAAAAAGAAAATGTCTGGATATTGCGGAACATGGACTGGCGCAGATTGTGCGCGAATCCGCTGGAGGCCCGCGCGCCGTATTTGCCCGAGAGCACGCCGCAGGCCAGAGACAGCATTGCCATCACGGCCATTGCGCCGCCGGTGATGCAGATCGTGCGCACGTCCCCTTTCTCCACGCCGCTGTCGATGAGATAGGCCATCAGCATGGGGATGAGAATCTCCATGACAACTTCGCCCACCATGAATGCCGGCGTGAGGATGGACGCTTTTTTGTACTGCTTTACTTCAGCCAATAGGGTTTTCAGCATAAAATGTCCTCCTGAGATTGGTTTTGTTTCGCTTAACTTGTTAGCGCCATTACAGTAAGCTTCCTAACTATATACGCCGAGGAAAACCGCTGGCGGCAGGCACGGAAAAAGCCGCGCCTGCGCCGGCGGCATGGAAAAGGCAAAGCGGACACTCACTCCAGATTGCGGCGGAATTTGGCTGTGATGGCGAAAAATTGCTCCAGCTCTTCGGGCGTGACGTCTTTGGTGATGCGTGCCTCTGTGGCGCGGATGCGGGAGATCACGCCCTCGTGCACCGCCAAAGCCTTGGGCGTAAGCACCAGCTTTTTCAGCCGGGCGTCATAGGCAACAGGCTCCCGCAGAAGAAAGCCGTTTTTTTCCATCAGCTGCAATATGCCGGTGGCCGTGGAGCGGCGGATGTTGAATTCAGCCTCCACGTCCCGCTGGAACATGTCACGGTCCTCGTTGCGGTGCAAAAAGCCGATGATCCACCCTTGCATGCCGGTGGTCTCCGGCGGCATGCCGTCGTCCATACAGCGTTTGATCAGGTTGGAAAGCACGCGGATCTCTCCGCCCACGTGGCGTTCACCCTTCATCCTTCGACACTTCCTTGCTTTTTAGTTAGGCTACTAACAATTATAGGGCGGATCCGCCCCGGTGTCAATGGCTTTTTAAGAATTTATTATAAAAAAGGTGACGCTGTGAGCGGCCGCGCTTCAAAGGATGTTCAGAATGCCGTAAGATTTTTGAAAGCCTTTCCCCAGCCTGTCCGTCAGGAACGTGCGGTACGATGGTCCTGTTCTCAACAAACAATGGGAAGGGGCCATCCAAATGGAAAAAATAAAAGTCGCCGTGCTGTTCGGGGGACAGTCCACCGAGCATGCGGTCTCGCTGCAATCGGCCTGCGCCGTTCTGCACGCCATGAAGGGTACGCGCTTTGAAGCCGTGCCGGTGGGTATCACGCGGGAGGGCAGGTGGTTCTGGTACCGCGGCCCGCTGGACGCCGTAGGGGAGGGCGTATGGGAAAAAGAGGAATGTGCGCCTGTGACGCTGACGCCGGACGCTTCTGTCCACGGCCTGCTGGTGCAGGGCGCGGGCAGCCTGTATCTGGATGCGGCGTTTCCCGTGCTGCATGGAAAAAACGGCGAGGACGGCACCGTGCAGGGGCTGCTTGCGCTGGCGGGCATCCCCTGCGTGGGCTGCGGCGTGCTGGCAAGCGCCCTGTGTATGGATAAGGACGCAGCGCACCGCCTGGCACGGGCCGCGGGGGTGGAGGTGCCGCCCTGTGCGGTGCTGCATGCTCCGCCGCGCCCCGAGGTGCTGGCGGCATGCACCCACGGGCTGCGGTACCCGCTGTTCGTCAAGCCCGCCTGTGCGGGTTCGTCCTTCGGCGTGACCCGCGTGGAGACGCCGGACGCACTGCCCGCGGCTGTGGCCGAAGCGTTCCGCCACGACGGCAAGGCGCTGGTGGAGCAGGCGGTGCCGGGCTTTGAGGTGGGCTGTGCCGTGCTGGGCGCCGGAGAGGCGCTCACCGTGGGAGAGGTGGATGAGATTGAGCTGGCCCATGGCTTTTTTGATTATACGGAAAAATATACGCTGGAGACCGCGCGCATCCACATGCCCGCCCGCCTGTCTCTGGCTGAACGGGACCGTGTGCGTGAAGCAGCCAAGACCGTGTACCGGGCGCTGTGCTGCACGGGCTTCGCGCGGGTGGATCTGTTCTACACGCCGGACGGGCGCATCGTGTTCAACGAGGTGAACACCATCCCGGGCTTCACCGAGCACAGCCGCTTTCCCGGCATGATGCGCGGCGCGGGAGTGGAATTCGGCCCGCTGGTGGAGCGGCTGCTGGAACAGGCGGTGGCGGACGTATGATGCAGACAGTGACCCGGGAGCAGGCGCTGGCGGGCACGCTGGCGCTTCTTTTAAAACACTGTGCGCGGCCGGCAAAAAAAGAGGGGGAGAGGTGAGGGAG
>OJJD01000495.1_pt1 | contig 16333 bp, 24 predicted proteins | sample 1596011 | NCBI WGS metagenome assembly OJJD01 (sample SAMEA4350113, study PRJEB24818) | metagenome | biome: human; feature: gut; material: faeces | place: Denmark | collected 2013-09 | reverse complement strand
CTGGTGTGGAGGTTTAATCTATATTTAGTAATTTTTATTAACCCAAATTCTATGAATATTTATATCTTTTATAAAGTTATAATTTGTAACACTCATATACGCGTTAATTTCTTTTTCAAATTTTTTCAAGTAGTTATATGAATCTTTGACATAACAATGTAATTCGCTTGTTGTGTTTACTTCCATAATTTCTACAAAGTCATTGTAATCAAGTAGTGATAATAAGTCAATTAGTTTCATTTCTATCATTCTTCTCCTTATCTTCCTCTTTATTATATCATAGTTTTAATTAATAGTCAACTATTTTAACTTTAAATTCTTTTAATAACTCACATGCATATTCATATTGTAAGTCATTTGTAAGCATTTTAACACTGCACATTTCTATCACTTTTTCTGTCAAATATACACTAACAATCAAGTTAGGAAGTTTTCCATTATGCAAATATCCGCCAACCCCGTGATAATCGTTTATATACCACGAAAAATCTAAATTGTGTTCAGTCAATAGATTTTTGCTAACGCTAAGCATTTTTCTATGTATGTCATTAGTCTTCATCATTATATTTCCTTTCTGCATTTATTTCTACGCAATATATTGTTGTAATCGCCATAATAGCAACACAACACACTATTGTTAAACACATAATATCCATTATTTTTCCCTCCTAAAGATAATCTTTTGCCGCCTGTTCACACAATGTTTCTTTTAATTTTCATTTTTACGTTCTTTTTCTTCTTCCACACAGTATACTATATGTGATATAATATCATGGAATATTACCCGTATAATTCTTATAATTCTTTTAATTTTCATTTTTATTTACCTCCACCACAAAGCTAGAAACAGTATTATAATTACTGTTTCAGCGATAAACCATAATGCGTATTTTAATAATTTCATCTTTTACCCTCCTTAATAGTTATAACGCTGTCGGTATCAGCGTATAAAACTATATGTTTTAGCAAATAGTTTATAAATAATACTGGTGTTGGAAAATGAACTTTATTTTTTACATCACCTTTGTACGCATGATTACCGTATAAAGAGTTAAGTTTTTATTTTAATAAGCTGTTTTTTTCATTTATCGAGTTCACCATCCTTAATAGTTATAACGCACATATAAGTTGGGTCATTTTTCATTATAGGAGTTGAATCAGCTTTACATTCCATTAAATAATAACCCAATGTTCTTCTCAAGCTTTCTAAACTGCCAAAGTATATGACGTGGTCATGGTATTCTATTCCTACCATTTCATAACTTCTGTTTTCTTCTAACTTTTTTAGTATAGTATTTACAGTTTCCATTGTATCATCCTCTTTCTATCTCCACCACCAAGCCAGAAACAGTAGTATAATTACTGTTTCAATGATAAACCATAAAGCGTATTTACTAATTTCATACTATTACCTCACTCCAGAAAGTATGTACATAGTTGAAATTACTTCCGTTTCTTATTTCAGTTTTGACATAACTATAATAATCTTCAAAACACCACCATCCACTATTGTTTCTCCACTGATTATACACCTCAACTTCAAGATATTTGAAAAATGTGTATCTCGAAACTTCTTCACCGTCTATGAAATATTCCCTTTTCATTTTTCTTGCACCTCAATTTCATCAATATCAATTTCTACTATAACTATTTTATGGTAGGGTCTATTTATGTGTTTTGCTTCTTTTACAAATAAACTAGGTGTAACACTTTCAAATATTTCTTTTGGAGTTCCCGAAAGAATGTTAATACCGTGATAAAATACAGCAACAACATCGATACTTTCTTTCATATTAAGTTCATATGTGTATTCTTTGAGTGTAGTATATTCCATTATATTTCTCCTTCTTCAATTATGATATAATATGTTTTTCTACCAAGCTCTATTCCTTCTTCCTTAGTAGCCTTACATTCTCTAATAAATCTTGTTGTTGCCCATGTAACTATATCTATAAATCCAGACATAATTTTATTACCACGGTACATAATAACTACGTATTTTTCTGGTTTATTTGGTAATTCGCATAATATGTTTCCTACAGTTTCCATTATTTTTCCTCACTTTCATCAATTTCAACAATTACTCTATATTCCCAGTCCCACAGGTATTCAACGCGTTTTATTATAAACAATCGTGAAAGACCCCAGTACACTTCTTTCGGTGACATGTACGCGATTGTGACACCATTGTATATAATCTGAAGTTTATCTGCTTTATTATTCTCCATTAGTTTATAAGCCAGTTCTACCAGTGTTGTTTTCATTTTCTTTTCTCCTTTAAGGGGTTACCTTTATTACACTTATATTATAACAAAAGAAGACTAAAAAGTCAACTACTTTTTAGCCTTAATTTCAAATTTATCATTCATTAAAACCACACCGCCTTTTACTTGGTGCCCTATTAACTTTTGGTCAGATTTAAAGCCAACTTTGAAAGCGTCATAAGTTAATATATCTTTTATTTTGTCTGGCATTCCTGCACACTTAACTTCAAGCAGATACATGTTTCCCCTTTCATATCCAAAGTGCGGTGGTTTTTGTTCTACAAAATCTTTCCACGGCATACCGCTTTCTTTATGCTCTTTTTCATATTCTTTTACTTTAGATAACCATTTCTTTTTTTCTTTGTTTGTTTTGCATATAACTTTATCAATATAAGTTTTTTGACGTAAATATTTTGCTCCTATATTGTATGTTTCGACTTTCCAACAATCTAGGTGCGTATCATGAATTTTTATGCTTTTAGGTATATGCCACCCAATCATATGTACGCTGTCAGTGTCAACATAAATGAAACGGTCTTTGTCAGATTTATAATTTATATATGATTCGTTAACTTTGTCTATTGTACTGATTATGTCATATCTAGACCATGCAGTAATAAATATTGCTAGTGGCAAATATATAGGGTCTTTTATAGTTACATCCTCAACTTCAATAACTTCTCCGTCTTCTTTAAATTCTGGATGAGTTGGAACGCGGAATTTTAGTACATCATTAAGCAAATAAGGTTCTTTTTCTTTTACTTCTGGATTCGTCCCAAATTTTCCGTATAATGCATTCATGCGTAGTTTCGCCATAAGCCTTTTCACGCCCTCACTTGTTTCCTTTGTTTTCATCAGAGAATTTATATAATCGTTAAAAAATTGTCCTTTTGCTGTTTTAAAATAAAAACCATCCAAGTACTCAATATCATATACGTTGTAGTGTTTAAAGAATATTTCTAGGTCTGGTGATGGTATCCACAATTCGACTTGTTCGTCAATATAATCATCAATTTTACTATGTTCAAGATATTCTGTATCACAATAACGAACAGTCTTTTTTATTTGTATTGTTGGGATATATCTGTCTTTTACATCAAATCGGCATAAGAAATGTTGAATATAACATTTACTTTCTCCCGAATATTTTCCCTCAAAATAATTAGGAAGTCCGTACGGCATTTCCCTTGTGCACATCATAGACGGGTGCATACTATTTTTATCTATATTACAGCATATGCCAATTTGTCCATTTTCTGAAATTTTGGCATATTTTTTGTTAACATATACAAAACCTCCAGCATATGACTTCCGCAACATTTTATCTGTTTCATGGTCTAAAACTGGAAAGTATTTTGTAAATTGTTTTTCTCCTCCTATATTTTCTTTAAAATTTGCTAATGTATCACTTCCTGTTGTCATCTTCTTAAATCCTTCTTCAAATAACATTTTTAATCCCCTAGCAAGTATAACAACATCATGGCGTAAATATTCTTTGTCTGTTCCGCTTAATACTCCGTTTTCTTCTCGATAACCATTATAATCTATTTCCAACTTTTGCATGTCTGAATCAAACCCGAAATTTTTAGCAATAGCTGAAATGCTATAAGGCATTTTCTTCAAACTGTCTTGTATAATTGTTTCGTGTTTGTTTCTGCCTTTTACATCCCACACAATGCTTATTTGATACCAAACCCCTTGTTTATTTATCATTGTATCGAATGTTTTAGGCTCTTTTTCTTTTGACCATTTGTAACCGTTTTTAAGCAACCACCATACAATGAACGAACCGTCAAACTTTAAGTTATGAAAAAATAATACAGGTTTATGAAGCGTTTTAACATAGTCCATAAATGAATCAATAGAAGTGCCGAATATCACGTCATAATTATCGTTATCATATACTTTGCAACACCCCCATGCCCATACATACGTTCTCATTCCTGCTTCTATTTGTTCTTTCGTTAAAACTAATGTTTCAAAATCACAAGCGTATGAATTTTTAATATTTGTTTTCATTTCTTACTTCTTTTTATGTATTTTTTATTGTAAAAATCTGTTACAGTATCCTTAAATAGATTTAAATTATCTTCTGATTCTGGGTTTCCATAAACAAAATCTATGTTTAATACCTCTGTTGTATACGCAAATTCAGCTAATTCTTTTGCGCTCATTCTTTTTATCTTTTTTATTATTTCTTTTATTTCTTTTTCATCTCCAACATTTCCAAACTTTGTTTCTATTGATTTAATCAAATTAGTTTTATATAACGCGTTCATTTTTTCAGCATATTTTTTAGTTTTCATGCGTTGCCAAGCTTTTACTTTACGTTCCAACATGCTATTGGATTGTAATGTTTCTGGGTTGAATCTAACACTATTTAATTCTGGAAATGCTGTTTCCCCTAGATATTTTGTTGCCCTCTGTCCATGATATTGACCTACTGTTTCTTTAACTGCTTGGCTACCTTCCTCACGTATAAAAGGCTTGCTCAATATTTGTGAACGTTTTTCGGCTCTTTGCTCATTTATTTGTTCCGCCAGTTTTTCAGCTCTTTTTATAAGCTTTCTGTTAAGCCAAGCGCCTTGTTTATTTCTGTAATACCCTTTTTTCTTTTTCATAAAATAAAAAGAGTGTTTTCACACCCTTTAACTCTAGAACGGCAATTCACTTTCTGGCGGATAGAATGTGATATCAGTGAATGTATTTCCATCTCTTGTTTTGGTTTTTGTCATAATCATTGGTACTCCCTCCTGGCATAAGTCATTAACCAGTTCTTCTTTTTCAACTTCTTCAATAAATTTGCTTAATTTTGAACCGCCGTGATAATAATGTTCTTTATCTTCATCAACAATAAAGGCGATATAATGGTTATAACCATTTCCAACCTTTTTCGTTCTGTGTTCATAATCTCTTAAAGTAACCTTATCGCCTAGAATATTTTCGATTTTTTCAAGCTTTCTACCGATAAAACATTCTTTTGTTCCGTTCTGTTCCTTTGCTAATTCCTTTAATGTTTTCATTTTCTAATTTCTCCTTTACTAGTCTAATTCTAATTCGTACTGTTCGTCATCCATTACAATAGCGGCATTTGCAATAAAAGTTTCTTCGCTCATTTCATAAGTGTTTATTTCTTCTTTAACACTTCCACTTACTACTTTAGCTTTGCATACTTCTTCAATGTCAGCAATCGCTTTTTTAACAATTTTTCTTTCGCTGAATTTTCCTACGAAATCAACTTCTTTTAAAATTGAATTTCCGTCATTTAGAAGCACATTAACTGAAGCTGTGCCAGTGATAATGCTCTTTTTCATTTTATCTCTCCTTTCCTTGACTACATCTTAATTATATCAGAAGATTTATTTAATGTCAATACTTTTAAAGTAATTTGTTTAAATCTTTTGCGCTAAAATATGCTTCCGTATCATCATAATATACGCATGCATTTTGAAACATTGTACGTAGTAATCTCATATGATGGTTGTTTTTGAAAAATTGAAGCATTACTACATTTGGTTGCATATCATCTGTAGTAAGTGCATATGTTATACTGTCATTTTTACCTACTTTGGTGCTTATATATAACTTACTGTCTTTATAGTCCATCCACAAACCTAAGTGCTTTCCGTAAATATCAACGCTTGCAATGTGTATCGCTTCTGGCGTTTTATTTTTGATAAATGGAGAATCATCGTTTATAAATTCGTTATCTATCAGATAACCTCCTATTTTAGATTTTCTTTGTAGCTTTCCTAACTTTGTTTGTGATTTAAATTTTATATATTCTTGGTCGGCAAAATGATGAAAAAGCAATAGACCGTCTTTGTCCTTTACAATGTCTTTATTATCTATTCTTTTTGTATATCCCCAGTAAACACAATGTGGGTTATTCATGGTAACCGAGTTAGCTAAGCACAGGCACTGACATTTTTCCCGACTTCGGAAAACCGTTTCCATAAATCCAATAAGCGCGTCAACTTCGTTTGGGAGATAAAACAATTTTGACGATTTTTCAATAATAAATTCGTCAAATATAATGAGATTTACTTTATCATAATTTGTTGACTTTTTTGTTACAGCATTAGACAGGGCAACAGCTTTGCAAAATATATTTTTCTTTTTATATAAGTTTTTAGAATCTTCTTTTTCATCACCTGTGCGTTTTATGATGTAACCTGTTCTTCCTTTTACGCTTATAATGTAGTCCGGAAATTCTCGTGAAACCTCGTCAAATTGTGTAGCAAAATCTTCCAATTCACTTTTATACCTGCGCAAATATATAAATTGCTTATTTTTATATATTTTATTTTTTATGCCTTTTACAAAACTACCGTATGTTTTACCGCCGCCACGGTTGCCCAGAACATAATTAAGTAGACAACCGTGTGACAGTGTTAAGTTTGGGTTATACCACAAGTTTAATCAACTTTCCAGTAAACCGTTTTTCCATCTGTAGCTCCGTAAGCGACATAATGTTTTTTATTTGTTTTACTACTTACATACTCTAACCAATACCACCCATCAGCTTTTACAACATTTTGATAGTTTAATTTCATGCCTGTGTTGTACCAGTCACCAGTAAGCGCTGAGTTGTCAAGACTAGGTTTGTTACGCACACGAATGTAATCATACTTTGCGGAAGCTTTACCTTTTGATTTAATAGGTAAATCTGGGGATTTATTATCCCATACTTTAGGACGCAAGCACCCTGCAATATCGCTAACATACATAAGACCCTTGTTAACGCTTGCACTGCCATACTGATTTTGCGCTTGTAAAGTAAACGTGCTACCTTTGTTTAGCCATCCTGCAAATACTCCAATATGGGAAAGAGGTGTAAGGCTTCCTCCGTTTTTAAATACAACTACATCACCATTTTGTAAACTAGATACGGGTACCTCTTTAAACTTATCAAGAACACCGTTATTTTTACGGTTATTCCAAATATCAATAACGTATCCTGTTGAGGTACAGTTAATTATTTTACTACCGATTACAGTACATAGATATGCAAAGTAATCCCAACACTGAGCGCCATAATAACTGTCAATATCATAATACTTTCCATACGTATTTTTTAAGAAATCATTTGCTTTCATTTTGTTCCTCGCTTTCTTCGTTTCCTTTTAATTGTTCTAAGCAATCAATAAGCTTTTGTGGCACAGGCAGTCCCATCTTAGCAGAATTTTCAACGATTGAAAGGCTTTCATTCGCAATATAAAACATTGTTACAAGTGTTCTGCAAATATAACCATCTGTTCCCATGGCTTTATCAACTTGTGCGCCTACTGCCACAAGCGCTAGTATCATTACCTTTTTAGCGATACCTTCAAATCCTATTTTACTATCGAGATTAACCCTATTTGCAATAACTCCAGTACTATAGTCAATAATCATAATAATAATAAGGCACTTAAAAGCCACATCTATACCCCCAAAAACATATACAAAGAATGTACTTATTCCTGCCCACAAAATGTTAGCTATATCTTTATAGTTAATATTCATATTTTTACCCTCTTATTCATTTACTGTTCCGTCAAGTCCGCCTTTACTCAAAGACGACTTATACGTATAAGCTATGCCTTTTACACTTCCTAGTGAAACACTTGATTCGTTATATATACAATTATATACCGTTCCTTTTGTGTCAGTTCCGAAACTGAACTTTGCCCCTCTACTAAGTGAAGCAACATTTCTAGCTGTAATCCTGCATGAATTGTGAAGCTCAACATTCGAATTTCCTACTGCTCTTATCCATCCATTTCCATTTTGACCCCCAGTCATAGTAGCAGTACAACCGCTAAAGTCAACGTTACTTGCATCGATTGTAATTTGATAATCCCCTGTAAAGTTAAACTCACAATTTTCAAATTGAACATTTGCACAGTTCTCCACGGTAACTTTACCGTTAAATCTAACATTACTAATTTTTAAATAGTGCGCTCTATTTTTAATGTGAATTTCTTCACTCGCTACCGCTGTCGATGTTGACGCCCCTTGAATATGAACAGGCTGGAATGATGAAGCATAACTAATAGCAAACTGAATAAACCTAAATGGTGAATCACTTGTTCCTCTCCCCCAGTTAGCGTTAGCACTATTTACTCTTATACGTTGCTCACCTATCACTCCGTTAAATTCTAATTCACTACTTTTATCACTTAACCCACTATCATATGGATTTATTTCCCACAACGACCATGAATTATAATCAGTAAAAACGGAATTATTACCATATTCTAGCATTTTTATTGTATCTCCAGTAACATTAAGTCCCTCAAATTCTTTAGCTTCGTAAGTAGGATTGCACAAATATTGATACAATAAACCGCCCGAAATCTTATCAACTCGAATCGCATTCCGCACAAAGTCATACCCACTTGAAGTATTATCACTCCATAAAGTAAATATATTACCTTTAAAATATGCTAAACCGTTAAGACCACCCAATTTTCTCGCTTGGATTACTGGTCTTGAAATTGAAATAGAATATACAGAAGTAAAAGAAACATTTATTCCGCTACCAGAACATTGACAAACATGTATTTTATCATCTTCAGTCTGTACAATAATATGTTTAGAACGTCCAATTTTATTAGCAATGTTTATTTGAGAAGAAATACCGTTTACAATAACAGTATTGTTAATTCCTGTAGACGCGTCATACATAATTAAATTATTAGCGTTGATTGGGCACACCATATATACTTGGTTTTTACCATTTGCAGTTAAAGATGGCATATAAGTTAATGAATTTCCGTGCCCCCATTGTTTTTCTTCTGTGGATTGCAATACTAACAAATTATTATACCGGTTTAAAACTGTCTTTCTTGTACTAGCATTTCTATTAACAGCCAAGACATTAGACGTATAATCATCCCCATCATTTAGATAACACCATCCTTGAAAACTATTGCCGTCACTTGGCTTTTCAATATGTTTTAATAATTTAAAACTTGGATAAACGGTTGGTATTTCTTTTACAGCTAATATCTTACTATTAGGATTTTCTTCGATTGTTTGGCAATCACAAATAACACGTTCAGAACAAATAAATAATGATGTTAAATTGTATGTTCCTTTCGGAATATATACATAATCATAAGAGTTTAAAATCGTACTAATTCTATTAAAGACAGATTGAGCTGAAGCGCTTCCTGTAGGGTCTGCACCTCCATCAGTAACAACGTTCCAAATCCTAGCACTTGCTTTGTTAGGAAGATTATTGTTAATAATGTTTTGAACCTGCTGTCTTGCTGTTTTATCCTTAATAGAGTATGTTCCATCTTCAAATTCTAGATTAGCTACCTCTGGCATATTACTCTACCTCCTTATAACGTTTGAAAACAAAGCTTAACGTTTCCGTTTCAGCGTTATAGTTAACACCTATTTTAATTAACCCTTGTTCAAGCCACTGCTGTAGCAAATTACTAGCATATTCCCATAAATTATCGTTTATCCATGCGACCAACTTTTCAAACTGTTTTTGCGTTAAGTTAAGCATATCAATAACGTTTGCAATCTGATAGCACAAAGCATGCAATAATTCTTTATCGTTGTACGCTTTTATAAACTCCATATCATAACGAGTTATTGTATTAACAGCGCAATTAAGATTATTTGTTACTGGTCTGATATTTGGGTCAAACGGAAATGTCGGTTTAAAATCTGCCATATCTCATGTTCCATCCTTTCATATAATACATAAGTTTCATTTTTTTCTTTTTTGTTGGTGTCGGCGGTGTAACACCTCCATCATACTTTTTAAATATAAGGTTCATAGTGTTAACTACAGTAGTATCATTTATATACCATATGTCAACTGGTTCTGCACTGTCTTGCAAAGCATAACATGGATTCCCCATTGCGCAAGTAATACCATAGGATACAAGACCCTTATTCTGACCTTTCGCTTGGTCTAGGTGGCAATGGTCCCCGTATGCTTGCCCTGCTATACCTGTATGGGATATCAAATCACCCTGTTTAAATTTTGTTGCCGACGGCGGATTTTCATCATGCGTAAAACTAAAGCATACATAACCTATTCCGCTTGGTGTTGCAACCTCATTATCTGATTGATAACCTCTAGTATTTCCGACGCTATCTTGATATATTAAGTGACAATCACACGGAGCATATAATGGATAACGAGCGCTGTTGCCTATAATATCCATAGGATGTCCGCAACAATGTGAAAATGAATCCGAACCAGATAACTGGGTGATATTCATTATATCACACGGAAATAAACAAACTTGATATTTCCCATCATCAGTATTCATCTTTTGTCCTGCTTTCATTGTAGCACGTTAACCCTTTCTATTCCGTCAATTTTTAATTTTTTAAGTTCACTTAATTTTTCTACGATACAAACTTTATAAGACAACACCATTCCATAAGTAACTGAATCAGAACATTTGTCAAGAGAACGTAACGAACGATTTACCAAATAAAGCTCCTTTCTTGCAAATTTTAAAGCGTCATCTATTTTCATATCGTATGGCATTGTTTTAGGTTTGTATATCTCCATTGTTATTCCTCCTTACCATGCACAAATAAATAAATCACAGCAAAACTTATAAATTTCACTATAAATTCCGTTTAGTTCATCTCTAAAACGTTTATAATAATCAAAATCAATCATCATTTTTTCATCAGTTTTATTTCTATTAAAATTTCTACTACCAATATCATTGCCCGTAGTATTATTATTTCCGCTTGAAACAGTGTTATTTGTAGAATTTATACTAACGTTATTGTCCTGTGTATCTGTCATATAAGCATTAGTATTAGTGACGGCGCTTAACGGAAAATCTCTATTTATATTATCTGTTTGCTGTTCGCTTGCTCCTGTTACATCAGTTTTATCATTGTACGAACTATTTGAACTACTTTCATTAGTAGTATCTTCGTCAAACGTTTCACGTGAAACATACTTTTCTGTTCCGCTTATATCTTCCGTAGTAATCTTATCAAAAAATTGATTATACAACGGGAATAACTGATACATTCTATCTGCTAACATTGTCTGCCACGATAAATACGTATGCGATTCTACTGTGTCAGAAATACGATAGTTAAAGAAATGTAAAATAAAATTAACTTCAAAATCTTCTTTAAATTTGGTATCTATCGGATAATCGAAACCAAAAATCCTAGAACGTTGATTCCTTATTAAATCCATAAAATTTGTATTAAAGTAATCAGTATTTTTATAGCCACTTCTTATGATATCACTTACTAACAAAGTCATACACCTCTTTTTCTTCATATCTGTCTGGCACTTCTTCGCCACGAACACGAATAAACGGACTGTAAGAAACTTCTAATTCCGAACATTTTTCCGGAAACCTTTCACGCGCCCAATCTCTGAATGCAATCCTTTGTTGATACATTCCGCTAATGTTTATATTTCCAGCTTCTGAAAAACTTAATCCCTCAAACTCTGTAAGGCGTTCAGACTTGTCATTCATAATAGTGTGTAAGCCTACTCTTGTATCCCATTCCTGCAAATACATTTTGCGCATATTCATAAGTACATCTAAGCCCTTTCCGACGTCACCGCTAATCACTGGTACCCCGTTTATTCCGTTTAGGTCTTTGTCAACTATATACCATGTTTTTGGGTCGTTTTCGTTCATAATGTTATCCACTGTACTTTTCAATGCTTGAGTACCGCTAAACAATGTTGGTCTTCTCATCTGCCTGTGGATATAATCAATAGTTCTTTCGATTTTAGCCAACCTTTCCGCAATAGTTGTTGCTACATTAAACACTGGCAGTCCTGTATTGCTATTCCAACAATAAATAAACTCATCATCATACAATAACTTACCAGTTAAGCCTTTATCGGTTGCGATATTAACGGTTCGTACTGTCACTGGCTTAAAGTAATCATCCCACGTTACCATTACATAACGAGACGCTTTTAATAACCCATCATCATCATATAATACAAAACTTCCGTTTGCCATAAGCATATATTCTAAAATAAAAGAGGTAATTCCATCTGGCAATCCTTTCCAAACAAACAACGACATTAAATCTTCAATAAATTTATCAATATAATATGCCCATATTCTATCATTGTCCAAGTCAATTTGTATCTTACTCGCTTGCTTGTCACTTAAATAAAAAGTAGTACACTTCGATATATTACTTCGTGTCGTTAATTCGTCAAGTGTTTTCATTGCTTATCACCTCATTTTCCATATAGTTTGTTTTTACTTTTTGTAAATCGGTATGCATTAGGGTTACACCTGCACTTACTCTAGCAATGATTTTGTTAAGATACGTTGAAGGTATATTTCCCGTTATATTTGGGTCTATAGCCTTAACGTAATTAAACAATGAATGCGTAGTTAAGTTTGGCACTTTATACCTCATAACTCTATAACCGTAACGGGTAAAATAATCGTCAATTATCATTGCTTCCTGTTTGGTTATCGTCCTAGACCTTGCTCTAAAGTCTGCCCTACCGTTAGCGAATCCTGCGTCGCCAGATGTATTCCCTCTTGCGCTATCTGGCATACGTTGAGCACTAATATTTTGTGATAAAATGCTTGATGCTGTTGAAGCTCCAGAAGCCAATCCACCAGCTAACCCTGTAGCCATTATACTCCCCATTGAAACTCCAGATAAAGGTGATGCCATTACGGCTGTTGATGCACCTTTTACAAAACTTTCACCGATTTGGTACATAAATCTACCTTGGTTTTGAGCTAACCACGCTTTATAAGAATCAACTATAAACGCGCATTGTGGGAAATTATTTATAGATATCTTATACAAGTCGTTATTAGTCTCACCTAAATAATTGTTTGGAAATGCTTCGGCTTCCATGTTTATACCGAAAGAAAATTCAACAACCATTTCTAAGTTTCCTAAATATTCATACTTTAATTCGAGAGTTTGACCATTTCCATTACTAACTAAGCAATCAACATATGGATACGTAAATAACTTATTGTTTTTCGGGATATAACCGCCTAATGATGTTGGTCTTGACGGCAAATTAAATTTAAGCTGTTTAGGTATAGCGGAATCATTAAATAGTTTCTCAGGACACATATATAAACCTACGATAGCATCTTCTTTACCGTGCATTTGTTCTAAAATCTCCCTTGCACGTTGTGCGCCTTCATCACCTTTTCCACAATCCTCATATTCGACACCGTTAAAAATATTGCACGTTATTCTTTGATATACATTTCCTCCGTCTGGTTTTTCTGCATACCCTATAATAATATGATACTCAGCTGGGTTAAAGAAACCACTTCCAACCTCACTAACTGTCAGCATATCCTTTATAGATAAGTTTTCATCCTCTAAATGATTCCCTATTCCATCATCTGTTACATTTTCACGTTCGACCATCATAGGGTTCCATTCGATATTAAACATGTATGTCTGCCACTCGTCAATAGTATAATATACTAATGTTCTTCTTTCGTTTGTGTACTGGCAATCGTCAACAAATGCATAAATTTCTTTTCCGCCGCCTTCACCAAAAGACAAATACGGTACATCTCTCATAGTATTTATATCCACATCTAACGCAATCACATTCATGTCCTTAATAGGCGTTACAACCGCTGAACTTATTTTCCTAGATTCAAAATACGATTTTTGTTCAGAACGAGATTGAAACCATCTAACATTGTCGTTAGACGGTTGACAATCTACATTCCTGTATAAATTAGCGAACCACATTAAGCGTCTGCAATCGTATATTCAACAGTTGTGGAAGTAACACCTGCCTGTAACTTAATTGTGATTTTTAGCTGTGTTTCGGCGGCATTGATAGTCAATAGACCGCTTGGAGTAATAGTTGTTCCAGAATGCACTCCAGCAGTGGTAATGCTATAAGTAATAGGAGCGTGACCCTCTGCCAAAGAAGCCATTAACTGCACAGCTTCACCCTTTTTAATTGTGGAATGGTCTTGCGGCTGAACGAATCCGAATTTTGGAGTATTTCCTCTAATCTGATAAGAAACAGATTTAGTTACTGGAGAACCACTGTTTCCGTCTTCGATTGTGGCGGTTACTGTAATAACGCTCGCCTGTTCATTCTGACCAACATACAACAACCCCCAAGGCTGAATCTGAGTTTCTGGTGCTGTATTACCTGTAAGCGTATAATGCACCTGTTTATTATCTCCAGAAGTAACAGGAATAGAAATCATTTCCGTATCTCCTTTGTTAAGAATATTATTAGAAGCTGGTTTAAAATCTCCTAAGACTGAAGCAGTAACGGGTGATGATTTAAAAGCAATTACTGGATAAACAATAGAAGACGAATACGTTTCATGAACATGCAAGAAATGAGTATCACCCATAACAGCGCCGTTATGGTTGAAGTCACTTGCGTATAAATTAACGTAACATCTAAATGCATTGATATCGCCCATTAAGATTTCAACATTTTCTCCAAGGTCAACCCATGTTGGAACAGTTAACGTATGATTAGCAATAAACTCAGTTTCCTGCATATGATAAGATGTTGCTAATACCTTAACGCTCTGGAATGCCTTTGCACTGTTCTTCATAATGATAAAAATATTTTCTGGAGAAACCTCTCTTGTGAAACCTGCCACATTAAATTTATCACTTGGGAATAATAAATCTAACCCCCACTGACGAACAAGAACGGTGGTGTCCTCAGCGTGTTCTTTTGTGTCGAAACCTGGAATTTCAACATAATATGCAATGTTTTCAGCAACATATTTAAACAAATTCCAGAACCAATAGTTACGGTCAATTTTGTTTGATTCTGCCGCTACTGCAAACTGCATGTCCAAAAATCTTCTAAATGCCTGCTCGCTACTGAACGCACGTTTTGCCATTTCTGGGTTGACTGTTAAAGCGTAACGCTCTTTTCTGTTTGGAGTATGGAACATTTCCAAATATTTTGGAATATACTGTTTCAGTGCGTCCTGCCACTGGATTTCTGGATTGTATTTCACAGGCTTAATCTTATCCATTTCGATTTCGTCAACTGCTCCACCGATTGACAAATAATCACGCATAAGCGCGCCGTATTTATCGGTTGCTACAGCGTATCCCATTTCATACAGTCCTACTTTGTTAAAAAGTGTGTAATAAACCTGGTTTCTCCAAGCATCATTTGAATTGATAATCTGACCAATCTGTCCAAAGGTTGAAGAATCAATAGTCGTATCCCCAATAGCTTTGTTAAGCTCTGGGTTATTAACCTCACTTACAGCTAAGTTTAAAAGCTCAGCGCCAGACATTTTTTCTACCTCGTTAATATCTGGCATTTTTGATAATCTTGACATAAAATCTCCTCTCATTCTTTGTAAAAATAATCTTCTAGTGATTTAAAATCTTTTTCCATTTTATCTTCGACAACTCCCGCGCGATTAACATCCGACAATCTGTCAACACGTTTCTTCCACACATCAATGTCTTTAGATAACTTAGAAATCTGTTCATCTCTTTCGGCTACATCTGAACGCAAATTCTCGATATCAGCTGTTAAAGTTTCAATAGTTGATAAAGCTTCGCCATCGCGGGCGCTCATAGTGTCAATGGCTGATTCTCTTTCGTCCTCGTCTTCCATAGCCAAAATACCATAAATTTCTTCTTTGGTCACGTTATCACTCCTTTCGCATATATTATAGCATAAATCATCAAAAAAGTAAATATGTCTATTGACAAATAAAATAAAATAATTTATAATAAAATTAGGTGATATATTTAAGTCACATAATAATGAAGCTTTATCCACGCATAAGGATATCGCATGAATATGCTCGGCGGAGCGATTATTGACAATATATTAACCAACTTTATATAGTAGGCTCTCAGCAATGGAAATATAAATCCATTTTGAGCCTATTTTTATTTTTGAATTTAGCATTGACAAATTATATGATATATGATATACTTAATATGTCCAAGGATGGACGTGTACTTTTTTCATTTCTATTTGTCTCCTATTTGTTATTCACAGGTTTACGCTTACACAATCTGCAAAGCGACGATTAAACCCTCACACCAGAAAGGTGATGGGGGTTTTTTCGTGGAAAATGTAATGTGTATAG
>OJJD01000490.1_pt1 | contig 16638 bp, 10 predicted proteins | sample 1596011 | NCBI WGS metagenome assembly OJJD01 (sample SAMEA4350113, study PRJEB24818) | metagenome | biome: human; feature: gut; material: faeces | place: Denmark | collected 2013-09 | reverse complement strand
TTATTGTATTCACATAAATTTGTATCGATGTTCTAATAGAAAAAATTCAGCTAGTAGACAACACGGATCCCCGTTGTACTTCTTCACATGCTTTTAGAAAAAGGATGCAGCTGGAAATGCTCTGAACTACAGTGGATGGATTGGATTAACCAACATGGAAAGCCTTCTGGTGGTCGTCGTGTTCTTTGAACTAGTTTAAATTGATGGCATTTTTGGGGGAGGATAGGGGTTATATCCGTAGATGCTAGGTCGAATATTGAATTTTATTGATATAGTATATATGGTTTTTTCTATATGCTTTGAAAAACACATAAATAATTTTTATGCTATATCTTCTTGATACTTTTTAATAAGAGACAAAGGACGGTTATATGTCTTTTTCGGAAATGAAATTTGAAAGTTGTTGTTCTAATTCTTGTTTGTTCCATAAGCTTTCCGATCCGACGCAGATAAAACTTTCGGAAAAACAAGTGGCATTCTGTCAAGGTGAGGATCTTTTTATTCGGATTTTTCAAGAAAAACGTAGTGATTATCATGTGTTGGGAAGCGACGCGGGCAGTCTGCCAAAGAGTGCGCTTCTGAAAAAAATTATGGATTCTCCGCATAAGAGTTTGATGAGAATCAAAAATTGTTGTGACTGCATGTTCCAGACTCCGAAGTTGAATGGCGAACCATTGTTCTCGGTAGAAAGCTTCGTCACCAAATGTATTCCTAGTGTGCATTCTTATACATTTCTTGAGTTGAAACAGCAACTCGGCGACTTGAGTAATGCCGTAGAGCATTTACATCGCATGCATATTGCGCATGGTGATCTTTTTCCATTCAATATTCTCATATGCAACGGGGATGCAGTTCTTATCGATTACGAAAACATATCTAATACTCAAAAAAATATTACTCAAGATAAAATTTGTTTCATTTTCAATGTTGTATTTTTTTGCCTGATACATACCGACACCTGTTCCCAAGAGCTCATCCGGCAGATTTGCAAAATTTTGAAAAATGAACCGGAAGAGACTATACTAGTGGCTTTACATGCTCTCCTTATGAAGGATTTTGATGATCTCCAGCCATCTGATGGTCAGAAAACCTTTAATCTGATCTCAGAAGAACTCCGCCCAGTTTTGGAAAATAGACATGATGTCTTCGGAAAAATATGTCTTAATCATCTGATACGTTTTTCCCTCTGGTATTATTCCGAGGCTCTGACAGGTTTTCATCAGCGTGCGTATTTGTTTCAGCAAATTAGGGAAGAGCGATTACTTCATCGTCTACAAGAGCACGAAATGAGAAAACTTATGGTTCCTGTGGCTGAGTATCGCCAGTTAAAGTCTGATAAAGAACATCTTCAAAAAGATAGTGAAGCAAAGTTACAAGCACTTAATAATGAATTAATGATACTGAAAAGTGTAAATGAACAACTAAAAACAGATAAAGATAAACTCCAAAAAGATAGCGAATCAAAACTGCAAAAACATGATAATGAATTAACTATACTAAAAAATACATATGAAACTCCAAGACATCATGAACAGCAATATATAGTCTCCAGCAGTCAAGTAACGGATAGACAGACTTTGCAAAAAAGGAGTTTGGATTCACAGATTGAAATGGTCAGGAGTGCCAAATCATATCTTCAGATGTTGAAAACGACGAAATCCATGCGAGCAGCCAAAATGATGGCGTATGCGAACAACACCATTTTACATGCTCCTTCTATGAAAAGCCGTATCAAAGCGATAGGTCGCCTGTTGGGAAAAATGGTGGGTACTACTCGGGTACTTTCATCTGAATCGCCGTTTGAGGTCTTGAGCGGTCAACTCAATCAACTTGAGATATCTTTATCGAGTTTGAAATATACCCATGCGGCGTCCCTGCCTACGGGCGTAACCGTATCTGAACAGGCTAATACAGTTGTGGCGTCTGACCAGACAGTGACGTACCCAAAGGCTATTCCGCCAGCTGTTCCGAAAGTTTTCCCATACACAGGAGCCCGTGCGCTACATGGAAAACGGAAAGTAGCCATTCTGACGAACCAGCTGCTAGATTGGCAGGATCATCGCCCCCGCTTTGGCGGGGGGGAACGTTATGCGCTGAATATCGCCAGACTCCTGCAGCACTTTGGTTTTGAAGTTCACTTCTATCAGGTGGCTTATCAAAATTTTGTCGGCGAGTATTATGGGTTTCCCGTCTTTGCCATGCCGGTGCGCGAAACATTCAGTGAATTTCACTATGCCACTTGTGATGAGTTTTTAAAGCGTACGATGCATTATGACCATGTTTATTACAATATGCCTGAATATTCTTCCGGAACTGTACGTTCCGATGGAATTATGACTTGCCATGGTATTTGGTTCGACCATAACAACGCACCTCAGATGGCTTTTCGTAGTACGGAATGGTTTGAATTCCTCGGGAGAATTTTCTCTAGTCCTAGACGTATTGTCAGCGTTGATACCAACTCCATCAACGTGATTCGTTCCTTCTGGCCAGAGCTGGCATCGAAAATGCGTTTCATCCCAAACTTTGTGGATGACTCGTTATTCTTCCCTAAGCCTGAAAAACGCAATCCTAAGCGCCTGAGAGTGCTGTTTCCCAGAAGAAGCCAAATTAACCGAGGAAGCCGGATTTTAGCCGATATTTTAAAAAGGATTCCCCATGACGTGGATTTCTACTGGGTAGGTGAAGGCGATGCACAGGATACAGAAATTATCCGCGATCTTTGTAAAAAGGACTCAAGGCTTTCATACTACTCTGCGGAATTCAACGAGATGCCGTCATGGTATCAACGATGTGACATCGCGGTCATTCCCACTATTGCCTGCGAAGGTACAAGCCTATCCTGTGTGGAGGCGATGGCCTGCGGATGCGCGACCATATGCACCAATGTCGGCGGTCTGACGGATCTGGTTTTTCCTGGACATAACGGCTTCCTTTGCGATCCTACCGCAGAGGCTCTCTCCGGTGCTATCAACAAACTGATTGAAGATCCGGTTCTACTGAAAGAATACCAGGAAAAAGCGATTTGTGGTTCGAAAACCTTCTCAACCAAATGCTGGCAAAAAGAGTGGACTCGCGTCTTGCTGGAACAGGACTGGATCTCCGAAAAACAGGCTCTTGATTCTGGATTCCTCACACCAAAAGATCTGCCCTCCAATCCTCAAAATAAATTTCTCATTTTGACGAGAAATGCGATTCATGGCGGAGTGGAATCCATTATCCGGGAAGAAGCCGCGTTATTGCCTGCAGATGTTATTGTTTGTGGTGGGCACGACTATGCAGATACCTGTCCCTTCTCCTACCGTCGAGCAGATGATGCGGAAACCCTAAGGAAAATGATTACACCGTATACGGCTATCATCTACCATTGGATTCCGGATTATGCCGTGGAGGTCGTGCGCGAATCAGGTATACCATCTTTCGAATTCATTCATCGAACGGATACCATGGGATCCGACAAAAACGCCCCAACTGCTTTAATCACCCATTCCTGCTTTTTGGCGGAATATGTGGTACGAGAAACAGGGCGTCCCTGCACTGTTGTCGAACATCCCATCAATACAGAGCTTTTTGTTCCTGGCGATGAAAAAGAAGCCGTATGTATCGGTGCGTTGACCAGTTATTACATGACGAAGGGCATTGACTTTTTCCTGAAGGCATGGGCTCCGTTGAAAAATGAGTTCGCGGATGTGCCTGTTCGCTTCTACGGTGCCGGAAACGACCTACACTTTTTTAAAGAGCTGGCCAAAGAACTAGGCATTCAAGCAGAGTTCCGTCCGGCGACGTTGCATTCGGAAAAGGCGTTGCGAGAATTCCGGTGCTTCGTCGCTCCGTCTCGTATTGAAGGATTGCCAATGGCTATTCTGGAAGCGTTGGCCGCCAATATCCCCGTGGTTGCGTTTGATTTGCCCGGTATGAAGGAATTTAGTGAACTCGCGGAACGGCGGGGCTACAGCAATGTCCTCACCCTCGTCAAGGAAGGTGATATTGCACAGTTGACGGAAGCGATTCGCAGTATTTTACACTCCAGAAGCCGAACCGATACCCGAAAATATATTCAAGAATATTATTCCCCAAAACGTCATTGTGGACAGCTGAAAACTCTTTTTAATCATCTTTAAACAATAATCAGGAAATAGCTATTATGAAAAGGGTAATGGTTATACTCGGCACACGTCCCGAGGGAATTAAAATGGCTCCTGTCATCAAGGAGCTCAAAAAATATCCAGAGTTCTTTGAAGTCAAGGTTTGTTCAACGGGCCAACATAGAGAAATGCTGGGACAGGTTCTCGATTTTTTTGGAATCGTGTGCGATTATACTCTTGATGTCATGACTCCTAACCAAACTCTTGCTGATGTGACGTGCAAAGTACTCAAGGGTATGGAGAAACTTTTTCTCCAGTGGCGGCCGAATGTCATTCTTGTGCAGGGAGATACGACTACGGTTCTGTCTGCCGCGCTGGCTGCGTTTTATCACAAGATCGAAGTCGGACATGTAGAGGCTGGATTGCGCACCGGTAATATCTATTCTCCTTGGCCGGAAGAAATGAATCGACTGTTGGCTAGCCGTATGGCAACGGTTCATTTCGCCCCGACGGAAGGTTCCAAAAAAAACTTGCTACGGGAAGCTGTTGCGCCGGAAGCAATCCATGTTACAGGAAACACTGTGATAGACGCCCTTTTTGAAGCCATCGCGCTCATGGATGCCAATGTGGCAATGTGCAAACAGCTCGACGAGAAATTTGATTTTATTGATCCTAGCAAACGGTTGATTCTTGTCACCGGTCATCGGCGTGAAAATTTCGGAGATGGCTTCTTACAAATTTGTCAAGCTGTTATTCAAATCGCTTCACGCAATGACGTTCAGGTCGTGTATCCCGTGCATCTGAATCCCAAGGTGAGCGAACCGGTTAACGAATTTCTTGGAAAGTTCCAAAATATTCATCTGATTGTTCCACAGGATTATCCGTCTTTCTTGTATCTCATGCGTAAAAGTCATCTGATTTTGACAGATTCGGGCGGCGTGCAGGAAGAAGCCCCTTCCCTCGGCAAGCCTGTGGTGGTGATGCGTGATACGACGGAACGTCCTGAGGCTGTCTTGGCTGGCACTGTGGTTCTATCCGGCCCACATCAGGAGCGTATTGTAAGTGAAGTCAGCAGGCTCTTGGACGATGCAACACATTATGACTCCATGGCTCAAGCCAACAACCCCTATGGAGATGGAAAAGCGGCCCAGCGGATCAGGGCCATTCTGTCTGGAGCTTAGTCTATGCAAGTTGTTTTTCTCGCCGCTGTCAATCACCAGACAGTCATCAGCGGCAGGACTCGCCGTTTGGCTGAAGCGATGGCGCGTGAACACCGGGTATATTATGTCAATCTGCCCTCGTTGCGGCATCCTTTTGATGTTTTTAAAAAGTCATACACGCAAGAAGGGGTAACGGTGGTTTCGTTGCCGCCGCTACCCTTTGGGTGGGCATTGTTGGCCGGGAAAACAAGCGCTTTTTGGGGAAAGTTAGTAAGTCGCTTTCTACGATTTTTTATTCCCGATCTTGCTCAATCTACAATGATCGTCTCGTCCGTTTGGTGGGCTCCCGCTCTAGAGCACCTGAAGAAAAAAATTATTATTTATGATTGCTTGGATCACATTTCTGTAATGGCTCCGAAAAACTATGGAGCGCAAGCCGTGCTACTGGAAAAAAAACTTCTGGCGATAGCCCAGGGGACATGTTTTGTTACTGAACGTCAAGCATTGTCATATCAGTCTTATCCCTACAATAAAGTAGTGATTCCCAACGGGGTTCCCTCAAGCTGGATTGGAGCTCCTGTGGAGCCGGTTTTACTTCCCGGTCGGCAGGGAGCTCCAAAGATTGGATTCATCGGCGCGTTATATCGTTGGATTGATGTGGGGTTAATCGCCGCCACGGCAAGACTCCTTCCAGATTTCGATTTCATTATTGTCGGCCCTACAGATGATAACGGCAGAGTGACACCACTGACTGGCATAAAAAACATTTGGCTTCTACCGACTGTTCCATATCAAGAAGTGCCGAAGTGGATGCAAGCGTTTCACGCCGCCATTGTGCCTTTTTTTCAGGACATCATTTCCGACAATGCTGATCCTTTAAAAATCTACGAATATGTCGCCTGTGGATGTCCCGTGGTTTCCACATATCGGTTTAACGCGATCCCCATGTACATTGCGACCTCTCCAGAAACTTTCTCTCAAAAAGTCACGGAAGCTGTGGAACGCGGTCGTTATGATGCGTTGTACTCTCGTGCTATATTGAAAGAACACACATGGGAGGCGCGTAAGGTTGAATTGGAGCACTTCATAAAGAGACTTCTGTGATGCTTGAAATCAAAGTTCTTTTTTGGGTTCGGCAGGATTTTTACACACACCCCGGTGGGGATTCGACTCAGGCGCTATCCATGCTGAACGCTCTGAGGGGGATGTCTATCGACGTGGAAATCTCGCAAGACATAAATATTTCACTGAAAAAGTTTACTCATGTGTTTATCTGGCATCTAACGCGAATCCAAGATTCGTGGTATTACTGCCGTAAAGCCAAAGATGCCGGAAAAAAAGTTATTCTGGTGGATACCTATTGGCCCATGCCTGCAGAGCTCCCCCTCTTTTCTAGGCGTCGCCTTGCGTTCTTTTATCTCAAAACCTGCCTGCGTCTTCTTATAAATATTCATGTTGCAACAACGAGGAACATGATCCTTGCATTGCTCAAGCATGGCTGTCGCGCAGCCCAACAAGAGTTACTTTGCAGAGTGGATGCACATATTGTCAATTCAGAGGCAGAGAAGAATCTTCTAACATTTTATATCAGTGATATACCTATCTTTGTCATGCACAATATACCACCGATGGACAGACAAAACACACACTCTGAACGCTGGAATGACGTGATTTGCGTAGGTCATTTTTGCCCCAGAAAAAATCAGAAATTCCTTATTAGTGCTTTGAAAACAACAGGACTGCGTGCCATGTTCTGCGGAGGATGTCGTCCAATGCACATTTTATATTATCTTGCTTGCCTGTGGCATGGAAGAGACCGGCACTCATTCATGGGACATCTACCTAATGAACAAGTCTGGCACTTTTTATGTGCCTCACGGGTCAACATTTGCAGCAGCGTGGCTGAAACGCCCGGCATTGCTAATCTGGAGGCGATGCAGGCAGGTTGTGTTTCAGTACTTCCCGATCTACCACCTGTGCGTGAATATTTCGGCAACAACGCGCAATATTTCACCCCAGGAGATCCCTTCTCGCTGAGAGGAGCACTCACAAGAGCATTGAGTATGCCGACATTTGAATGCATAAGTTACTCCCAGAAGTCCATGCTTGATGAACTACGCTATATTGCAGAGAAAATGGGGATAGCCCCCAAAGGAAACTCCTCTTTCAAAGTTGAAGAATCATTTGATTAGGATATCAATCAGTAAGAATTGCTCACCGTTAAAGAGCATCCGGTATAACTTTTGATTTTGTTAAGATATGGATTTTACCGCAACCATTGGATGCCATTTAGGAACGAATTTTTGGTGTATGTCTAGAAAAATATTAAGATGATGCCTTATTTTTTAGACAGGCTCAATAGAGTATATAGAAGAACAGAGCGGTTTCTGCGTCCCTTTTTTATTTGATTAACCGTAAGTTGATGGGGACCTGCACATGTTTCACTAATTGCTGGTCTCCCTTTTTGCCTGAACAAACGAGCCAGCTACTCATAGGGATCTAGACGGATGCCAAGGGAAGGTCTCTACTTCGTCCATCTCACCATCGCCTCTTACGAATTCTTTATATCAATCCGCTAGCTAAGCCGGGGCCCCTGAAGTTTGACAATTCCCCAGAACAGTAAATCTTCTTGCCCGAACCTCTCGAAGTAGAACAAGGTTTTTTTTGGTAGAGCAATCACAAAGGTTAAATCATACATCGTAGGCGAATAGCAAAAAGTGCTTTGAGCAGTCTCCGTGTTTCAGGCCCATGGTTCTGCCGGGGAGCTTTTACAGTCTTTGAAGGGGCAGGAAAAACTTTCTCCTCCCCTCCCCAACATTTTCTACCTTCGCCCTCTGAACTGCCGCTTGTCGCCCACCCTGATGGTGACGCGCTCGCGGTCGAAATATTCGAGAAGCGGGATGACGTACTTGCGGGAAAGGCCGCCGGAAAGCTCCTTGAACCCGGCGGGATCGAGATCGTCATGTGAGCCGAACCACGCCTGCATCCGAGCCTTGAGTTCCTGAATGACGGGGCCGTGGAAATACAGGCCGTCCTTGACCTTCACGAGGCTGCCGTCCTCGCAGAGCAGCTTGAGCACCGGAGCCGCGGCTTTGGCGTCGACGCTGAGCTCCTCAAGGACATCCTTGAGGTTCGGCGGCGTGAATGCGCCGTCCACATGCGCCTTGAGCAGCGCGTCGCGCAGCCCGGCCTGATCGGACTTGAGGGAGACGGTGTGTGAGGCCATGCGGATGACGTCGCCCTCGGAAACCAGCTCGCCCGAACGCAGCAGGCGCTCCACGACGAAGAAAGCCAGCTTCGGCGGGATACCCTTGCTCCACGCCTCGCGGCCCGTGCCGCCGGAGAGGAGCGTGCCGCGCGCCATGCCCTGCTTGAGCGGTTCCTTTTTATGGAAGGCATCGGCCACGGCAAGGCAACGCTTGGCAAGTTCGGCGGAAGCGCCGGCGGCGACGTAACCTTTTTCCTCACGGTCGAAGCAGAAAATTTTCCCCTTGCCGGAAAGCGCCTGCAATACTTTGTCGAGCCGCTTGGAATCGAGGTTGGTCAGCACGGAAAGCTGCGCGAGGTTCGCGCCGCGATTCCCGGCCAGCTCGATCTGCATACGGACGCGATCCTCGTCGGAAGCGTCCTCAAGGCCGAGCAGGGAGGCGACGCGATCGGGCGTGGCATCCCGGCGGCGCAATCCGGCGCTGATCGGGTCGAGCACTACGCCGCCCGCTACGGTACGCAGCGGCGAAAAGGCCCGCACGACGCAGTGGTCGCCGAACACGCCCACCAGCGGCTCGTCAAGCCGGACTTCGCACAACGCGGTTTCGCCGGGGCCGAGTTTGTCGCGGTCGAGGAAATAGAGCCGGGCGGCGATTTCGCGGGCTTCGTGGTGGAAATGGATTTCGGCGCGGTGGCGCAGGGCGCGGGGCGAGGAACCAAGGCAGGTCAGCCGTACCAGCCAGCGATCGGAAGGGAACAGCGTTCCCGGCAGGGCCAGCACGTCGCCGCGCTCCACATCCGCCACATCCAGACCTTGCAGGTTGACGGCGGTACGGTGGCCGGATTCCGCCACTTCCACGGATTCCCCGTGGCTTTGCAGGCTGCGGGCGCGGGTAGCGAGTTTTTTCGGGAGCAGTTCCAACGCGTCGCCCACTTTGACCGAACCTGAAATCATGGTTCCGGTAACGATAGTCCCGTGACCCTTCAAAGTGAATACGCGGTCTACGGGCAGGCGGAACAGATCGGTCCGGCGGCGGGGCGCGAGTTCCTTTTCCTGTTTGACGATATAGTCACGGAGTTTGTCCACGCCTTCGCCGGTCTGGGACGACACTGGGAACAGCGGCGCGCCTTCGAGGAACGTTCCTTTGAGGAATTCGGAAATGTCCTCGACGGCGAGTTCGAGCAGCTCGGGATCGACCATGTCGATTTTGGTCACGGCGACGAGGCCATGCTTGATCCCAAGCAGGGAGCAGATTTCGAGGTGCTCGCGCGTCTGCGGCATGACGCCTTCGTCCGCGGCGACGACCAGCATCACGAAGTCGATGCCCGACGCGCCCGCGACCATATTCTTGACGAATTTTTCATGGCCGGGCACGTCCACGATGCCGAGCCGTCCGCCGCCGGGCAGGTCGCAGAACGCGAAGCCGAGCTCGATGGTGATGCCCCGGCGTTTTTCCTCTTCGAGGCGGTCGCAGTCGATCCCGGTCAGCTTGCGCACGAGCGAGGTTTTACCGTGGTCGATGTGACCCGCCGTTCCCATTACGATAGCCATAGCAATGCCTCCGGCGGCCGGGCTGCCGCCCGGACCCGCGCCTCCCGGCGGGCCGGGGGAAATGATTTCCCCCGGACCCCCTCAGTGCCGCCATGCGGCCTTCAGCCGAAGCGTCGCTTCGTCCGAAGGCCGCATGGCGGGCCTGTGGGCGTCAGGAGTTTCCGCTTTTGAAAGTGAAAAGAACGAAAAGGCCGCTCCGGGGAACTGTCGCCTGAAAGCAAGGGGCCGCGCGGCCCGGGACGCCGCTTGCCCCGTTTGCAAAAGTCTTTGGAAGGAGAGGGATGGGGTTTGGGGAAGGGAGAGGGAAGCTTTTCTTCAGAAAGGTTCCCTCTCCCTTCCCCAAGTTTCCACTATTTGCTCAATACGTTGCCGATGCCGAGGATGCCCGCCTCGTCGAAATCCTTGCCGATGAGCTGCATACCGACCGGGAGGCCGTCCGCTTCGCCCACGGGGAACGAGAGGCCGGGGAGCCCGGCGAGGTTCAGGGACACGGTGTAGATGTCCATGAGGTACATCTTGAGCGGATCATCAATGATGGAGCCGAGCTTCCACGCCGTGACCGGAGAGACGGGGCCGAAAAGGGCGTCGCAGGAGCCGAGCGCGTTCAGGTAGTCCTGACGGATGAGGCGGCGGACCTGCGCGGCCTTCTTGTAGTAGGCGTCGTAGTACCCGGCGGAAAGGACGTAGGTGCCGAGCAGGATGCGGCGCTGGACTTCCTGCCCGAAGCCTTCGCTGCGGGAACGGCAGTAGAGGTCGTCGAGGTTTTTGGGCTCGGCGGCGCGGTAGCCGTAGCGCACACCGTCGAACCGGGAGAGGTTCGAGCTGGCTTCGGCCATCGCTACGATATAATAGGCCGCGATCGCGTGGCGGGTCGCGTGGGGCAGGGATACGTCCACGAGTTCCGCGCCGAGATCGCGGGCACGAGCAAGGGCGTCTTGGCACGCCTTGGCGACCGGGCCGTCCAGCCCTTCGGCCATGAATTCGCGGGGCACGCCGAGGCGCACGCCTTTGAGGTCGGTACGGGAAAAATCGGCGTAGCCGTCCACGGGGCGCGGCGAAGACGTGGAATCGCGTTTGTCGTGCCCGGCGATGACGGAAAGCACGAGGGCGGCGTCTTCCACGGTGCGGGCCAGCGGGCCTACCTGATCGAGCGAGGAACCGTAGGCGATGACGCCGTAGCGGGATACGCGCCCGTAGGTGGGTTTGAGGCCCACGCAGCCGCACAGGGCTGCGGGCTGGCGGATGGAGCCGCCGGTGTCCGTGCCGAGGGAGGCGTAGCACTGGTTCGCGGCGACGCTGGCGGCGGAGCCGCCGCTGGAGCCTCCGGGGATGCGTTCTGGATCGCGGGGGTTGCGGGTCGGGCCGAAGGCGGAGTTTTCCGTGGAGGAGCCCATGGCGAACTCGTCCATGTTGTTCTTGCCGACGATGACCGCCCCGGCTTCCTTCAGGCGTTCGACCACGAAGGCGTCATAAAACGGATTGAAGCCGCCGAGGATTTTGGAACCGGCTGTGGTGCGCGTGCCCTTGGTGACGATGGCGTCCTTGACCGTGACGGGTACGCCCCAGAGGGGCTTGGAGGCGTCCGGGCCCTGCGCGTCGAGGGCGCGGGCCTCTTCAAGAGCCTGTTCACGCACGGTGATCAGGGCATGGATGGATGGTTCCGTCTCGGCGATGCGGTCGAGGCAGGCTTTGGCCACGGCTTCGGCGGAGACGTCGCCCCCGGCGAGGCGCGCGCGGATTTCGGCAAGGGAGGCTTGGATCAGATCAGACATGGGACGCTCCTAGACGATGCGGGGCACGACGAAGAACTGCCCGTCGGTTTCCGGGGCGTTGGCAAGAACGTCCGAATGCATGTTTTTCTGGACCGGCTCGTCGGCCCGGTAGGGCGTGGAGTGCTCCACAGGGCTGTACAGCGGCTCGACGGCGCTGGTGTCCACTTCGGCGAGAATATCCATATACGCAATGATGTCGGCGCATTGTTCTCCGAATTTGGCGAGCGTGCCTTCTTCGGGGGCGAGGCGGGCAAGTCTCGCAAGGTGCGCCATGCGATCCGTGGTGAGCATGAGGAGAACCTTTCGGCTAGAGGTTGGCAAAAAGAAAAAATTACCATCGGCGGTCACAGGTGGTCAAGGCTCACCCCATATGATGAAATGACGCTGAGTTACGTTGTTTTATGGTTGAGGTGGAGGCGTTTTTTCTCTAGACTCGCCTTCGCACCCTTTTATGAGGAGAATCCGCATGGCGGCATCGAAGCGCAGATCGGGCTTTACTCTTATTGAAATCATTTCGGTTTTGGTCATCCTCGGCATCCTTGCCGCGGTGGCCGTGCCGAAATATTATGATTTGCAGGCTCAGGCCCGAGTCAAGGCTGCCCTTGTTGCCGTTCAGGAAGCGCAGGCCCGCATCAACTTGCTTTTCGCCCAAGAAATACTGAGCGGACGTCTGACGGATTGCAAAAAATTCAATGTGACCACGCTCCACAGCCAGAGCAATATCGGGAACAACTACAATTTTTCCATCGTTGACAGCGATGACGGCACGCAAGGGGCCGGTACGGTGGGCATGTGGCGCGTCTATCTTAAAAACGGCTTCAAGAATACGAATGTGCGGAGACAGGATGAGGTGAATGTGCTTATCCCTCCGAACGAGGACTGGTATGTCATCAACGGAAGTTCTAATTCTCAAGCCTCGGGTTACGTGAAAGACAAAACATCCTACCCTGTCCCAAGTGAGTTGAAGTCGTTGTTCGTGCTGTCGCTTCCGAGTTGCGAGTAGCGGAAAACAAAAGAGGAACGCCATTGGTGTTCCTTTTTTGTTTGAACATCTTCCATTAGGGATTCGATAAGGTCAAAAGTCTTTGAAGGGGAGGGATGGGTTTTGTGGAAGGGCGGGGAAACTTTCTACAGAAAGTTTCCCCGCCCTTCCCAAATTTTTTAGCTTCTTCCCGTTCTGCGGGATGCCTGCGCGGTGGCCTTGTTGCGGCGGATCTTGTGTTTTTTGACGGACGACGCGGTGGCTTTGTTGGGATAGCTGTATTTGGTAAGCGCGGAGGCTACGGTGATGCCGTTGGTGCGGGACTTGAACCCGGCCTCGACGAGCCTGCGGATTTCATGGCTGCGGAGCCCGGCGGAGTCCGCTCCGAGGATGACCGCGATGAGGCGCGTATTGCCGCGCCGCACGGTGGAAATGATATTGTAGCCGGAAGCCGTGACCCAGCCGGTTTTCAGGCCGTCGGCACCGGGGCAGGCCCCGAGCAGCGGGTTTTTGTTCGTTGTGACCGCCCCCCGGTGCTTGAGCACGCGGACGCGGTGGTATTGGAGCGCGGAGGGATTGTTCTTGAGATACACGTATCCAAGCCGCGCCATATCTCTGGCTGTGGTGTACTGACCGGCGGCGGGCAGGCCGTTGGGCGTTTTGAACGTGCTGGAGGACATGCCGATCTGGCGGGCCTTGTTGTTCATCATCTTGACGAAGGCGCGGCCCGAACCGCCGACGCGTTCGGCAACAGCCATCGAGGCGTCGTTGCCGGAAGAGACGGCCATCCCCATGAGGAGGCGGTTCAGGGAAACGCGTTCCCCCGCGCGCAGGCCCATGCGGGAACCGCCCTGGCGCGCGGCGTGGCGGCTGACGCGGATCTGATCGGAGAGTTTGACTTTGCCGGACCGGATGGCGTCGAAGGTCACCATCATGGACATGATTTTCGTAAGCGAGGCCGGGGGGATCCGCACGTCTGGATTTTGGGAATAGAGTATTTTGCCTGTGCGGGCATCCATGAGCACGGCGGAGCGGACATTGAGGATCTGTCTGGACGCGGTGCTTTGGGCGGCGTGGGCTTTTCGGGCGTTCCGGGCTTCTGCGGCCGGGGCGAGGACGAGTGAGGCGGCTATAAGAAGGAATCCGGCCATGAGGGGGATTCTTAGAAGGCGGCATTTGGATCGCAATATGGTGAACATGCTGGATACGCTCCGGAAACCGTGTCTAGAGAGGATGGGGAAGCCAGATCAGAACCTTATTCCAGCCGGATTGCGATGACAAGGGAAAACAGGCCGGTTTTCCGGTGAAAGGGGTCAGCGGGACGCACTTTCTCATGTGAAGCGTAATTCTTTGATATTCCATATCGTTATGCCGATAAGCCAACCCGGTCCGCATGAGAGTGTAAAAAAAATATGCTCCCCCCCTCTGGACGACATCGAGGGATGCTTTATTTCTTTCGCATAAAACATGACATCATCACCTCTTTATAGGGTGTGAGTCCTCGAGGAGGAACGTATTATGGGCAAAATCATTGGCATTGACCTCGGCACGACGAACAGTTGTGTCTATGTGATGGAAGGCAAGGACCCCAAATGCATCACCAACCCGAACGGCGGCCGTACGACCCCGTCCGTGGTCGCCTTCACTGATAAGGAGCGTCTGGTCGGTGACGCCGCCAAGCGTCAGGCCGTGACGAACTCCAGCCGTACCGTTTTTGCGGTCAAGCGTCTGATGGGGCGCATGGCCAATTCTCCCGAAGTCGAACATTGGAAGCAACATGCTCCCTACAAAATCGTGGCTGGCGCCAACGGTGCCGCCGTGGTTGAAATCGACGGGCACCAGTACACCCCGCAGGAAGTCTCCGCGACTATCCTCAGCAAGCTGAAAGCCGACGCTGAAGCCTATCTCGGCGAACCCGTGACCGAAGCGGTCATCACCGTCCCGGCCTACTTCAACGACGCCCAGCGTCAGGCCACCAAGGACGCCGGACAGATCGCCGGACTCGACGTCAAGCGTATCATCAACGAACCCACCGCGGCTTCCCTTGCCTACGGTTTTGACAAAAAGGCCAACGAAAAGATCGTCGTGTTCGACCTCGGCGGCGGCACGTTCGACGTGTCCATCCTCGAAGTGGGCGACAACGTGGTTGAAGTGCGCGCCACCAACGGCGACACCTTCCTCGGCGGCGAAGACTTCGACCAGCGCGTCATCAACTATCTGGTGGAAGAATTCAAGAAGGAACAGGGCATCGACCTTGCCAAGGACAGCATGGCTCTTCAGCGTCTGAAAGACGCCGCGGAAGCCGCCAAAAAGGAACTGTCCACGTCGATGGAATCCGAAATCAACCTGCCCTTCATCACGGCTGACCAGACCGGGCCCAAGCATATGCTCATCAAGCTGTCCCGCGCCAAGCTGGAACAGCTGGTGTCCGACCTCGTGCAGAAGACGCTGGAACCCTGCCGCAAGGCGCTGGCCGACGCCGGTTTGAAGCCTTCCGACATTGATGAAGTGCTGCTGGTCGGCGGCATGACCCGTATGCCTCTGGTCCAGAAGACCGTGGCCGACTTCTTCGGCAAGGAACCCAACCGTTCCGTGAACCCCGATGAAGTGGTCGCCATGGGCGCCGCCATTCAGGGCGGTATCCTCGCCGGCGACGTGAAGGACGTGTTGCTCCTCGACGTGACCCCGCTTTCCCTCGGCATCGAAACCATGGGCGGCGTGTTCACCAAGCTGATCGACCGCAATACGACCATCCCGACCCGCAAGAGCCAGACCTTTACGACCGCCGCGGACAACCAGCCCTCCGTGTCCATCCACGTGCTGCAGGGCGAACGTCCGATGGCCGCCGACAACATGACGCTGGCCCGTTTCGACCTGACCGGCATTCCTCCGGCACCGCGCGGCGTGCCGCAGATTGAAGTGGCCTTCAACATCGACGCCAACGGCATCGTGAACGTGTCCGCCAAGGATCTCGGCACGGGCAAGGAGCAGTCCATCCAGATCACCGCTTCGTCCGGCCTCTCCGACGCCGACATCGAAAAGCTGGTGAAGGAAGCCGAAGCCCATGCGGCCGACGACAAGAAGAAGCAGGATCTCATCAGCGCCCGCAACCAGGCCGACGGCCTGATCTACGGCACTGAAAAGTCCATCAAGGATCTCGGCGACAAACTCGACGCGGCCCTCAAGAGCGACATCGAAGGCAAGATTGCTTCCCTCAAGACGCTCATGGAAGGCGAAGACGTCGAAGCCATCAAGAAGGCGACCGAAGAACTGGCTCAGGCTTCGCACAAGCTGGCCGAACAGCTCTACTCGCAGGCTCAGGGCCAGCAGCCCGGGGCTGACGCCGCCGGTGCCGCGGGCGCCCAGCCCGGAGCTGGCGCGGCTGGCGGCAAGAAAGCCGACGACGATGTGATCGACGCCGACTTCACCGAATCGAAGTAATAAAGAGAAAGGCAGTGCCTCCGGCGGCTGGGGGGCGAGTCGCCCCCCAGACCCCGACAGTACGGCCCGAAAGAATGAAACGCCCGGAACTTTTGTTCCGGGCGTTTCATTCTTTCGGGCCGTTTCTGATCGCGCCGGATGGTTTTTATTCTAAGAGAGGCCTTGCTCTCCATTTTCCCTTGCTCTTTTTTGCGCCTGATCTTTTGGAAAGGCAGGGAATGACAGCCGGGAAGGAATAGGATAGGGGGAGAAAAACACGGAGGTTGCTCATATGGTGGCGATGCGGCGCAAGGATCGGCAGGTGTCCGATGAAGAGGCGATGGCGTATTTGAAAGCTGCGGAATACGGCGTGCTGTCCACGGTTGGGCCGGACGGCGAACCCTACGGTGTGCCTTTGACGTATGCGGTTGAGGAAGACGGCAAGGGGCTTGTCTTCCAC
>OJJD01000488.1_pt1 | contig 16671 bp, 11 predicted proteins | sample 1596011 | NCBI WGS metagenome assembly OJJD01 (sample SAMEA4350113, study PRJEB24818) | metagenome | biome: human; feature: gut; material: faeces | place: Denmark | collected 2013-09 | reverse complement strand
GAGTAGTACTACGTGGCTCTGTTTTAAGCGTATTTCCCGCAATCAAGTCCTCAAAGACAGACATATCAGGTATTTCAAAGCCTTCAGGTGACAGAGCAGCGGATAGATTCCCCTTTTTGGGTTCTGATGTATTCTTATTTTCAGAAATCTTGAAGTATCCACCGATAGCACCTTTATGGTCTTTGAGTTCGTTGACGTCTGGTGCATAAGGACTATTATCGGTAGCACCCAGATTACGGTCAAGCATGATGTAGGTTTTACTTTTCCCCTTCACCTTCACAACACCATAATAGAACATACCTTTCACCTTCTGGCTTTCATCACCACCCTCCGCTAATTCGTATTGGCTTGCCATCTTATCTGTTATCTCATGGAAGATACCCGTATGATAAACAGTATAGGTGATGTTGATATCATCTGCGTTTTTTATCGTAAAGGTGCCTTTCCAAAGTTCATAATTATTATCGCTATTATCATTCAACGTCACTTTCCAGTAATCTCCGTCATCGCTAACAGTGAAATGGCTATCGTTATCTGTAAGTTTATCCCCTGTCAGCTTTGGAATCTTATAACTGTAGGCATTCTTTCCTACAGTAAAATGAAGACCATCATTTCTTACTACGCCTTGCATATGTTCTGGGCTGATACCTTTAACGTCCGTATCCAGCCAGGTAAAATAATCCTTTGGATACTCACTGTCATTTATTAACATGATGACTTTACGCTTTGGGTCGTCTCTCATGAAATCGTAGCCCGCCTGAGTTATCTTCACATCAAGCTTGAGATCACCAGAAGATATCGTAACCGATCCTGTTCTTGGGGTTTCATCAGTGTTTGGATCCAGCGTAAACGTCAGAACATATTTCATGCCAGATGAAGAATTACTTCCTGATTCCGGAAGTTTCGTTTCTGTTACATCTTTATCCTTGTCAAACGTAATCCAGCTATCTGCAGGAGGATTGATGCTTACTTCGTAGAGTTCGTCAGCACTTGTTGCAGAAGAGAGCGTAGTAACCAAAGTGATGGTTGCTTTAATTGCTTCAGTTGCTTCAGCTGCTGTTGCTTTTACGGATAGGTCGTCACTAACACCAAGTTCATAATCCTTGCAGGCAATCATCTTGGTGATGGCAGGATTGTCATCAACGATTTCTGCTTCTATTCTGTTTTCCGGTTTAGCCTTGATGGCTTCGTCCAAAGTCTTAAAACCATAATCATTCACCTTGGTTACGGTGATGGTATAGTTATGGTTTCTCAAGAGGGCATACTGGTCCTTCTTGGTTGTTGCATCCTTGTAAAGCCCCACTTTATAGTAACCTTCTTTGTAACCTTCTTTACCCTTGTATTTAGCCTTGATGATAACGTTAGCTACACCTGCAGAAGTTTCAGTTACCGCTACTTCACGGCTAGTTCCATTGCCAACATTAGTGTTGCTAAATTCTGTTGTTGCTGCTAAGTCTTCAGTAAGGACATTATAACCAGCAGGAGCAATAGCACTCTTGGCAGCGGTATTATTAATGATAAGACCAGCATCTTCTTCAGGAAAAACAGTCTTTACCGCATCAGCAACTTTCAAGGTAACCTTGGCATATTGTCTCAACGGACAGACTGTTGCTGTTCCATCCAAGAGGGTATTTAGAGATACGCTACCCCAACATACAGGGCTGCTTGTATCTATTGTTCTAGGTGTAGCTAACGCAATGTTTTGCAAATCTTTTGCTTCTGTCTCTTCGAGATCGCTTACGTTTGTTACCAGATGAACAGTAACTGTTCCAGATGGGATATTACTGATTTTTGCCTGATACGTTCCGTCTGTATTCTTGCTTTCAATGTTGACATTCGCCATACCTTTGTAAGTATTGCTTTCGCCATAAAACACAGCAGTAACTTTACTAATGCTTTCATCAGCGCCCGCTCTAGTATTAATTTTCTTTTCGGAGAAGTTGGGCAACTCAATGTTCAAGACTACCCCCTCGGCAGGGATTTCATCCCCACCGAGTCCGATAGCCTCCATCGTATCCTTGCAGGAAACAAGGCTTAGGAGCAATCCCATCCATATCATTAAATGCTTTATCTTCTTCATTTTTTTCCAATATTATTTATTCAGTTACGCCTCTTTAGGGCTTACCTTGATACCATTTTCCATCTTTGTAATAGCCTGTATCGTCTTTGAAACTATTGCCATTGAAGAGTGTAATAGTAGGAGATTTATCGTTGTCTTCCATTTTCAGGAGGATGTTTTTTTCGTGTTCCCCTTTTACTGCTTTCAACTTGATGGTTGTTTTATACCAACCATTTCCCACATTCTTGCATTCCCAGCTGTTTTTGGCATTAGTATCCCAAATGGTAAACTGGTTTGTTCCTGATGCGATACCATATACCTTATACCAACCAAAAAGCTCAAACTGGGTATATACCTTGAACTCTATGTCCTCTATTTCAGGCATATCATCATATACATGCCATTTAGAGTCAGATGTAGGATCATAGACAATCCAGCCTTCACGATCTTCATAATCGAAAAGAGGAATACCTGGCTCCAGATGATGAGGACAGCGGTGTAAACTATATCCTTGGCTTTCATATGTATTATTACTGAACATAATCAATGTCTCACCTGGCTTAATAGTTCTTTTACCTTCTGATTTATTTGTATTTATTATAGACTGAGCGTTTTGAGCAAAGTCTTTGTAATACCATCCGGTGTTAGTCATGTCGGCTACCATTTCTTCTCCAGGCCATCCATTTCTATTGTCTGTCATCGGTCCATCCGTAAAAAGCCAACCTTTTCCTGTAACGGCATCTTCTGTTTCACCTATCTGGGTATAAACATAGATGCGGTGGTTGTTTGTTATTGGATCACTTGTATCATTTGCATTCTCATTCCATCCATCGCTCCAGTTGTTTGTACCTCCTTCTGTTAAGATTCCCTTGAAATTATCGGAACTGTTACCTCCGTTATATTTACTTCGGTCATTAATTGCTCTGAAATAGATACGGTAGTCTCCGATAGGAGGACTTACTTTTACACGAACAGTCTGAGACTTAGTGCCGTCTTTTGACTTTACCGTGAATTCATGAATGGTGGTTGTTTCAGGATCAGTTGTAGCCGTAACCGTGAATGTTCCTGTAGCGGCATCCGATGAATTTAAATTCATTTCGATGGTGGATTTACCTTTTGTAAGTTTGGTTTCTTCCAACTTGATACCACCAAGATTGGTATCCCATGTTACAACCTTAGTATTCGTTGGTTTACCTGCTTCATAGTAGATAACGAATTCCTTTGGTGTAACATCCAGATAAGGTTTTACATCATATTTCACATCAATGTATTTCTTGAGGTTGTTTGCCTTGAGCCAAAACTTAGCGGTGCCACTTCGTTTTAATTCTGGATAGGAACTGATTGGGATATCCGGATTCACACGAAATTCTATGCTGTCATTGCCATTGGCATCTTTGCCACGCTTATTCTGAATGATGATGGGTTCATTTTTTCCATTGACAAAAATGGTATTGTCGCAACCAAACTCTACAATAGCATTCGAATTATATAAAATAATATCGTTTGTCGTTGACGTAACACTAGCCTCCGTCTTGCTTACCCACAAAGTGGTATGGTTGAAGTCGGCAGAAATAGGCACCATTTCCCAGTCCTTCACACTTACCTTGCAATTCAGATCCATATTACCGAGGGTCTTGATAGCACCGGTAATCTCATAGAAGGTACCGCGAGGGAATACGGGTACTTCTGTGGTGCTGGTTTCATTCTTCTTATGACCCAGATTGATACGATAATTGTTGACTGCAGAATTTCCTACCTTACCATTGATGGTAAGATAACTGCGGTCGGCTGCTGATGAGATATATCGCTCTGGGAGATAATAGGTCTGCTGGAAAAGCCATTTGCCCGCAGGGCTTACTTTTTCCGCTGTTCCTGTTCCTTTAATATCGTCTTTATTATTTGTTGCCGGCAGAGATCTGTTGTCTGTCCAATCGGTATAGTATACGGCAGCTCCAGATGATGCCTCATACGGAGTACTTTTAATACCATCCTTGTATATTTTATTATATGCATTATCTTCCCAAGTTGGAGTCTCAAATTTACCGCCCCAATAAAGATGGGTAAAAGGAGAGAGTTTATCGGCTGAAATACTGTTAATGCTAAAGGCCTTGCCTCCGAAATTGGTTGCAACGTCTGGGTCATTTGGATCGAAGATAAGATTCAGCTTAACCTTTACGCATGTAAACTTCAGGTTAGCTGCCACCTCGGTATATTTATCACCCGCTGCTTTAATCTCGGTTTCAGCGAGTTTGCCTGCGGCATCCTTCTCAGGTTCGTAAATCATCGGGATATTGGTGCATACAGGCATACCTGTTGTACTTGTAGGTCTGTAATCGAGTACTATCTTTTGGAGCTCATTTTCTGTTTGGATATTCTTACCACTCAACACCTTGTTCATGTTGGCAACCACATAGATATGGTAAGTGCCCGGCTCGATATTGAGCTGATAGTTAGCAACATGCGGCTCTACCATCATTGTAGCCAGTGGGGCAGGGAGCGTCTCTACCAGGAGCTTGCCGTTATTTCCATTTCCTGTAGGGACAGGGAAAGCATAGAGGGTCAGGTCGTTGATCTGGCATTCATCTACCGTAGCATTATAGGTAGGAAGGCCGGAAGCATCGTCGGCACGGGTGCCGCGGCTGCTGAGCACGGTTGGCACGAGTACATGCAAGTTGCTTTCTGACGAAATGGGAGCGCGCTCGCCTCCAAGTTCGTCAGAGCAACTTACTGTAACCAACAATATAAACCAACTAACTAAACTTAAAATGAAATCTCGTATTTTCATTGTTCCTAATTTTTAAAGTCAAATACTCTTATGAGCTAAATGCCCCTAAAGGGCTCTGACACCTGAAACGGTTAGAAATCGACACGCTGGATGCGCTTGCTCCAATCCAGGATGGAAATGCTGAGCTGCACATACTTCCACTGGTTGCCCTGGAGGAAGAAGTCGAGCTTGTAGTCGTACTCTCGGTCCAGGAATTCCTGTGCTGAATAATGGCGGGCTTCGAAGGCGCCACGGCCTTGAGCCAGACAGTCAGCAAGATTGATGCGTGCCACCTCTTCGCCTGTAGTCTTGTTCGTGATGGTGAGGATGGCGTTCTTGTCGTTTTCTTTTGCCGGATGCCAGATGAGTCGGGGGAACATGAGGGCGGCATGAGCGGTGCGCTCCTTTACATTGCCCTCGGTATCTTTAAACTCAGTGGTCCAGGTGTAGTATGGGGTATATGTCAACTCCTCGTCGGGGAGGAGAGAGTTGTCGTAACTGATATCGCCGTTGGCATTGGTTATCTGATAACTGAAGTCATCGGCATTGATGTTGGCAGGCTCGTCGGTCTGATGCAGGCTGATGGTGAGCTGCTTGGTATCACGAACCAGACCGATAGTATGGCGTGTAACCTGCAGGTCTTTTACTTCAACCAGTTCGTTGCTGAGTCCTTGCCAGAGTGTATCGAGCGGTTGGCTCTGGTTGTTCACCTTGCCCTGTTCGCGGTCGAGTCGTGCATGGAGGGCGGTGATGTTGTCACCCTGCTGTGGCAGAGCTATCTGAAATTTGGCACCTGGCTGCGCGAGTGCATCTTCGTATTTCTTTTGGAAGGCGAAGGTTGCGAAGCGGTATTTGCCCGGTTCCAGATTGATTCGCATGGCATAGTTAGGGTCCTTGAGCGGCTGTGATGTCGCATCGTTATAGGCATCATGGCGAGCAATGAAGTTGCCCTGCTCGTCGTATACGAATACGCTGAGTCCGCCCACATGATCATTGAACATGTCGGCACGCTGCACGTTGTAGTCGTACTTGAACTGCAAGTCAACACCCATGTCACAAGGAGGCAGGTCGTCGTGCATCAAGTCGTTGCAGCTGCTGAGCATACTGCCCGCCATGATGAATCCCCATCCCATGCATATATTCTTGATCCAACTGTTAAACTTCTTGTTTGCCATGATGCTTATCTGTTTTATGAAAAAGTAAAGTGTATAAATTGATTCTTATTCTTCCGATATAGCCAGCCGCTCCTTAGCGCTAGAGCGGCTGAGCTATATATAATAATGTGAAATGGATTACAAATCGACTGTGTCTGAACGCTTAGCCCAAGAAAGGATCTTTACGCTGACGCTGAGATACTTCTCGTTCTCATCATCTGGCAGAGTTGGGTCTACTGGAGGTACACCAGGGTAGCCAGGACCATAGACGTTGCCAACTTGCAATTCATACCAGTTGTTACGGAGCATACCATAACGGCCAAGATACTCTTTGTTTTTTGTTCCATAAGATTCACCTGAGTTCCATGGAGTCAATGAGCCGAAGTGCTTGACACGAGCGATATAATATGTAGCACCCTCAAGATAGGTATTGATACCAACCATCTCTTCTGGACGACCAGCTTTCAAGCCGAGTTTATCATTGATTGCGGCAACGATATCTTCACCAGTCTTTAAACCTGTGCCATATTTAGTAGCACCATCGAGATGTGTTGTACTCGAAGCATTTTCCTTGATATCTTCCAAAGTAATCACATGAGAGCCTTCCTTCTCGAGATTTTTATAGTCAACAACACAACCTGAGAGAACTGCATCAGCTGCTGCATCAACAGCAGTCTTCAAGTCTGCAAATTTCAGGATAGTTGTCATATTACCGATGGTGTAGAAAGTTCCACCTGTATCTGCAAGGTCAGCACCAGTATCATCCTTAGGAGTATATTTTGCCTTGAAGATAACACGGGTTGTCTGACCCTGATACATGTTTGCCAAGCTGAAGGTGTTCTCTAAACAATATACCGGCTTGTCGAAGGCTTTATCAATATCACTTGTAGCTGTGATAAAATTGAATTCTTTTTCTCTTTTGGCATCATTAACATCATCTGCAGTATTGAGTCCATCCAAATTGTAGTTAGGATCCGTACCCCAATAAACTCGTTTGGTAGTACCAGTGAAACGTGCTGTAGTCCAAATATCAGGGAAATCTTTGCTCAAGCCATCAATATTATGAACAGCGTATGTCTTCTTGTTTGTGATATCCAAAGCCCAATTGCTAAATTTTACCTCACTCTTCTTTGTACTAGCTGTTGGGTTTGCCTTGTCCTTAACAATTATTGTTCCAGTTGTTCCAGGCGTAGCAACAGTCATCTTTGCTACTCCACGCTCTACGTAAACATTTGCAGCTTTCGTTCCACTCTCTGCCTCTGTCTGTGTAGCATAAATATTATTTTTATCAATTGTAACCAAAGTTGTTACTGAGCCAGATTCATTCAATGGTGCATTAGCCATATAGAAGTTGTCTGTTGCAGCCAAATCTGTTACTTTAGGAGTCTGAGCCGTGTTATTCCAATCATTATAACTTTGACCTGCAGTAGGCAATTTAATCTTTACGTCACCACTAGCAGTTTTGTTATTGAGTAAAATCAAAACTCCATATGTATTCTTGGTATCCACATTGGTAAGCTTTGCTACAAGCTTTTTAGATTTTGTGACACCATCTTCAGTATCGTTATTCCAAGCTACATTCGCATCAGGTAAATCTACGCTCTCAACAAACTTGTAAGAGCCTTCATCTGAACCATACTTCTGGAAGATAAGGGCAGTTGCGTTAGCAACTTTATACTCATCTTCTGTGCCTTTGTCCATTTCAGCACCACCAGTATCTGCTGCACGAGTTCCTCTTGCACCTGAAGTAGTAGAACCACTTACCGAAGGCAAGTTGATGGTGAAAGTTGCATAACCAACACCAGTTTCATTAGTACCAGTACCTGGACCTGCGGTTCCCAGGTCCTCATTGCTTGAACAGCTTGCTGTCATAGCTGCGATGACAGCCAAGCCAAAATAATGTTTAATCTTCATAATTTTTGAAAGTTAAGCTTGTTTATAATCGTTATTCTCTAATTTTCTGTTATTCCAATTCCTTTATCTGCTTGAAGACATCTCTTACGCGTTCTGCCTCTTTCGAGTTGCCAGCCTTGGCAAGATGCTTTTCGGCAGAAGTAAGATCGCCTTTCTGCAAATCGGTGCAGGCGGCATTGAGATTCGCTGTCTCATCATCTGGGAAGAGACGGACTGCGATGTCGAATACCTCGTTAAACTCTGGCGAACCCGGCTCGTAAGTCTGTGCCACCAGGAACATCTCCTGCAGAGAAAGCTGCTGTGGTTTGATCTTCAATATCTCCTTGGCCTCTTCGATGCTGAACGGACGAACCGTGTAGGTTACCGTATAGTCGCTATGACGGAGACGAGGATAGATATGATCCAGGATGTAGCGGTAACTAGCCGGATGGAGCTTTCTGATCTTCAGGTCCTTATCGTCGGGAGCCAGCGAGGAGTTAGCTATCTCGAGAATTGCTTCTTTATCAGCCAGATGACTAGCCTGAATCTTCTTCTTGAATCCTTCCCAGTCTTCCGGTGTAGCCTGATAGGTAAAGAGCTTGCTGTTTAAGGTGTAGAGGCTGCTCACATAGTTGCGGAGGGCAGCTGCACGCTCGTTGGCAAGGCGCTTGTTGTTGGCATACGAACCATCAGGCGACGCATATCCGTGGATATCAATATCTGTGATTTCAACGTTCTTATCGTTCTTTACCAGGTCGATGGTGGAAGTAATCTTCTTCAGCTCAGTAGCATTCTCACGGAAGTTGGCAAGAATATTACTCTTGTTAACCACAAAGCTGAGATAAGCTTCACCCTTTTCGGCTCTCACCTTCTTGGCTTCCGCCTTCGGCTGCACGAAGAAATCCTTCGTAATCTTCGGTGTACGGTCGATATCAGCAATCGGCGTATTGTCCTGTTCTATCAGGTTGCCGCATCCGCAGAGATCTTCCTTTACCGAGAGTTTGAACTTCTTCATCCATTTCTGATAAGGAACAGACTGGGCGAAGTAAACCTGCTGACTGGTCTTGTTCTTGCGGGTAAAAACCTGTGCCTGCGGATTCTTCTTGCTGTCGGCAAGTCGGCGGTATCTTACAGCCTGGTTTCTACCCTGGATGATGATAGGGTTGAGAGCGATGGAATCAGCTCCCACCATTACCGGTGTGAAAACAAGCTGCTGCTCTGATTTCATCTTCAAATCGTTCAGATTCATACGGAAGGCAACGTCCATCCGGTTGCCGTTCTTGCGTGCCAAGACGCTGTCTACCTGAATCTTACCCCCTGCCAGCTGTTGAGCCTGAGCAGGCATGATGCCCTGAGAAAAGAGTATGCAGAGAGGCGAAATGACCGCATAAAGCTTCATTTTATCCATATTATGATTTCCCTAAAATTTTTTGTATTCTGTCTAGTTCTTACGTGTTTATATTGTCAGTTAAAACAACAGTTAAATTAAATTCTTAGAACACGTATATGAGAGATAGTGCGGCTTTTGTAGGGCCCACATAGTTGCGGTGGTCTTTGTCGAGACATTTTTCGCATCGTCCGTAAAGCTTGTAAGGACTGTAGGCATATCCCAAACCGATAGACCCTTCGAAATTGAGGTGCTTATTAAGCAACCACTGATAGCCGTAGGTAAGGCCTCCACCTACATACCAGCCTTCATAGTGCCTGCCCTCCAGAGTTTTCGGCAGGATGCCGAAGGGCATGTCAATGTTTTTAATGTTGTATTCACCGCCTAGGGCATGGATTCCGAAGAAATGGCCTCCAAACTTCTGGCAGGTGTACCATCTGTATTCTGGCATAACATTCCAGAATCTCATCTTCTTGTCGCCCGAGAACTTCCAGGGGTTCAGGGTGCCGAAGAGTTGGAAGGTTGTTTTCTTGCCCGTGCCGATTTCTATGCCGGCGTTGGCAGATGTGGAAGCCCATCCCAGTAAGTTGGTCTTCAGAGCGACCTCCTGCGCTCGCGTCGCTGCCGTTGAAAGGATCAGCAGCAGCAACATTGCTGATTTTATGAATGTTTGCTTCATCATATCTTTACTTTTATATTTGGTTTCGTTTGTATTAAACTTAGCCTTCGTTTGCCAGTTGGTATCTTTTTTCGGCTGCAAATTTAAGAGAAAATCCAATACGAAGCAAGAAAAAATTTCAAAAAGGCTACATTTCTTTGTGCAAACGTTTGCACACTTCATGCAACCTGTTTACGCACACACATCATCAAGCACATGATTGATGGCTGCCTTTGGATACAACAAAGTTAACAAGAGAAGAGGCTCTACGCCGTTGGAATACTTCTAAGGAAAACAAACGTAAAATGGTGGAGAAACTGGAGAACTTGGTTCGCAAAAGCTGTCTGGAACGTACTGGTAAAGAACCTATAGGGGTAGAAGTATGGTAGTAACTGTTAAAATTTGGGAAAACAGACAAAAAGATGCGTAAATACCTTGGAAAAACGGACAAAATATCGTATATTTGCCATGGAAAAGCGGACAAAATACGTTCGTTTAATATTAGAAAAGGGGACAAGGATATGATTAAACGTAAGATAGACAGATATTTAGCCGATTTCTTCGAAGCGAATAAAAAAGCGTTGATGTTGACTGGAGCAAGACAGATAGGAAAAACATATTCTATCCGTCGTTTCGGTCATGAACATTTTGAAAGATTCATAGAAATCAACTTCATCGAAAATCCAGGCTTGGTAAAGGTCTTCAGCAAGGCGAAGAATAGTCAAGACATCTTGTTGCGTCTCTCCACTGTGACCAGCCAGGATTTAATCAAGGGCAGTACCCTTGTGTTCTTTGATGAAGTGCAGGAATGCCCGGAAATCGTAACTGCCATCAAATTTCTGGTGGAAGAGGGGAGCTATCGCTATGTTTTAAGCGGTAGCCTATTGGGTGTGGAGATCAAGAATCTCCGTTCTGCACCAGTGGGATATATGGATGTGAAAGATATGTATCCTCTTGATTTGGAGGAGTTTGCTACAGCAGTTGGTATCAATGATAGAATTATAGATGCTTTGAGGAAACATTTTACGGAAGGGACTGCTGTAGATGAATTCATCCATGAAAAGATGATGGAGGTATTCCGCCTTTATCTTATAGTAGGTGGAATGCCTGCAGCTGTTGATAAATATCTGGCTACCAATAATCTGCAAGATGTAATGGCAGAGCAGCAGGCTATCATACGTCTCTATAAGCAGGATATAGCGAAATATGACCCTGACCATAAATTGTATATTCAGGAAATCTTTGACAGGATCCCTGCTGAGCTTGATGCCAAGAACAAGCGTTTCATATTGAAGAACCTGAATGAAAACATCAAGTTTGCACGTTATCAGAACAGTTTCTTGTGGTTGAAGGATGCCGGTGTAGCTTTACCGGTATATAATGTTGAGGAGCCTACTGTGCCGTTGATTTTGTCGAGCAGCAGAAACTTATTCAAGCTGTTTATGGCAGATATTGGTCTTTTGGCAAGTCTTTATGCGGATGGCATTCAACTGAAGATTTTGGATAACGAACCGTCCATCAACTTTGGTTCGGTATATGAGAATGCCGTAGCACAAGAGCTCTGGGCGCACGGTTTCCAGTTGTATTATTATAACAACAAGCGCCAGGGTGAACTGGATTTTGTGATAGAGCAAAATGGTGAGGTGTTGCCGATAGAGGTTAAATCGGGCAAGGATTATGAGCGTCATAAAGCGCTTACGAATGTGGTGAACTCAACAACTTATCAGATTTCTAAAGCCTATGTGCTGTGTAATAATAATGTGAAGAAGGTAGGAAAAATCACTTATCTTCCTATTTACATGCTGATGTTTATCAAGAAGGAGCAGAAACTTCCTACCAAATATTCCATTGATTTAAGCGGACTGGTTTAAAGGAGCTCAGTATTAAAAGAGAGTCCGGTTTTTTAAAGGACTCTCTTTCATTATATTATGGGTTATTCTGCAGTCTCTATCATGTCGATGATGGTATAGATTGGCAAGATATCCAATGCAAGTTGGGTATTGAATTGTTCTCTTGTAGGAAGGCTATGTCTAAGATGTGGTTCTGACAGGATTCACAGGTGGGATATGCATACTTGCCCAAAATGCGGGGGCAAGATGCAACCCACTGGCGAAGAAGAGTTTTGGACATGAAATAAAACTTCATGCTTTTTAAACCTGTTTTTCAATCCATGCCATCAGTACCGCTACTGCATATTGCTGTTCTTCTCCTGTCAACTGTCTTCCGGCAGGTATATGATGCCATTTGAAGAAACAACCACGGCAACAGCAGCCTGTAGCATGCTGGGCAATGAATACAGGATGCCCTCTCATAGGCGTCTGCTTGCCGTCATTGGGAATCACAGCAGGAGCAAGGCGTTTGGCAACGAAATCCTCCGCATGCTTACGGATGGTTGCCAAGCCCTTTTCTGCAATATATTCCTTATCCTTCTTCGAGAGATGGAAACGGCTGCGAAATGTTGATTTGGAAAGTCTTTCAAACAAATCAGTCAAGTCATACTCTTTGTCTGGAGAAGTATCGCTTTCCATGTCTTCTGAAGAGATAGAGTCTTTCTGATGATCCTCTTTCTCCTCAGGAAACAAATTGAGTTCTACATATTTTGCTTGGTTTCCTTTTGATTCTTTTTTCATTTCTATTAGCCTCCTATATCTATGAATCTCCTATTCATATTAATGGATATCAGACTCTTGCGCTGCAGATGCTTTGTTTTCCCTGGGTTGTGGGTTGGGTACGAAGCCAAGGATGGCAACCAGACAACTCATCAAAGGACTGATGATGTTGAAGAAGCAGAAGGGGAGATAGACAAGTGTCGGGATACCAAGAACCGTACTCTGCGTCATACCGCAGGCTGTCCATGGAACTAATACGCTCGTTACGGTAGCGCTATCCTCTGTACTTCGGCTCAAGAGTTCCGGACGGTAGCCTCGTTCGGCATATTCATCCTTATAGATAGATGCATTCATAATAATGCTCAGGAACTGGTCACCCATTACGAGATTGAGCAAGACGCCTGATGTCACGGTGCTGCAGACAAGTGATACGGTGCTGTGGATGCTTTTCAGGAGCATGTGGGTAATGGCGTGGAGCATGCCGCTGGCTACCATACATGAACCGAAACACATGGCACAGAGGATGAGCCAAATGGTATTGAGCATGCCAGCCATACCTCGGGTGGCTACGAGATCATTGATGTCCACCATACCGCAATCTACCTGGGTATGGGTATAGCAGGTGGTCATGATTCCTTCAAAGAGGCTTTTGGCAGAGATGCTGTCTTCACCTGCTATCCCTACAAGTACTTCCGGCTGGAGAATGAGGGCACAGATGCATGCTGAAAGGGCTGAAAGCAGAAGGGTAATGAGGGATGGCGTCTTTCGGTAGATGAGCCATCCTGTAAAAACCGGAACCAGCATTGTAAGCAAGGAGATATTGAAACCATGACTCAGACCGGTAAGATACTGGCTGATATCCACTGGCTTGGAATCATAACAGAGTCCGATGATGAGATAGAGTACCAGCGAGAGCAGGATGCTTGGTATGGTAGTATAGAGCATATAGCGGATATGTGAGAAGAGATCCGCTCCGGCTATACTCGAAGCAAGGACGGTGGTATCGCTCATTGGCGAGAGTTTATCCCCGAAATAGGCACCAGAGATTATAGCTCCAGCGGTGTAGGGGGCTGGTATACCCAGGGCATCACCGATTCCCATCAGAGCAATACCGATGGTGGCAATTGTGGTCCATGAGGTTCCCGTCATCACAGAAATGATGCTGGAGATGATGCATGCGCAGGGAAGGAAAAAGGTTGGCGACATGATCTGTACACCATAATATATCAATGTGGGTACCACACCACTGATCATCCAGGTAGCTGACATCATTCCGATGAGCAGCAGGATCAGGATAGATACTCCGGCATCGCCCACAGTCTTTTTGATCATCTCTTCAAAGATATTCCATTTCATCCTATAGATGCCCATACCGAGTGCTACACATACGGCTGTGGCTATCATGAGGGCCACCTGAGAGGCACCAGCCAAGGCATCATCAGGGAAGATTTTGACAACCAGGACGATGAGGGTGATAAGTACTGCCAGCGGTATGACAGAAATAAAAGGATGTGGTGCAACTGGCTGCAGAGACGAGCAGGATGCCTGATTCTCTGCAGCTTGAGATTTCTGTTTCTTTTCTTCTTGTTCCATTTGTTAATATTCTCTTTTCATTTTAGTTTTTCATTTACTTTGCGTTTTCATCCGTTTCTTCAACGCTTTTCTTCTGTGTATTTGGCAAGAATCCTGCTATGATGCCGAGCAATGGCAGGAAGGCACTCACCTGGAAGATAAACTCGATGCTCGTCTTGTCTGCTAACCAGCCGAAGAAAGCAGAGCCCAAACCTCCCAAACCAAACATCAGTCCGAAGAAAATGCCGGCTATCAGTCCTACTTTATCTGGCATCAGGTCGGTGGCATATACCACGATGGAAGAGAAAGCCGAGGCAATGATCAATCCTGACAGGAAGGTAAAGATGATGGTCCACGTGAAGTTGACGAAAGGCATGGCGATGGCGAAAGGTGCTGCTCCCAGAATGGAAAACCAGATGACATACTTTCTGCCGAACTTGTCACCCAGCATTCCTCCTGCCACAGTTCCTATGGCAAAGGCTGCAAGGAACACGAAGAGACACAGCTGTGAAGTCTGTACCGAGACACCGAACTTATCCATCAGGAAGAAGGTGAAGTAGCTCGTGATGCATGCCGTATAGAAATACTTGGAGAACACGAGCATGATGAGGATAAACAGTGCCCAATACTTCACCCTTTTGGAAATATGGGTATTGAGAAACGGTTGTTTCTGCGGATGGTTCACCACGTAAGCCAGTCGTGCCTTGTACCAGACTCCCAATCTTACCATGATGATGGCAGCGAGGAGGGCTGCAAGGGCAAACCAGGAGATGGCATGCTGTCCGAAAGGCAGGATGATGATGGCAGCCAGCAGCGGACCTACTGCCGATCCGCCATTGCCGCCCACCTGAAAGATAGATTGTGCCAGACTCTTCTTGCCTCCCGATGCCATCTGTGCCACTCTTGAAGCTGTGGGATGAAACACGGATGAGCCCAGACCTACGACGCTCACAGCCAGGAGAATCAGAAAATAATTCTCGGCAAAAGCCAGCAGGAGCAAGCCCACCAAGGTGAAGCACATGCCGAGGGAAAGAGCATAGGGACGGGGATGCTTGTCAGCATAAAGCCCCGTGAAAGGTTGCAGGATGGAAGACGTCATCTGGAAGACCAGCGTGATGATACCTATCTGTGCAAACGAGAAGTCGAACTTATCCTTCACAATCGGATAGATGGAAGGGATAATCGATTGAATCATATCATTCAAGAAATGGGAAATGCTACAGATGATGAGCATGGAATATACCGTACCCTCTACCATCTTAGGATTTCCCTTGATTTTACTACCTATTGACTTGATGTTCATTGTATTAATTTAAATTATTATTTTTCATACAGTTCTATCGGCAAACCATCTGGGTCACTGAAGAATACAAATCGCTTGCCAGTATATTCATCTGTACGGATGGGTTCATGAGCGATGCCTTTACTGTCAAGTTCATCAATTGTATCCGAAAGATCATCCACCTCAAAAGCAAGATGGCGCAGACCGGCAGCTTCCGGATAGGAAGGACGTGCAGGTGGATTAGGGAAGGAGAAGAGCTCTATGACATACGAGTCATCAAGCCAGCAGTCTGCCTTCCAGGAGTCACGTCCTTCACGATAATTTTCACTTACTATCTTCATTCCGAGCACATCTGTATAGAAATGCTTGGATTTCTCATAGTCGGAGCAAATCACGGCTACATGATGGATTTTGTTAAGTTTCATTGGATATTATTATATTGTTAATCAATGATTTATCAACTACTCATGTCTTGATAGTCCGGGAATGATTACCCTTCATGGAGCTCATTCTGATTTACGTTTGAATCTTTGAATTCTTTCTTTGACTATTCGCAAATAGGTAAGTTTCATCTTACCGTCCAAAAAAGGATAGCTTTTCTCATATCCTACTATATTTAAATGGTTTGACGAATCTCATATTTAACCTCCATGCCAAGGATATCCATGATTTTTTCAACCGTCGATAGGGATGGGTTGCCTTTGCCGCTCTCTATTTGCTTGATGGTAGAAATGGCTACCTCAGACATGTCAGCAAGGTCTTGCTGGGTTATTCCCAAGGCCTTACGCTGCAATTTCATTACTTCTTGAATTTTCATACCAAGTAGTGTATTATATTGTACTTTTCGTGCAAAGGTAACAATAATTTCTAGATTATGCAAGAAAAGGTCCAATATAATATTCTTTTTATAAAAAATTATTATTTCATGGAATTTTTCTTGATTATTTGCCATTGTTAAGCATTTTTTCTTAACTTTGCATGCACAATTCATTATAGAAATCATGACTATAGAAGAAGCTATCAAACAAAGACATAGTGTACGAAAGTACATACACAAACCTCTTTCAACTGAGGTAGTTAGAGCACTTGAAGAAAAAATCATGTTTGATAAGGCAGACAGGAAGCTTATGGTAAATAGAATGTTTGCAGTACACCCTATTGAGAGGAATCACCATATAACTTTAGCTATTAGTTTTTTTAATGATAAAGCATTTAAATTGTATTGCAAGGATTATTATCTTAAATATCCGTAAAAAAATTACGGCGTATTGATATTTTGTATATCTTTGCAAC
>OJJD01000479.1_pt1 | contig 17030 bp, 17 predicted proteins | sample 1596011 | NCBI WGS metagenome assembly OJJD01 (sample SAMEA4350113, study PRJEB24818) | metagenome | biome: human; feature: gut; material: faeces | place: Denmark | collected 2013-09 | reverse complement strand
ATAGATTGTTATTTCAGTACTGCTTTCCTTTACATCTGATATGTTGAAATAATCAAGAGTTCCTTCCGGGAGAAGGAGACGATAACCGTTTGTTTCCATTATATTTTATTTTTATTCTTGTAGGCAAAGATAATATTTATTGAATTAACCCCTCAAGTTTTTACGTTGATCCGCATTTTACTGGAGGTGAAATAGGTGGACTTAATTTCCACATAAAAACAAGTCCACCTAATTGGATTATATTTCACTGATTCTCTGCGTTTTGCATATTAATCACTGAGATTGAGTTTTTTTGTATGTTTAAATACAAATTTAATTAACAAGATTTATTATATCTGTTATTAATCTTACAGCAACTTTAAACATTAAGCAGTTTCTTTGCACAAAAATTAAATTATGCGTAATATCCACAAATATTTAGGGCTCTTTTTATTTCCAATCATTTTTCTACTTGTTTGTAGTGGGATTGTTCTAAATCATCGAAAACAGTTTAGTAAATTTGATGTATCACGCAGTATACTTCCAGATTCATATAAATATTCAAATTGGAATTATGGCTTCTTTAAAAATGGATTGCCTTTAGATTCTAACAGAATCTTGTTGTATGGAACAGAAGGTGTATGGATATCAAATCGTGATTCGGTTATATCAGAGTGTAACCAGGGAATTGATCCAAATGCAGATCAAAGAAAAATACATCGCATCATTCGCACATCCAATAATCAAATATTTGCTATTTCTTCATATCATTTATACCGATTTAAGATGGGTGAAATGCAATGGGCGAAAGTTGATTTGCCCGAATCTGAAGATTTATTTATTGACATTGAGTCAAAAGCAGATACTTTAGTTATATTGTCGCGTTCAAACTATTATGTGGGATTAGTGAATGATCAGCAACAAAAATTATCATTTACTGTTCATGATTTACATCCTACTACAAAATATGAAAGACAACATTCTCTTTTTAAATTTATATGGGATTTGCATTCTGGATCTTTATGGGGGATAACCGGAAGAATTGTTATTGATATTATCGGACTATTATTTCTTTTTATAAGTTTCTCAGGATTTATGATTTGGTTATACAAAAAAACAATCAAAAGAAATAAATCAAATAATAGAAGCCTAAAAGATGTACGGAAACGTTTTGCCTGGTATTATAAATACCACGACAAATGGGGATATTGGTTACTTATTCCATTTATGATAATTACAATTTCAGGAACATCCTTAAGACCTCCATTTCTGCTATTTGTTGCAAACTCATCAATAGCCCCTATACCAGGAACAAACATGGAATCAGAAAACAAATGGAAGGATCTGCTTAGGGCTATTAGATATGACAAGTATAACAATAGTTGGTTAATATATACTTCAGATGGAATGTATGAATTTAAAAACTTATGGACCTCAGAAAGAATATCAAGACTAAATACTCCACCCATAAGCGTCATGGGATTAAACGTAATGGAGCAAATCAATGAAGATGAATGGATTATAGGCTCCTTTAGTGGCCTGTATATATGGAATAAAACTTTTGAAACATATTATGATGCTTTAAACAACAATATAGAAGCTCAAAGTTATGGTTTACCTTTCTCTAATAATCAAGTATCAGGTCTTGTTTTCTACAACAATGAGCAAACAATACTATTTGATTATAATAATGGAGCTAGCACAATCGAATCTAAAAATGGTTTTATCAAAATGCCAGACAAATACAAAACAAGGCCAATGTCACTATGGAATCTGTCTTTAGAAATACATACTGGCAGAATTGTTACCTTTTTAGGAATCATGACATTACTAATACCATGCATATTAGGTATCACAATTATTATAATTATTATAATTCTTATAAGCGGTTGGAAAATAAGTAAATTAAAATGCTTTATTAGGAGTGCAACTTCTTATATAAAGAAAGTATATAAATAATTTTAAAGTTTATCATATAAATAGGGATATACGGAATTAAGTATTGTTTATGCTTTTTATAATAGACAATACTTGTTCCGTATAATGGATATAAAATTCAGTTATTTATTAACAACGATTTTCTATTAACAAACTTAAATGCAGGTAAAAGAAATAATACAGCAAACGTCCAAGCAATGGGGTCTCCAAAACAAATAGCCCAGAATTTGAATATGGGGACTGCAAAAACACTAACAAATGTCCTTGCCAGCATTTCTGATATTCCGGAAAACAAAGCCAGTCGAGTATAACCTACCCCTTGGATAGTATATCTGAATATAAATGAAACTCCCAATACAATAAAGAATATTGCAGAAATCCTTATGAACAAAGCTGCATTCTCAATAACATCAATCTCTGAGGAATCAATAAACGACAGAACCAATTCTTTTGAGAAACTCCAAACAATTATATTCAATATTAAAACATATACTATTACTATTTTTAAGACACTGTCCAAAATTTTGTGTAAATGGAAACAGGATTCAGTTGTAAGTTTGTTCTTATATCTGAATTCTGTTTTCAAACATAAGCATAAATTGATTCATAATCAAGCCCCAGTTATGAATCGGCTGTGTCCATTTCTTCTCAATCTCCATAAGTGAAAGATACACGGTCTTTTTGACTGCATCATCGGAAGGGAATGAAAGCTTTGATTTCGTGTACTTTCTGATTTTTCCGTTCAGGTTTTCAATGAGATTTGTAGTATAGATTATTTTTCTGATTTCCAGCGGGAACTGGAAGAAAACAGTCAAATCATCCCAGTTGTTTCTCCATGAAAGTATGGCGTAAGGATACTTTCCTCCCCATTTCCTTTCCAGATTGTCAAGTTCTGCAGCAGCAACCTCTTTGTTGGGTGCATTATAGATATTCTTCATATCCGCCGTAAACTCTTTCTTATCCTTATAAACGACATATTTACAGGAGTTTCTGATCTGATGTACCACACAGATCTGAGTGGATGACTGAGGGAATACGGTGCGGATGGTATCTGTAAATCCATTCAGATTGTCGGTACAGGTAATCAGGATATCCTGCACTCCACGGGCTTTTAAATCGGTCAGGACACCCATCCAGAAAGAAGAACTTTCCGATTTGCCGACCCACATGCCAAGAACTTCCTTCAGGCCGTTCTGTTTCAGTCCGACACAAAGATAAACGGTCTTGTTTATGATCTTGCCGTTATCCCGTACCTTGAAGACAATACCGTCCATCCAGACAATGAGGTAAACAGGATCAAGGGGGCGGTTTTGCCACTCCTGGGCCGCCTGATTGACTTTGTTGGTAATGATGGAAATGGCAGATGCAGAGAGCTCTATTTCATAAATCTCACGCATCTCTTCCTCTATATCAGAAACACTCATTCCTTTGGCATATAGGGAGATAACAAGCTTTTCTATAGAAAGTCCACGGCTTTCATGTTTGGGCACTGCTATCGGCTCAAACTGGCCCTTACGGTCACGTGGAATAGAAATGACAGACTCTCCATGTTCGGTCTGGATTTTCTTCGGATAGCTGCCGTTGCGTGAATTACCACTGTTATTACCGGCCACAGAGTTCTTTTCATACCCCAAATGGGCATCCATTTCACCCTCGAGCATCTTCTCAAGCACCTGGGCATGCAACTGTTTCAGAAACTTGCTCACATCCGCTTCTGTCTTGAACTGGCTAAGGAACTCCTTGCTTAACACCTCATCGGGCACTACTTGATTCTTTTCTTTCATAATCTTCTTCATTTTGCAAATCTATAAAATAAAAAATACGAGACTCAAACTTGAATCCCGTATTTCCCATTTACACAAAATATTTTATAGTGCCATTTTTAAAGCTGATTTTATTCCTAACCATATTCTTTCAGGTTTTCCGGCACCATAGTTCTGTCCACTATAAGTAGCCATAGCTATACCAAGACTTTCAAGCAAACAGACAAAAAATATTTTAATTCTCATTGCGGAAGTATATGCAGCAATATAAACAGTTCCAAGAGAATTATTGGCACTTTGCAGCATAATCATCCCTATAGCTATTATTGAAACCTGCAGTCCCATAGGAATACCTATATACAATAACTGCCTTGCAATTCTTAAATCAAATTTTTTATCGTGTTTGGAACCCTTAAGTATATCATACTTTCTGTAAATGTATATATAACAAAGTAAGGCTGATATTCCTTGTGAAAGCACCGTTGCAATAGCTGCACCAGTTACACCCCAATCCAATAAGAGAATAGTCAATAAGTCCAATAATATATTTATCAGAGTTGATAAAGCCAAAAACAAAAAAGGTGTTCTACTATCTCCAATAGCACGTAGAATACTTGAAAAAAGATTATAGAAGAAAGTAAATGGAATACCCAAAAATGTAATAAGCAAATATATATAAGCCTTATTCATTATCTTTTCAGGAGTTTTCATCCAACCCAATATATCCGAGCACAACAGGCTTGTTATTATGGCAATCATTATAGACATTACTGCTGAAATCTTCAGACTAATAAAAATATATCTACGCAATGTCAAATAATCATGTGCACCAAATTTCTGAGCCATAGGGATTCCAAAACCACAACAACAGCCTGTACAAAATCCCAATATAAGGGTTATCACAGAAGTACCTGCACCAACAGCCGCAAGAGAGTTTATACCTAAAAATTTACCAACTATTACTGCATCAACTATAGAGTATGTCTGCTGGAGAAGATTGCCCAACAAAAGAGGGACTGTATAATTAATCAAAACAGTCAATGGAGATCCAGATGTCATATCTCTATTACTTGCTATTTTCAACATACCAGAATTTATATACTTAAAAATGACTACTAAATAAAAAAATCCCCCAGACAGGGGATTCCTTCATTTAGATCTTACTACAATATAAAAACAGTATTCTCAAGCTATATCATAAAATCAGTTAGCTTTCAAATACATATCTTCTAAACATTGTATTCCTGATTGTGTTCTAAATATCTTATTTCTTACATTCTCAATCATTTCAGCAGAGAATCCATCCTCGAATATATTAACAAGAAAGTCTGCTTCAACAAGCAACTGATAATCTATTCCACTGATATTTGTATATGTGTGATGATGACCGACTAACCAACAAACCCGTTCTATCTGTTCACATGTATAATTACCTGTTTTTATCAAGAGTTTCTCCGCTTCTGCCGGACCTTCAAGTTCCTGGTGTTTTCCATCACAAACTCCATACTTCTGTTCACATATACGTATGCCAATATCATGAACAATTGCTGCTGTTTCAAGAATAAAAAGAGTTTCTTCGTCCAATTGTTCTTGTCTTCCAAGCAATGAAGCAAAATTATATACTTTGATAAAATGTTGTATTCGTTTAGCATCACCCCGATAGTATTCTATCATAGAGGAAATTAGCTGCAAATGTGTTGTATTCATAATTTCATTCTGTAAAAATAGGATTTACGTCATAATTAATCATCTTACCCATTCTCTCTCCAATTTCTCAAATTGAGGAAATAGAATATTATTTTCAATGAATATATGCTCAAATAAATCCTCTACAAACGTTTCCAGTTCAACCATCATCTGTTCATAATTTATACAAAGATTTTCATCCGGTACTCTAAAACCGTTTGTAATCTTTCTCAAATGCATATAGCGCATCCTTTCATTTTCATGCTCCATTGTCATTACTCTGATAGGATTTGAAATTGTTCCACAATGCATAGTCTCTATATATTCTTCATTATGTGAAGCATCGAACAATTCATACAAATATGGGAATAACACACTCTCTTCTTTCTGAAAATGCGATTCCAAGTCGTGCATTGACAACTTAACCTGATTAAACAATTCATTTAATTCAGGATATTCCATTCCATAATTGTCCTTCACATTCTCAATCATAGAAAGAAGATAAGCCCCTTTTTCCTTTGTATTCCTGTGATGATACTTTATAATATAATCTAAAAGCAAATCTAAAGGCCATAAATAAAATGGTGTTCCCTGATGTGATATATTTTCCAAATCGTGGAGGACTTCATCTATATTAGCGCTATTTTCTCCAGATAAATCTTCCAAACTCATATTTCCATTGCAATAGTCTATCCCATATCTGAAGAAAACAGACGCACTTGCAGAGTTTTCTAAGACAATATCCTTTACTTTCTTACATCTAAGTTCCATAAAATCAATATCTATTTTAAAATATTATGCAATAATCATTTTATATATCAAGATTTCACACTCTAGATAATTAATAACATCAAACAATATATCACCTATTATTTCTGTCTTGAGAGATATTCATTCTATATCTGAGATTTTCTTTCTGTAATTTAGTATAATTCTTGTAGAATGGAAAAACCGGCCCAAAACCTGTCCCGAAAGAAAATTTTGCTCCATAACTTATGGCCTTATGAATAAAATCTTCAGATTTATCTATTGCATCAATAATATTCCATCCTCTTGCTAAATAAGTAGCAATAGATGATGCGAACATATCACCCGTTCCATTCACATTCTTTGTTTTAATTATAGGTTTAATATATTCCCTAAAATCACCATTTTGTGGACAATAAAAATAATCTGCAAGTTTATCTTTATATGGCACAGATTTTATTATCACAGAATTACCCCAAATAGAAAGTTCCTTCAAGTCGTCTAGAATCCCATGTATATTCAATTTTCGCCCGAGTAGAATCTCTGCCTCTCGCATATTAGGTGTAATGATAGTGGCTAGTGGCATCAGTTTCTTTTTATAACAAAAAATAGCTTCATCTTCAAGAAGTTGATCACCCGAGGAACTAACCATAACAGGATCTACCACCAACGGTATACCAGCATAGTTTTTTATCGTCTCAGAGACTTTCAATACCAAATCTTTCGAATACAGCATTCCAGTCTTAATACAGTCGGCCTCGACATCCTCCATAAAAGACTGTATTTGAGACACTACCATATCAACAGGTATTAAACAAACATCCTTTACATGCTCTGTATCTTCATCAACAACACATGTGATAGCCCCTGCAGCGTATCCTCCACATGCAGATATTGCCTTGACATCTGCCTGTATCCCTGCAGAGCCAAGAGGTTCACTACCTGCTATAACAAAAACCCTGTAAGGGACCTTTCCTTCCTTAATCATTCTTACATCCTAATTTATCCAAACAACATACTAACTTATCAATGAAATAATCAACTTCCGACTTTGTAATACATAATGGAGGCAATATTCTCAGAATATTCCTACCAGAATATCCGGTAAAGATATGGTGATTGAACAGAAGCATCTCTCGGATCTTTGACACAGATATGGCAAACTCAACTCCTATCATTAGCCCACGTCCTCTAACATCAGTGATTAATGGCGATTCAATAGAACGCAGTTTGTGTATGAAATAATCTCCCACATTATTTGCATTTTCTATCAGGTTTTCAGTTTTCATGACCTGTATCACCGACAATGCAGCAGCACACCCAAGATGATTACCGCCAAATGTAGTTCCAAGCATTCCCTTACGAGGTTTGAAAACGTCACTTATCAGAACACCTGAAAATGGAAAGCCGTTGGCTATACCTTTGGCTACAGTAATGATATCCGGTTTAATGCCACTCCATTGATGAGCAAAGAACTTTCCTGTACGCCCGTAGCCAGACTGTATTTCATCCATAATTAGAATTGCGCCATATTGTATAGTCAGCTTACGCAATTCTTTAAGAAAATCATCCTCTGGAACTCTTATTCCACCAACCCCAGAAATACCTTCTATTATTACAGCACAAACATCTCCACTACGCAATACACTTTCCACCTCAGCTATATCCATTCCAGAAAAATATACATTATCATTGCAATTAAGAGGAGCTGTGATCAAAGGATTGTCTGTTACCTCTACTGCTGCTGATGTACGACCATGAAAAGAGTTTCTGAATGCTATCACCTTTTTCTTTCCGGTATGGAACGAGGCTAGTTTAAGGGCATTCTCATTTGCCTCAGCTCCAGAATTTACAAAAAATGCACTATAATCAGAATACCCGGAGATTTCCCCCAATTCATATGCAAGCTTCTCCTGAAGTTTATTAACTACTGAGTTAGAGTAAAACATCAGATTCTGCATCTGCTCATACATACATTTTACAAGGTACGGATGAGAATGCCCTATTGATATTACAGCATGTCCACCATAAAAATCCAAATATGAATTACCGTTGTCATCGTAAACATAACAACCAGAACCCCTAACAATATTTATAGGGAATATAGAATAAACATCAAACAAATTCATAATCTAATATTTTACTACTCCATTCTTCCATACTTCATTTCATCGCCATTCTTATCGTATTGTTTACGCTTGCCTGTTGGAGGAGCCGACAAGGTTACTTTGACTACAGCTGTACGATGAAGGCTTCTTTTAACTGCTTCCTCAAAAGCGTCCATGTGTTTTGGAAGAAAGCGTTGGCTAATTAATCTCAATGCCAAAATCTTTTCTTCATTATCAGTAACAACCTCAGCTTTTCCAAATGCAATAGCCGAACGGTACTGAAGAGTGAAAGTTCCATCTTTAGGACCAACCGTAGGTTGGCATTTTGTAACAGCAGAAAGACATACTTCTGAATTTACTGCTATAGCATCAAGTTTATCACCTTCTGGAGCACAATGAAAATACCAAATATCATCACCATTACTGGCCAAAGATAATGGTACTCCATATGCAGTACCGTCCGGTCTTGTAAAACTAACCGTTATATATGGAGCTTTGCGCATTATTTCCAATGCCCAGTTGCTGTCCATTTCCCTACTTACTTTTCTCATAAAGTTCTAAATATGCTTAAATATTTGCCTAATATTACAGGTAAGAACAACCTCTGTTCTATTACCTAGGTATAAAATATTCTATAACTATACGACAAAATTACCTTAGATGAAAAAAATACGATGTAATAAAAATGACACCATTGATATTTATTAGAGAAAATACCTGATGAAATAATCAATCCAATACATTTTCATTCTTAACTGTATGTTTTATTCAGCGAATATTTCAAATCTAAACTTTTGAAAAGCATATAATATACATACATGAAACTTCATCTATGAATAAAACACTATGTTCACATAATCCTCAGTATTCTGATAATCAGATTGGATATTAGTCCGGATAAAGTTTCATAATGTCGGCAGAAAATACTAACTTTGTACATTTTCAAAAAGAATAAGATTATGGAGACAATTGAATTTAATGACTATTATAAAGATATATTATTCTCAATACCACTATTCCGTGATTTAAATACTATATTAAAAAAGAGACTCATTCAGGAACTTGATTTTAATTTATTCAAGATTCAAAATAATGAAATAATTGCAGAACAAGGAGAAGCCTGTTCCAGGCTATATATCTTATTAAAAGGAGAATTAGAGGTCAATATTATTGATGCAAATGGCAATGAGGTTCTAATCGAAAATATTGTGGCCCCACGTGCATTTGCAACTCCTCATTTGTTTAAAGAAGACAACAGATTCCCCGCAACATTTAAAACGATTGAAGAATCTATACTTCTGACAGCTACAAAGGATTCCACATTCCGTCTCATCAGTGAATGTCCTGATATTTTAAGAAGTTTTCTTTGTGTATCCGGAAAATGTAATATATGTACAACTGTACGTTTGGATGTTTTATCCAGAAAAACAATTAGAGAACGTATCCTAGTATATCTGTTTAAAAAGCAGGCTAAAGACTCTAATATCATTAAGATGCCTCATACTTTAACGCAGCTGGCTGAATATTTGAATGTTACAAGACCTGCATTATCAACTGAATTCAATAAAATGGAAAAGGAAGGATTAATAAAAAGAATACCTAATGGTAACATAGAATTAAACTTGGCTAAAATTAAAAGGCCCATATAATATCAAGATTAATTTCAATTATAATAGAAGACCTGACAAATAGCTCATTTACTTTTATTTCATGACTATTTGCCAGGTCTTCTATTTTCTACTTACAGTAAATTATATGTAATTTACTCAATTGAGCGTTCTGTTTAATATACATTTTATTATCGAAACTTGAATTCAGAATAATTACCACCAAAACTCATACAGGAATCGTCACTTACAAAAGATTTGTGGGTTTATATTCAGTGATATCCATCCCCAGTCTTGCCAGCTGTTATGGTTACCTCCTTTTACAATATCCATTGTTGAAGTCCCGAACATTACAGAATAGCCTAAAGACAAACTTACATCCTTCATTATCTTCCAGTCCAGCTGATAATCAATTTCAGATCCTAATGAACGTTCCAGATTTTCAAGTTTCACATCTGTAGCAAAATAATGATAATTCATTCCCATCGATACTGAAGAAGACACCTTATAACCAACTCCAATCTGAGTATCGGAAAGCCCTGGGTTATAACCTCCAATAAAATCAGAAGCATAGAAATAATCCATTGCCCCATAAAACTTATGGTGTGTTCCATATAATGGGCTGAAAGCCTTATATGTTCCGTCAGACTTATCATTTCCACTCAAGTAATCAGTTCCAACATTTACAGACCAGCTTTTATTTATATTATATGAAGCACATGCACTACCCATAAAAGCTGATACTGAACGTGATGATACATTCTTGCCGAACTGATAATAAAATGCACCGGATAAATTCCATTGGCCGGGAGCATATTTAATGTATGTTCCGAATGTCTGCATATATTGAGTGTCAGATTTTCTTGACTCAGCATCGCCTCCCTCCTGACCAAGATTCATTGCCATAATTGAAAACTGTAAAGGGGTTGAAGCAAAATCATAATGATACCATAAAGTCTGCATATTCTTATACAGCTTTGTCTTGCTGCTATCATAGAATGTTCCTCCTATAACATTCTCGTCATTCTGATTAAATGCAAATATACCATGAAGCTGATGCCCATTTTTTCTATATCCAATTTTCAGAGCATCGTGATAACGTCCGGCTACATTCCAGTCCAACCCTCCGAGAATACGCTCATCGTCATACGAAAGAGCCTGTCTTCCCAACTGCATAAACCAATAATCATTAAATTCAAATGCAGCCCATGCTTCATTCAATATGAAACGGCCGTTCTTATCCACCAAGGCATCCTGTCCCCATACACCTACATGCTGAGCAGAGAATTTCAGAGAAAGGCGTTGACGTTCATATCCCAATGAAAGTCTGGCACGTTCATTTATAAAACCGGACGGCGAATCACCTTCATTACGTGGATACAATGCTCCATTACGGTATTCACCTCTTGTACGAATCTGGGCCGAAACAAAAAATTTGTCTTTTTCGTTATTTTCTTCCTGGGCATAAGAGATTGATACATTTCCTATAAATAAGAATGCTATCAACATAGATAAGTTTCTTCTTCTCATAAATCATAAGGTTTAATCAGTTCATATTATAAGTATGTATACTGCTACCTTGTGCAGACGGCAAATAATTTATTCCCCACCAGCACATCTGCAGAAACACAAACGATAACAGTAAAACATACAAGGATGCTTTCCGTTTATTATGCATTCCTATCCTCATATGTATATATGTGAGATATGAAAACCATGTAACTGCAGCCCATGTTTCTTTTGGGTCCCATGACCAGTAATGTCCCCATGCTTCCTTTGCCCATAATGCTCCGGTCAACATACCTAGAGTCATGAATGACAATCCGACATATACCAGGTTATCACACAAGGCCATTTCTTTGACATCGCCTTGATTTTTCTTTATCCATAAAAGATAAATTCCCATTATGGCCGAAGCCCCAAGCATAGCATAAGCAAACATGTATATAATGACATGAGGAGCAAACCATGGGCTTTGCAACGCAGGCATCAAAGCCTTATTGTGAATTTCAGGTTTAAGAATGTTTACACAAATGAATACTACAGACAGTATAGTACTGAATCCAAGTATCCATTTATACCTCCATCTCATATAGGTAATCAACCCAGCAAATGGCAGGAAAAAAGAATACCACAGACGGGTCTCTCCCATTGTGCGCAAAGGAGGTCTCTCCAATGAATACCACAACAAGACTATAAATGTTCCAAAGACAAGAAGTCCTATAAAAGTAAATGTACATGCTCGTATTTTGAATTCTTTAAAAGCATTCCATGAACCTATAATCCAGAACAATACAGACGCTATGGCAAAATATATAAACCAGTCCCAACTCATCATATTTCCCTATTTTCTAATTATTTTTCTTTTGGGCAGTGACAAACATACACACAGCACCAAACATCATCATTATAATTCCTACATAAACAGCCGGAAGCCAAGGATCTAAAACCAGTTCAAAAACACTTATATCACTCCAACGTCCTTTGCTTTCATCATAACTCAACTGATAAATCTTCCAGTTTTCTATATCTGCAGGTTTGTTTACTTCTATTGTTTTTTCCTGTTTTTTTCCGCTTTCTGTATATATAACTACATCTGAAGAGAAACGTCTGGGTTCTCTATCCGGCATTACCAGACTGCAAATACTATCAAGGCGAAGAGCCTGATATGGGAACAGAAAACTTCCACAGCTTACCCAACCACTTGCAGTTCGTTTCCCATCACAGGAAACAGCCTTCACGTTTACAGCATAAGTGGCTCCGGTACTTGGCCATTCAACATACCTTACAGTATCTTCTCCTGATACTGATGCAGCCATTTCTATTCTGTCCAATATTTCAAACTTCCACTCTGACAGCTTACCTGAATTTACCCCATCTTCCAGCAAAAGGTGTTCAGGTTTATCATATGGTAAAGCCTTTCCTGTAGAATTATCTATCAGCATCAGTTTCGGTGGGTATTCGTCTATACTGAAGTCCTTTAGTTCTATGGCTAACGGCAATTCATGTAAATTCCCGTTAATGTCTGTAGCACGCCATTCAGTCTGACCAATACGGGTATTCATAGTCAGCCTCTTCATGTCAGCACTTCCCAAAGTAGCTGAAACCAAAGCTATAAACAACCCTAAATGATTTAGCAGAAATGGTATTCTGGCAACACGAAATGAGAACAAATATTTTATAGAAACTAGCCCCACTATTGAAGTCATCCAAATATAAACCAGAATGAAAGGCCAAAAAGAAAGCATACTGTTAAATATGGAAAATCCGTCCGAAGAAACAGAAGACGGCATCTGTTTTATCATCCCCATAAGGAATGTCAGAAATACAACTGCTATCAATGATGGTACAGCTGCATTATACGACATTGTCCAACGAACAAAATATAGCTTTTTCCTTAAAATATAAAGCATTATCAAAACCACTACATACACTGTTAAAATACAGATATTAAGTGGCCAAGCAAAACTGCTCCAGTCAACAGCCCCCGTAAATAGATGCAAAATAAGACCTATGGCTATCAATCCGCCACAGGTCATTATTCCTTCTTTTACTCCCCAAGTATTCTTCCACATAAATATCAAATAATACGTCCGTTAGACTTTGCCTCTTTCAACCAACCTGGTACAGTCTTATTCATAAAACGCTCCTTTGCAGCTTTCTCTGCTGGAATATCCAATCCGATAAATTTCTGAGCCTTTTCCTTGGTTGAAATATCAGGCATAGGTACATTGTCCGTATATCCATGCTTTGCCAATATCCTGGAAATAGACAATCTCGCTTGTAAGGCTCTGTCAAGTCCATGCGAAAGGATTCTCTGTATTTCCTGAGGCGCATGAAATGCTGCTCCGTGTGATGCTACTCCAAAGTCCCATCTCCACTGTGCCTCGCGAAGAAGCTTTAGAACAGGCTTCATTTCATTATCCGTAGCTCCCTTGTCCCATGCAAATTTGGCTTCAATATGTGCAGAAGCCAGTTCTTCTTCCAGACGGTTTCTTATTTCATTAGCCTTACGCTGACGTTCATAAACATTATTACGCAAAGTTTCCTCACTTTCACGGTGGCAAACCTGACATGTACGGTCTATCATGGCAAGAGGGCTCTGGATATGATGGTCACTGAACTTCATACCACCTTCACTCTTATACGGCATGTGGCAGTCTGCACATGATACCCCACGCTGTCCATGAATTCCCATCTGGGATATTTCATAATCAGGATGTTGTGCCTTGATAATAGGAGCACGGCTTAAGGCATGTGTATAGTCAGAGAAATTGTTCTCATCATAATATTGTTCTATTGTTTCCACTGTCATACCCTTGTCCCAAGGAAATGTCAGATATTTTCCATCCCCTTTGAAGTAATATTCCACATGGCACTGCGCACAGACCAAAGAACGCATTTCCTGCGGTGTTGCCTTTGTTATATCTTTTCCCTGACGTGCAAATGCTTCAATCAAAGCCGGACGGCTTATATGAAGATCCATAGTCTCTGCATCGTGACAGTCTGAACATCCTATAGGATTTACAATCTCAGAGCCAAAAGCAGCCCACTTATTATTATAGAATGAATCAACACCTATTTCCTGCATCATACGTGGGACATCAGGACTCTTGCATGTCCAGCATGTAGAAGGCTGGGGACCGTCATTTTCGTTTTCCGGAGAACCAGTACGTAATGTTGCTCGTATATCCTCTATTGCATGCATATGTCCACGCGGTGTAGAATAGTCCTTTGAGAAAGCATAACCAGCCCAAAGAATGACCATTTCAGGACGTTGTTCTAGGACGTCAACCATTACGTTTCCATTAAATTCACTCTGAAAATCAGTATTGGCAGTTTCTGTCCAAGTCTGATATTCTCTCGGGAAATCACTCTGGAACTTCTCATTCTGAGGTACAATACCCTTCATAGGATTTTTTCTGTTATTAAATATGCTTACCACTTCTGCCCTGCGTTCAGACAATGCAGAAACAGCAAGTCCCAAACAAAAAACAACGGTCATTGAAACACCAAACAACAACCATCCATGCCAAGATTTAAAATTATTGTTCATATACTATAGTTTTATTTTATTATTTCTTCATTTTCTTAAGCCATTCCGGTACGGGTGATTCAGGTAGTGGAACTATCGCATTGGGAGTGGAAGAGAGACTGTTTTTACCTCCATGAGGTACCTCCCTATGGCAATCCCAACATGCTTTCCCTTTTCCAACTTCAGACATCATATAGTCTATACGTCCTGTTTCCACAAATTCAGTATTAAGTTGCTGGTGGCATCGTATACAGTTATTCATTATTACTTGTGAGCTTGCAGGATGTGCCTGTATGACCTGTGGTTCAGAACTTGTCAGAAAAGCTGCAACATGCTTCATTCCATCCATTCCCTTAAAAGTCCATTTCTTTACAAAGTTCTCATGAGGAACGTGACAATCATTACAAGTAGCATTTATTGAATGAGAACTGTGCATCCATGTAGCGTAATAAGGGGACATAATATGACAATTCACACAAGCTGAAGGTTCATCAGTAAGATAAGTATGCGCCCTCAACATATAAAGGAAAAATAATCCACCTCCTACTATAGTTCCAGCCATGATGGCTGTTATTATTTTCTGCCTTTTAGATAATATCATATATATACATTTTTTTGCAAAAAAAACATTTTATCGAAATAATCAGTGTAAGAAATATGACACTTGCATTATTTTTTAAGTTATCTATTCCATTAAAGATAAATTCCAATACTGCTTTATAATCGTATTTGTTCCTTTCTTAAGGAGAATTTTCTTTATGACTATCGCCTTGAAAATTCATCTGAAAAAATGTGGTAGTAAACTGATTAAAATTAAAATGAAGATTATAGGAATTAACTACAAGCAACATGATGCTAGCCGTATAATCAAAAGGAGGCTATCGTTATATAACACTATAATTTTAACCAATACATTTTACCGACCACTACCTGCTCAATCCGCGTCATCCGGTAACGGTATTCGTCATCGGAGCCGGAGGTACCGGCTCACAAGTGATAACCAATCTGGCACGCATGAGTATGGCACTTCAAGCATTGGGCCATCCCGGACTGCATGTCACCGTATTCGATCACGACACAGTAAGCCAAGCCAATATAGGACGCCAGCTTTTCAGTGAGACGGAACTGGGACGGAACAAGACCGTATCACTTGTCACACGCATCAACCGTTTCTTCGGATACGCATGGACTGCAGAACCGCAATGTTTCCCCACCAGGAACTTTTCTGGAGAAAGTACAGCAAATATCATCATAACCTGTACGGACAATATACGTTCACGTCTTACGCTTTGGAAGTTCCTGAAGAAAGTCCGCAAAGAAAACTTCAGTGACCATTCGGCTCCCATATACTGGATGGATTTTGGGAACAGCCAGACAAAAGGACAGGTCATCATCGGGACGGTACGTGAGAAAGTTCTCCAACCTTCTTCACAGGAATATATTCCCATGCCTAAAATGAATGTCATCACCGAGAAAGTGGACTATGCAAAAATCAAGGAAAAGGAATCAGGACCAAGCTGTTCTCTGGCGGAAGCTTTGGAAAAACAGGATTTGTTCATCAACTCCACACTGGCACATATCGGATGTGACATATTATGGAGAATGTTCAAGGAAGGAAAGACACTGTATCGCGGTGTCTATGTCAATCTAGATACATTGAAAATGACCGCAATCCCAGTGTAATGCATAAGTGACCGTATCATCTTTCCATCAGAATACGGTCACTTATTCTATTTGCTACTTATTATTTACTATGTTCTTACCTCGCTGGAGAAGGAAACTCTGTATCTCTGAGGCAAGATAGAATGATTTCCCGTTCTTTTCCACCGAGTAATATTTAATCTTGCCCTCTTGCCTGTAACGTGCCAAGGTTCTTTGTGACACACCAAGGAGTTCTGCCAGATCCACATTATCAAGCAGTCTGTCTCCGTTCATACATTCTTTCAGACGGTTCATCTGATCCAGTTTCTTTTCAATGCGGGCAAATCCCTCTACCATGGTTCCTATAAGTCTTTCGAGTATCTCATTATCTATATATGACATACTACTATGATTTTTGCAAGTTATTTATGATAAAATAGGTTTATATCTCTCATTTCTTTTGATGACCGCAAACATCCTCGCCACGATTTTTGCTCGTAGCGCATTGATTACGGACATCTTGTTT
>OJJD01000473.1_pt1 | contig 17275 bp, 20 predicted proteins | sample 1596011 | NCBI WGS metagenome assembly OJJD01 (sample SAMEA4350113, study PRJEB24818) | metagenome | biome: human; feature: gut; material: faeces | place: Denmark | collected 2013-09 | reverse complement strand
GAAACTGAATGGAGTGGCTGGCCCGGCATTCCAGGTTATAAAAGACAGTCTGACACTGGGACTGAATGCGCTGACGCTGACGGATGTTACAAAAAATGCAGCGTATGGCGTTGAGATAGAAAGTCTGATGCTGGAGATAAATGCACCGGCAGCATAATAAAAAAAGCCAGCGACTGACCTGAAAAAGAAGACGCTGGCTAAAAGGCCTTATATGTTTGTAGAGACTTATTTTTCACAGACAGCAATGATGCCTGTCAATATATTATCAATATGCGGATTGTTTCAGTTACAGATGCCTTATTAAGGAAAAAAACAGCCAGCACTGACTTTCGGTGGAGAGGTGCTGGCTCAAAAGGATAGATGTACTTCACATGTTGCTTCTATATGGCAGTACATTTTCTGACAGACAGTGACGGATGTTGTCAAGATATTGTGTCATTTATAACCTGAATCAGGGGAGGCCGGAATGTTATCTGGCATTTTTAGCAGAGCCTGAATGCCATAATCACGGCTCCCGGCGTTGGCCGTCAGTGGGTGACACTGGCGGCTTTTTTGTTTTTCTTTACTTTCATTTTCTGTCGGCGGTGACGGAGACATACATCAGATGGAAAAAATCACAACAGGTGTGTCATACACCACGTCAGCGGTGGGGACGGGATACTGGTTACTGCAGCTGCTGGACAAAGTCTCTCCGTCCCAGTGGGTGGCAATAGGTGTGCTGGGAAGTCTGCTGTTTGGCCTGCTGACGTATCTGACAAATCTTTATTTCAAGATTAAAGAAGATAAGCGTAAGGCTGCGAGAGGTGAATAATGTCGCCGTCATTACGCAAGGCTGTTGCAGCTGCTATTGGTGGTGGGGCTGTTGCCATAGCGTCTGTGCTCATCACTGGTCCAGGTGGTAACGATGGTCTGGAAGGTGTCAGCTACATACCATACAAAGATATCGTTGGCGTATGGACTGTATGTCACGGACACACCGGAAAAGACATCATGCCCGGTAAAACGTATACCGAAGCAGAATGCAAAGCCCTCCTGAATAAAGACCTTGCCACGGTCGCCAGACAAATTAACCCGTACATCAACGTCGATATACCGGAAACAACGCGCGGCGCTCTTTACTCGTTCGTTTACAACGTGGGCGCTGGCAATTTCAGAACATCGACGCTTCTTCGCAAAATAAACCAGGGCGATATCAAAGGCGCATGTGATCAGCTACGGCGCTGGACATACGCTGGCGGTAAGCAATGGAAAGGGCTGATGACTCGCCGCGAGATTGAGCGTGAAGTCTGTTTGTGGGGGCAACAATGAGCAGGGTAACCGTTATTATCTCCGCTCTGGTTATCTGCATTATCGCCTGCCAGTCATGGGCTGTTAATCATTACCGTGATAACGCCATTACCTACAAAGCGCAACGCGATAAAAAAGCCAGTGAGCTGAAGCTGGCGAACGTGACAATTACTGATATGCAGGTACGCCAGCGTGATGTCGCTGCACTTGATGCCAGATACTCGAGGGAATTAGCCGATGCGAGAGCTGAAAATGAAACTCTGCGTGCTGATGTTGCCGCTGGTCGTAAGCGCCTGCGCATCAACGCCAACTGTCCAGGCTCCTTGCGTAAAGCCCCCATCACCTCCGGCGTGGATAATGCAACCGGTCCCCGACTGGCAGAAGCCGCTGAACGGGATTATTTCATCCTCAGAGAACGGCTGATGGCAATGCAGAAGCAACTGGAAGGAGCACAGGAATATATCCGTACCCAGTGTATACCGTGATGTTTTGTTATGAAGGTGTTACTGGTAACGTTAAGGTAATTTAACAAAGAGTCAGTTCCGGACTTTATAGTGTGCTCAGTTCATGGCCAAAAACGATTTCTGTGATAAATATTTTGAATATTATTTACAGGTAAATGGAGTGGGGCACATGGATAGAAATATTACAATAGAGAATGAAGTATATGCCCGTATTGTATGGGCAGAGAAGGCAAAAACACGGTAATTCCGTGTGTTGCCATGATACCTGATTGGCAGAATAGTTGTTTGGTTTTGAGTATATAGTCAGCGTTTTTTGTTCAGTAATTGCTCCCTCAAAAAATAATAAAATAAGGTGATTATTTTTGTTTATTATTTAGTTTTTTTTGTGTGTTGTTTTATTGTTTTTGCGTGGTTTGTTTTTTATTGTTATTTCATTAAGGGAAGGTAAATTCAGGATGGCAGTCTGTAGATAATCGGAGGTCACTTATGCTACATGATCACGTGGCAGAATGTCTGGAGAAAAAAGGACTGTACCGGAGAGCAGCTGAACGATGGGCAAAAGTGATGGTACAGCTAAGTGATGACCAGAAAAGAAAAGTGGCGGCACAGAAACGAGCAGAGTGTTTGCGTAAGGCGCGCCGGACTCCGGTTTCACCGGTGAACCTGACCGAAATAAAACAAGCGGTCAACAGACTACATTCTGAGTTGGGAATGGGATTTGAAGAGCGGCGGGTATTCCGACGATATAAAGGGACAGGAGAACAGAATACGTCCGGAAACGCGCGGTCAAAAAAATGCTAAAAAATATCTGAGAGAGTTATTGCCTGTTACCATAAGAAAAAGCGACTTTAGTGGTCGCTTTTTGTGTCATATATAAGTCGTTTAAGTAAACCTGTCTGAACAGGTGCTCTGGTCGTGTTTGTCTTTGTTGGGTACAAATTGAGAATATTTTTCATTAATTAATCTTCTTCTGCAGGCTTCAATAACCCACGCTGAAAAATTACCTGAACCTTTCAGGTCAAGAGCGATGTTAATTTGTTCAATTATCTGGTTTGGAAATCGGATGTTGCGGGTTGTTGTTCTGCGGGTTCTGTTCTTTGATGACATAATGTTGCCCCGTATTCAGTGTTGCTGATTTGTATTATCTGAAGTTGCTTTTACGCTAATTTGATGCAGATCAATTAATACGATACCTGCGTAATAATTGATTATTTCTCGTGGTTTGATGGCGTACACACATGTCGTGATAAACCTCATGTAGATGATAATTATTATCATTTTCGTGGGTCCTTTCCGGCGATCCGACAGGTTACGGGGCGGCGACCTCGCGGGTTTTCGCTATTTATGAAAATTTTCCGGGATCCATGTCCGGTTTCTCTTCAAGTTAACTATATGAAAAATATAAAAACAGGTCTTCTGTGAACCGGACATGAACAAAAAACAGACATGTAAACCGGACATGACCGGTTTTGTTGTGATTGTGAGGTGAGAGTTTTTGCGAGGTGAGGAGTGGCTACGCAGACTGAAGTTGCCAGGCATTTAAGTCTGACCGATCGCCAGCTTCGCAGATTGCAGAAATTGCCGGGTGCCCCGATATCGAATAAGCGAGGGCAACTGGATCTGGATGCCTGGCGCGATTTTTACATATCGTATCTGAGGAGAAGTAAAAACGATGTGCCTGATGGCGATAGCGAAGACGACTATGAGGAGAAATTGCTTATTGCCAGATGGGAACTGACAGCAGAACAGGCTGTTACACAGCAGTTAAAAAATGAGGTGTCAAAAGGAAAACTTATTGACACCGGGTTCTGTATTTTTGCCCTCAGTAAGCTGGCAATGGCGTTATCCAGTACGCTTGATTCCATCCCTTTATCCATGCAACGACAGTTTCCTGATTTAACACCGCGCCATCTTGACCATCTGAAAACCCTTATTGCGAAGGGGGCAAATCAGTGTGCGCGGGCGGGGGATAAATTACCGGATTTACTCGATGAATATATCAGAGCAACAACTGAATAATATGATGAGTGCTGTCACTACAGCATTACAGCCCCTGATAAGGGCATTGCCGGTGACGCCAGTTGAATGGGCTGATCAAAATTATTATCTGCCTAAAGAATCTTCATATGGTGAGGGAGAATGGAAAACGCTGCCATTCCAGATCGCCATCATGAACAGCATGGGGAATGATCAGATCCGCACTGTTAATCTGATTAAATCTGCCCGTGTTGGCTATACAAAGATGTTGCTGGGGGTGGTCGGGTATTTTATTGAGCATAAATCCCGAAACAGTCTGCTTTTTCAGCCCACGGATTCTGCCGCTGAAGATTTTATGAAGTCTCACGTGGAGGCGACGATTCGGAACGTGCCATGCCTGAAAGACCTTTCCCCATGGCTGGGGCGTAAACATCGTGACAATACTCTCACGCTGAAACGCTTTTCATCGGGCGTCGGTTTCTGGTGCCTGGGCGGCGCTGCCGCCAAAAACTACCGTGAAAAATCCGTGGACGTGGTCTGCTATGACGAACTTTCCTCGTTCGAGCCGGATGTCGAAAAAGAGGGCTCGCCAACCCTGCTGGGGGATAAGCGTATTGAGGGGTCGGTGTGGCCAAAATCCATTCGCGGCTCGACGCCTAAAATCAAAGGCACCTGCCAGATCGAAAAAGCCGCTAACGAGTCGGCGCATTTTATGCGTTTTTATGTGCCCTGCCCGCACTGTGGGGAGGAGCAGTATCTGAAATTTGGCGATGAGTCCACGCCTTTTGGGCTTAAATGGGAGAAGGACAGCCCTGAAAGTGTTTTCTACCTCTGTGAACATCATGGCTGCGTGATCCATCAGTCTGAACTGGACCAGAGCAACGGGCGGTGGATCTGTGAAAACACGGGCATGTGGACCCGTGACGGTCTGACGTTTTTCAGCGCCCGGGGTGATGAAATTCCGCCGCCGCGCTCCATCACGTTCCATATCTGGACGGCGTACAGTCCGTTCACCACCTGGGTACAGATTGTCTATGACTGGCTGGATGCACTGAAAGATCCCAACGGCCTGAAAACCTTTGTGAACACCACGCTGGGCGAGACCTGGGAAGAGGCCGTGGGCGAAAAACTCGATCACCAGGTACTGATGGATAAGGTTGTGCGTTACACGGCTGCGGTGCCTTCCCGGGTGGTTTATCTGACGGCGGGCATTGACTCGCAGCGAAACCGTTTTGAGATGTATGTCTGGGGATGGGCACCGGGAGAGGAAGCCTTTCTGGTGGATAAAATCATCATTATGGGGCGTCCCGATGAGGAAGAGACGCTGTTACGTGTGGATGCGGCGATCAACAAAAAATACCGCCATGCGGATGGCACCGAAATGACTATTTCCCGTGTCTGCTGGGACACCGGGGGGATCGATGGTGAAATTGTTTATCAGAGATCAAAAAAACACGGTGTTTTCCGGGTGCTGCCGGTAAAAGGCGCATCTGTCTATGGCAAGCCGGTGATCACCATGCCAAAAACCCGCAATCAGCGGGGCGTGTATCTGTGTGAAGTGGGAACGGACACCGCAAAAGAAATTCTCTATGCCCGTATGAAAGCCGATCCCTCGCCTGCGGATGAAGCCACGTCGTATGCCATCCGTTTTCCTGATGATCCGGAGATTTTTTCGCAGACAGAGGCGCAGCAACTGGTGGCGGAAGAGCTGGTGGAGAAGTGGGAAAAAGGAAAGATGCGTCTGCTGTGGGATAACAAAAAGCGGCGTAACGAAGCGCTGGACTGCCTGGTGTATGCCTACGCGGCATTACGTGTGTCCGTGCAACGCTGGCAGCTTGATCTGGCTGTACTGGCAAAATCCCGGGAAGAAGAGACGACCCGGCCAACCCTGAAAGAACTGGCAGCGAAGCTGTCCGGAGGAGTGAATGGTTACAGTCGCTGAACTGCAGGCGCTGCGTCAGGCGCGCCTTGATTTATTAACCGGTAAACGGGTGGTGTCTGTCCAGAAAGATGGACGAAGAATTGAATATACGGCGGCCTCTCTGGATGATCTTAACCGGGCGATCAATGATGCGGAGTCAGTGCTGGGGACAACAAGCCGCCGCCGTCGTCCGCTGGGAGTGAGGTTATGAAACGAACGCCTGTCCTGATTGATGTGAACGGTGTTCCGCTTCGGGAGAGCCTCAGCTACAACGGGGGCGGTGCAGGATTTGGCGGGCAAATGGCGGAGTGGTTGCCACCGGCGCAGAGTGCCGATACGGCCCTGTTGCCCGCGTTGCGTCTGGGCAATGCCCGTGCAGATGATCTGGTGCGCAATAACGGGATAGCGGCCAATGCGGTGGCACTGCATAAGGATCATATTGTCGGGCATATGTTTCTGATCAGCTACCGTCCGAACTGGCGCTGGCTGGGGATGCGGGAGACTGCAGCAAAAAGTTTTGTCGATGAGGTGGAGGCGGCCTGGTCGGAATACGCCGAAGGGATGTCTGGCGAGATCGACGTGGAAGGGAAACGCACGTTTACGGAATTTATCCGTGAAGGTGTGGGCGTTCATGCGTTTAACGGCGAAATCTTTGTGCAGCCGGTCTGGGATACGGAGAGCACGCAACTGTTTCGTACGCGTTTTAAAGCCGTGAGTCCGAAACGGGTGGACACGCCAGGACACGGTATGGGGAACCGTTTTCTGCGGGCCGGGGTGGAGGTCGATCGATATGGCCGTGCCGTTGCGTACCATATCTGTGAGGATGATTTTCCGTTCTCTGGTAGTGGACGATGGGAACGGATCCCGCGTGAACTACCCACCGGGCGTCCGGCCATGCTGCATATTTTCGAGCCGGTGGAGGACGGGCAGACCCGTGGGGCTAATCAGTTTTACAGCGTCATGGAACGGCTGAAGATGCTGGATTCCCTGCAGGCAACACAGCTTCAGTCGGCCATTGTGAAAGCCATGTATGCAGCGACGATTGAAAGTGAACTTGATACCGAAAAGGCCTTTGAATATATCGCCGGTGCGCCGCAGGGGCAGAAGGATAATCCGCTTATTAATATTCTGGATAAGTTCTCCACCTGGTATGACACGAATAACGTGACGCTGGGCGGTGTCAAAATTCCGCACCTTTTCCCCGGTGATGATCTGAAACTGCAGACTGCGCAGGATTCAGACAATGGATTTTCGGCGCTTGAACAGGCGCTGCTGCGGTATATCGCCGCCGGTCTTGGCGTTTCCTACGAACAGTTGTCCCGGGATTACTCGAAGGTCAGTTATTCAAGTGCCCGCGCCTCCGCCAATGAGTCGTGGCGCTATTTTATGGGACGACGAAAATTTATTGCGTCCCGGCTGGCCACGCAGATGTTTTCCTGCTGGCTGGAAGAGGCACTTCTTCGGGGGATTATTCGTCCGCCACGGGCGCGTTTTGATTTTTATCAGGCGCGATCAGCCTGGTCACGGGCTGAGTGGATTGGAGCCGGAAGAATGGCCATTGACGGGCTCAAGGAAGTCCAGGAATCAGTGATGCGCATTGAGGCCGGACTGAGCACGTATGAGAAAGAGCTGGCGCTGATGGGCGAGGATTATCAGGACATTTTCCGCCAGCAGGTCAGGGAATCTGCTGAGCGACAAAAAGCCGGACTCTCACGTCCGGTGTGGATAGCGCAGGCGTATGAGCAGCAGATAGCGGAGAGTCGCAGGCCGGAAGAGGAGACAACACCACGTGAGACGTAATCTTTCACACATTATTGCCGCAGCATTCAATGAACCGCTGCTTCTGGAGCCCGCCTATGCGCGGGTTTTCTTTTGCGCGCTCGGGCGCGAGATGGGGGCATCAAGTCTTTCGGTACCACAACAGCAGGTACAGTTTGATGCTCCCGGAATGCTGGCTGAAACGGACGAGTACATGGCCGGAGGTAAACGACCGGCCCGTGTTTACCGGGTGGTGAACGGTATTGCTGTACTGCCGGTGACCGGCACGCTGGTGCACCGGCTGGGGGGTATGCGGCCATTTTCCGGAATGACAGGCTATGACGGCATTGTCGCCTGTCTTCAGCAGGCAATGGCGGATAGCCAGGTGCGGGGCGTACTGCTGGACATTGACAGTCCGGGCGGGCAGGCCGCCGGCGCGTTTGACTGCGCTGACATGATTTACCGCCTCCGTCAGCAGAAGCCGGTCTGGGCACTGTGCAATGACACGGCCTGCTCTGCAGCCATGCTGCTGGCGTCGGCCTGCTCCCGACGGCTGGTTACCCAGACATCCCGTATCGGCTCCATTGGCGTGATGATGAGCCATGTCAGCTATGCCGGTCATCTGGCGCAGGCCGGTGTTGATATCACGCTGATTTACTCAGGGGCGCACAAGGTGGATGGCAATCAGTTTGAAGCGTTGCCGGCAGAGGTTCGCCAGGACATGCAACAGCGCATTGATGCGGCGCGCCGGATGTTTGCTGAAAAAGTGGCGATGTATACCGGTCTGTCTGTTGATGCTGTCACGGGAACAGAGGCCGCCGTTTTTGAAGGTCAGTCCGGCATTGAGGCCGGGCTGGCGGATGAATTAATCAATGCGTCGGATGCCATCAGTGTGATGGCCACGGCGCTGAACAGTAATGTCAGAGGAGGCACTATGCCGCAATTAACTGCAACGGAAGCCGCCGCGCAGGAGAACCAGCGAGTGATGGGGATCCTGACATGCCAGGAAGCGAAAGGACGTGAACAGCTTGCCACGATGCTGGCAGGACAACAGGGCATGAGCGTTGAACAGGCCCGGGCGATTCTGGCCGCGGCGGCACCACAGCAGCCGGTGGCATCCGCGCAGAGTGAAGCCGATCGCATTATGGCGTGTGAAGAAGCGAAAGGTCGTGAACAACTGGCGGCAACGCTGGCGGCGATGCCGGAGATGACGGTGGAAAAAGCCCGCCCGATCCTGGCTGCTTCACCGCAGGCGGATGCCGGACCCTCACTCCGTGATCAGATCATGGCACTGGATGAGGCAAAAGGGGCTGAGGCGCAGGCTGAACAGCTGGCTGCCTGCCCGGGAATGACTGTGGAGAGCGCCCGGGCTGTGCTGGCTGCGGGATCAGGTAAGGCAGAACCGGTCTCTGCATCCACAACCGCCATGTTTGAACGCATCATGGCGAACCATTCACCGGCAGCGGTACAGGGTGGCGTGCCACAGACGTCAGCAGACGGTGATGCGGACGTGAAAATGCTCATGGCCATGCCATGAAGCCAGTGCTGACCATCAACAGGAGGTTTTTACAATATGGTGACGAAAACTATCACTGAACAGCGTGCGGAAGTACGTATTTTTGCCGGTAATGATCCGGCTCATACCGCCACAGGCAGCAGCGGGATTTCCTCGGCAACACCGGCACTGACGCCCCTGATGCTGGATGAGGCCACCGGGAAACTGGTGGTCTGGGACGGACAAAAAGCCGGTAGTGCGGTTGGCATACTGGTACTGCCGCTTGAAGGCACAGAGACGGCGCTGACCTATTACAAGTCGGGGACCTTTGCGACGGAGGCAATCCGCTGGCCTGACAGTGTGGATGAACACAAAAAGGCAAATGCCTTTGCCGGCAGTGCCCTGAGTCACGCGGCGCTGCCGTAACACGTTATCAGGCCACCGCGGTGGCCTGACTGATTTCTGAATGAAAGGAACTGATTTATGGGATTGTTTACGACCCGCCAGTTACTCGGTTATACCGAACAAAAAGTGAAATTTCGTGCGCTGTTTCTGGAGCTGTTTTTCCGCCGTACGGTGAATTTCCATACCGAAGAGGTGATGCTGGACAAAATTACCGGAAAAACGCCGGTGGCGGCCTATGTCTCCCCGGTTGTTGAAGGAAAAGTGCTGCGTCATCGCGGTGGTGAAACCCGCGTGTTACGTCCGGGCTACGTCAAGCCGAAACACGAATTTAATTACCAGCAGGCGGTTGAGCGTCTTCCCGGTGAAGATCCGGCTCAACTGAACGACCCGGCCTACCGTCGTCTGCGTATCATCACCGATAACCTCAAACAGGAAGAGCATGCCATTGTCCAGGTGGAAGAAATGCAGGCGGTGAATGCCGTGCTGTATGGCAAATACACCATGGAAGGGGATCAGTTTGATACTGTCGAGGTGGATTTTGGACGCTCTGAAGGAAATAACATTGAGCAGGCCGACGGTAAAAAATGGTCTGAGCAGGACCGTGATACGTTTGATCCGACGCATGATATTGACCTCTACTGCGATCAGGCCAGCGGTCTTGTGAATATTGCCATTATGGACGGTACTGTCTGGCGTCTGCTGAATGGTTTTAAGCTGTTCCGCGAAAAACTGGATACCCGTCGCGGCTCAAATTCACAACTCGAAACGGCAGTGAAAGACCTGGGGGCGGTGGTGTCTTTCAAAGGGTATTACGGCGATCTGGCCATTGTGGTGGCGAAAACGTCTTATGTGGCAGAGGACGGTACCGAAAAACGTTATCTGCCGGAGGGCACGCTGGTCCTGGGAAATACGGCTGCAGATGGGATCCGTTGTTACGGTGCCATTCAGGATGCGCAGGCGTTGTCCGAAGGTGTGGTGGCTTCTTCCCGTTACCCGAAACACTGGCTGACCGTGGGCGATCCGGCCCGTGAATTTACCATGACGCAGTCCGCACCGCTGATGGTGCTGCCGGATCCGGATGAGTTTGTGGTGGTACAGGTGAAATAATCCGTGAGCGGGGGCGAAATGCCCCCGTGTCTTTTTTCACAGGGGGATGATATGGCAACGAAAGAGCAAAATCTGAAACGGCTTGATGAACTGGCCCTGATTCTGGGGCGTGAGCCGGATATATCCGGGAGTGCCGCAGAGATAGCGCAGCGGGTGGCAGAATGGGAAGAGGAAATGCAGTCATCCGGCGATGATGTACAGGTTATGAATATGGATATCCGGGAGAGGGAAAACGCGGCTCATGATGTTCGTGAGGAAACATCCGGCGCGTTAACGCGCATCAGAGTTCTGACCTGCCTCCATCTCTGTGGCGTTGATGGTGAAACGGGGGAATCCGTTGAGCTTGCGGATGTTGGTCGGGTGATTCTGATTATGTCCTCAGATGCAAAAACACACGTTGATGGTGGAATGGCTGTTTATGCGTGATTTTCAGAATGCCTTTGATGCCGCCCTTGCCGGGGTGGACAGTACGATTGTTGAAGTGATGGGCATCAGTGCGCAGTTCACCTCCGGTGCACAGCGTGGCGGCGAAGTTCAGGGGGTTTTTGACGATCCGGAGTCGCTGGGGTTTGCCAGTAGTGGGATCCGTATTGAAGGAAGCAGCCCGTCATTATTTGTGCGGACGGATACGGTTCGTGCCGTGCGGCGTGGTGACACGTTGACCATTAATGGTGAGACGTTCTGGGTGGATCGTGTTTCTCCGGATGACGGGGGCAGTTGTTATCTCTGGCTGAACCGTGGGCAACCACCCGCAGTTAACCGGCGACGATAAACGCAGGGTGAATTATGGCGATAAAAGGGCTTGATCAGGCGATTGAAAATCTGAGCCGGGTTCGTAAAAACGCCATTCCGTCGGCTTCAGCAATGGCTATTAACCGCGTGGCTACAACGGCGATTAATCAGTCTTCATCACAGGTTGCCCGGGAGACCAGGGTGAGCCGGAAACTGGTAAAGGAACGGTCCAGACTGAAACGGGCGACGGTCAGAAATCCGAATGCCAGAATTATCGTTAACCGCGGTGATCTCCCTGCTATTAAGCTGGGGATCAGGATGCTTGGTCATCGTCCGAACAGCATACTTAAAGCCGGTCAGCATCGTTATCAGCGGGCATTCATCCAGCGATTAAATAATGGTCGCTGGCATGTCATGCAGCGTGTGGCCGGGAAAAACCGTTACCCCATTGATGTGGTGAAAATCCCGATGGCGGCCCCACTGAAACAGGCGTTTGATGAGAATGTTGACCGTATCCGGCGTGAACGCCTGCCCGGAGAACTGGCATATGCGCTGAAACAACAACTGAGGATTGCGATAAAACGATGAAACATACTGATATCCGTGCTGCAGTGCTGGATGCACTGGAGCTGCATGAACACGGGGCGACGCTGTTTGATGGTCGCCCCGTTGTTTTTGACGAAGAGGATTTTCCCGCGGTCGCGGTTTATCTGACGGATGCAGAGTATACCGGTGAAGAGCTGGATGCGGATACCTGGCGGGCCACACTGCATATTGAAGTTTTCCTGCCTGCTCAGGTGCCGGATTCAGAGCTGGATTCGTGGATGGAGTCCCGGATTTATCCGGCGATGTCCGCGATCCCTGCACTGGCAGGGATGATTACCACGATGGTTCAGCAGGGCTATGACTATCGTCGTGATGACGATATGGCGTTATGGAGCTCTGCAGATTTGACTTATTCCATTACATACGAGATGTGAGGACGATATGCCAACACCAAATCCCCTGGCGCCGGTAAAAGGTGCCGGTACCACTCTGTGGGTTTACACCGGCAAGGGTGATGCTTATGCAAACCCGTTGTCAGATGATGACTGGCAGCGACTGGCTAAGGTGAAGGATCTGACGCCGGGCGAGATGACGGCAGAATCCTACGATGATAACTACCTGGATGATGAAGACGCGGACTGGAGCGCGACCGGGCAGGGACAGAAATCTGCAGGTGATACCAGTTTTACACTGGCCTGGAAACCGGGAGAAGAAGGTCAGAAAGGGCTTATAGGCTGGTTTGAAAGCGGGGATGTGCGGGCCTATAAAATCCGTTTTCCGAATGGCACGGTGGATGTGTTTCGTGGCTGGATCAGCAGTATCGGTAAGGCAGTGACGGCGAAAGAAGTGATCACCCGAACAGTGAAAGTGACCAACGTGGGCAAACCTTCCGTGGCGGAAGAACGCAGCGAAATTACGCCGGCCACTGCAATTAAGGTGACACCGACATCCGGTACCGTGGAAAAAGGAAAAACAACCACCCTGACTGTTTCTTTTGAGCCGGAAAGTGCAACCGACAAGACGTTCAGAGCGGTTTCCGCCGATCCGTCAACGGGAACCATTGCTGTGAAAGATATGGTGATCACTGTGACGGGGGTTAAGGCTGGAAAAGTGAGTATCCCCGTGATTTCCGGTAATGGTCAGTTTGCCACGGTAGCTGAAGTCACCGTTACTGAAGCGGGCGCTGCAGGGTAAACGGAGGTCATACATGTTTCTGAAAACAGAACAATTTGAATATAACGGTGTGTCTGTCACGCTTTCCGAATTGTCTGCGCTGCAGCGTATTGAGCATCTTGCCCTCCTGAAACGGCGTGCAGAACAGGCAGAATCCAGCGGCAACCTGCAGGTAAGCGTGGAAGATCTCGTCAGAACCGGCGCGTTTCTGGTGGCGATGTCCCTGTGGCATAACCATCCGCAGAAAACGGGGTCACCGTCAATGAATGAGGCCGTGATGCAGATTGAGCAGGAAGTCCTGACCACCTGGCCTGCTGATGCCATTGCCCGGGCGGAAGATGTGGTGTTGCGTCTGTCCGGGATGAGCGGGCCTGTTCATGTGGATACGGATATTACCGAAGTGGCGAAAAATAACGCGCTGACTGATGATGATTTTTCTGCGGGAAAGTCTTCGACGGCGAGCTGAATTTTGCCCTCAGACTGGCGCGTGAGATGGGGAGGCCTGACTGGCGCGCCATGCTTGCCGGGATGACATCCACCGAATATGCCGACTGGCGACATTTTTACCGCATGCATTATTTTCAGGATACCCAGCTGGATATGCATTTTTCCGGGCTGACGTACGCTGTACTCAGCCTGTTTTTTTGCGATCCGGATATGCATCCCTCTGATTTCAGTCTGCTTGTCCCCCGGCATGAGGAAGAGCAGGTGGAGAGGCCGGATGAGGACAAAATGCTGATGCAGAAAGCGGCAGGACTTGCCGGAGGCGTCCGGTTCGGTGGGGACGGAGGGCGCGATATTTTATCGTCTGCGGATGTGGCGGATGTCATGGTGGATGATGCCGCATTAATGATGGCTTCAGCGGGGATTCCGGGAGGTGTGAGATATGTCCCAGCCGGTTGGTGATCTTGTTATTGACCTGAGTCTGGATGCTGTCCGTTTCGATGAGCAGATGAGCCGGGTAAGGCGTCATTTTTCAGGTCTGGATACCGACGTCAGAAAAACCGCCAGTGCTGTTGAACAGGGCCTGAGCCGCCAGGCGCTGGCTGCACAAAAAGCCGGGATTTCCGTCGGGCAGTATAAAGCGGCCATGCGAACCCTGCCCGCACAGTTTACGGATATCGCCACGCAGCTTGCCGGTGGTCAGAATCCCTGGCTGATCCTGCTGCAACAGGGCGGTCAGGTGAAGGACTCCTTCGGCGGGATGATCCCCATGTTCAGGGGGCTTGCCGGTGCGATCACCCTGCCGATGGTCGGGGTCACCTCGCTGGCGGTGGCGACAGGTGCGCTGGCGTACGCCTGGTACCAGGGGGATTCCACGCTTTCAGCGTTTAATAAAACCCTGGTTCTTTCCGGTAATCAGTCCGGACTGACTGCCGATCGTATGCTGACTCTCTCAAGAGCCGGGCAGGCAGCAGGGCTGACGTTTAACCAGGCGAGAGAGTCACTGGCAGCCCTGGTGAATGCCGGTGTGCGTGGTGGTGAACAGTTTGATGCCATCAACCAGAGTGTCGCGCGTTTTGCGTCTGCATCCGGTGTGGAGGTGGATAAAGTCGCTGAAGCCTTCGGGAAGCTGACCACTGACCCGACGTTGGGACTGATGGCGATGGCGCGCCAGTTCCGTAACGTGACGGCAGAGCAGATTGCGTATGTTGCACAGCTGCAGCGTTCCGGAGACGAGGCCGGGGCATTGCAGGCGGCGAACGATATCGCCACGAAAGGCTTTGATGAGCAGACCCGTCGCCTGAAAGAAAACATGGGAACACTGGAGACCTGGGCGGATAAAACAGGGAAGGCATTCAAATCGATGTGGGATGCCATTCTGGATATCGGTCGTCCGGAATCCTCAGCGGATATGCTCGCCAGTGCGCAGAAGGCATTTGATGAGGCGGATAAAAAATGGCAGTGGTACCAGAGTCGGAGCCAGCGCCGCGGTAAAACCTCCTCTTTCCGGGCCAACCTTCAGGGCGCATGGAATGACCGGGAAAATGCCCGTCTGGGGCTGGCAGCGGCCACGCTGCAGTCGGATATGGAAAAAGCCGGTGAACTGGCCGCCAGGGACCGGGCCGAACGGGACGCATCACAGCTGAAGTATACCGGAGAGGCGCAGAAGGCGTATGAGCGTCTGCTGACGCCGCTGGAGAAATATACCGCCCGTCAGGAAGAACTGAATAAGGCCCTGAAAGACGGGAAAATCCTGCAGGCGGATTACAACACGCTGATGGCGGCGGCGAAAAAGGATTATGAATCGACGCTGAAAAAGCCGAAGTCGTCAGGAGTCAAAGTGTCAGCCGGTGAGCGTCAGGAAGACCAGGCGCATGCTGCCCTGCTGGCGCTTGAAACCGAGCTCCGGACGCTGGAAAAACACAGCGGTGCGAATGGGAAAATCAGCCAGCAGCGTCGCGATTTATGGAAAGCGGAAAATCAGTATGCGGTCCTGAAAGAGGCAGCCACGAAACGGCAGTTATCTGAGCAGGAAAAATCCCTGCTGACCCATGAGAAAGAGACGCTGGAGTACAAACGCCAGCTGGCTGAGCTGGGAGACAAAGTTGAACACCAGAAACGGCTGAATGAGCTGGCACAGCAGGCTGCGCGGTTTGAGCAGCAGCAGGGCGCGAAGCAGGCGGCAATCAGTGCCCAGGCGCGGGGCCTCACCGACCGTCAGGTGCAGCGGGAGTCGGAAGAGCAGCGCCTTCGTGACGTGTACGGTGATAATCCGGATGCGCTGGCGAAGGCCACATCTGCACTGAAGAACACCTGGTCTGCGGAGGAGCAGCTTCGTGGAAGCTGGATGGCCGGTCTGAAGTCCGGCTGGGGCGAGTGGGCAGAAAGTGCGACGGACAGTTTTTCGCAGGTTAAAAGCGTGGCCACGCAGACCTTTGACGGTATTGCACAGAATATGGCAGCGATGCTGACCGGCAGCGAACAGAGCTGGCGTGGTTTCACCCGTTCTGTGCTCTCCATGCTGACAGAGATTTTTCTGAAGCAGGCCATGGTGGGGATTGTCGGGAGTATTGGCAGCGCCATGGGTGGTGCTTTCGGTGGTGGGGCGTCTGCCTCCACGGGGACGGCCATTCAGGCTGCGGCGGCGAACTTCCATTTCGCGACCGGAGGATTTACGGGAACCGGTGGCAAATACGAACCTGCCGGTATTGTCCACCGCGGGGAGTTTGTCTTCACGAAGGAGGCAACCAGCCGGATTGGCGTCGGCAACCTGTATCGTCTGATGCGCGGGTATGCGGAAGGTGGTTATGTGGGCGGTGCCGGAAGTCCGGCGCAGATGCGGCGGGCGGAAGGCATTAGTTTTAATCAGAACAATCACGTGGTGATTCAGAACGACGGCACCAACGGACAGGCGGGGCCGCAGCTGATGAAGGCGGTGTATGACATGGCCCGCAAGGGGGCGCAGGATGAGATTCAGGCGCAGATGCGTGATGGCGGCGTCTTTTCCGGAGGCAGGCGATGAAAACATTTCGCTGGAAAGTGAAGCCGGATATGGAGGTGAACTCGCAGCCATCGGTGCGTGAAGTGCGTTTTGGTGACGGGTATTCGCAGCGTATGGCGGCGGGGCTGAATGCTGACCTGAAAACATACCGTGTGACGCTTTCCGTGACCCGGGAGGAGGCCCGACATCTGGAGGCATTCCTGGCAGAGCACGGTGGCTGGAAGGCGTTTCAGTGGACACCGCCTTATGCCTGGCGGCAGATAAAGGTGACCTGTGCCGCCTGGTCATCACGGGTTCGCATGCTGCGGGTTGAATTCAGCGCGGAGTTTAAGCAGGTGGTGAACTGATGCAGGATATTCACGAAGAAAGTCTGAACGAGTCGGTTAAATCAGAGCAGTCACCGCGGGTGGTACTCTGGGAAATCGACCTGACGGTACAGGGTGGTGAGCGGTATTTTTTCTGCAATGAGCTGAATGAAAAAGGGGAGGCGGTTACCTGGCAGGGGCGGCAATATCAGGCATACCCGATTGACGGCAGTGGCTTTGAGATGAACGGGAAGGGCAGCAGTGCCCGCCCGTCGCTGACGGTGTCGAATCTGTTCGGTCTGGTCACCGGAATGGCGGAGGACCTGCAGAGCCTGGTGGGGGCCACGGTGGTCCGCCGCCGGGTGTATGCCCGTTTTCTGGATGCGGTGAATTTTGTGGCGGGCAATCCGGAAGCGGACCCGGAGCAGGAGCTGAGCGACCGCTGGGTGGTGGAGCAGATGTCAGAGCTGACGGCCATGACAGCCTCGTTTGTGCTGGCAACACCGACGGAGACGGACGGGGCGCTGTTTCCTGGTCGCATCATGCTGGCGAACACCTGTATGTGGGATTACCGGGGAGATGAATGCGGGTATAACGGTCCTGCGGTGGCGGATGAGTTCGACAACCCCACCACGGATATCCGTAAGGACAGATGCAGCA
>OJJD01000454.1_pt1 | contig 17896 bp, 23 predicted proteins | sample 1596011 | NCBI WGS metagenome assembly OJJD01 (sample SAMEA4350113, study PRJEB24818) | metagenome | biome: human; feature: gut; material: faeces | place: Denmark | collected 2013-09 | reverse complement strand
GTTGTCTTTTAATTTTTTGCTTTGTTTTGTTTTCGGGAGTGTCGTCTGTTTGTTTGTGTTATGATGTGGTTATCAACTTCAAGGGAAGGAAAAAATAAAATGAATATCATTCTTAATCACAAGCATGACGCTGAAGTTCAGTCTCAGCTTGATGCTGCTAACCATCTCGCCCGTACTCGTACCGTTGATATTGATGAAGTGTACGGTGCGGTTACGGTTCTCGAACGTAAGTTTGAGGATTGCGCCAAGAAGAGCATGGAGGGTCTGACTGTCAATGTTGATTTGAACTCTCGGGATTTTCCGAACGCCTACCGTGGGGTTCCTATGGGCACTCATTTCACGCTTGTGTATGAGAAGCGTTCTTGGCGTTTTGTCGGCGCTGAGCGTTCGCGTTGCGGTGGGTCTAAGAGGTATGACGTGACATTGACTGACCTCATGCGTGAAGAGTTGTTGAAAGCGTTTGGGTCGTTTAATCGCTGAAGGAGAATTGATATGTGGTATTTTACTATTACTGCCGATGGTTTTCAGGTGTTTGAGGTTTTTCCTGATTGTGTGAAGCCTAGCGGCGTGTTCCGCACGACGTCGTTGAAAGCGTCATTGGACGGCGTACTGTCTCATATCCGCAGCGCCTATGCGGGTGTGGATGTGAGCGTGGATATTGATAATGCTACGTTTGATATGGACTGCACTATGGTTGGAGTGGTGAAGGTGGTTTTGGTATGATGATGCCTATGAGTGTTGTTGTTGTCTTGTTTGCGATTCTGTTTGTTGCGACGTGTGCTGTTGCGTTTCGTGAGACTCAGCGAGATGTGAGTGACGTCTTTTGTTTTTTGGCTATGCTTGTTGTAGCTGTGGTTCTTGTATTGGTTTTTGTGGCGAAAGGTTTCTGAAATGCGTATGAACGATATGAAGGTTGCTATGTTCGATTCTCCGTTTGTGGGGGGACGGGTTGAACTGTGGTTTTGTCCTCATGGTGAACGGTATGAACTGAGGTATGCTGTTCAGTTTCGTACGCCGTGTGGTGGAGTTTGTGGTGGGTCGGCCTTGTGCGCGTATGATGCTGGTGATGGCTCTCAGGTGGTTGATTTGATGCTTGACGCTATCGATATTGCCAACACCCCGCTACTGGATAGGGATTGATTATGTATTTTCGTGGCTGGATCCATTCTTGGACGTGCGGTGACTGCCCTTCTGCTAACTCATATTGGCGGTTGAGAGCGTTTTGGGCGGGAGTGAAGCGTAAGGGTGACGCTTTTACGCCGCCAAAGCGGTGTCCAAGTACGGATCTTTGGTTTGATATGTGGTGGTGTGGAGCCGAGTCCGGTAACGAGGGATTGGAGTTTTAATCATGTATGAAACTTTTGTCGCGTTAGCGTACTTGCGTAACGGTGATAAGCCGCCTATTGAAGTGGGGTATGCTACATCATACGATAAGGCCGCTGATCTGATACGCAGGTGGGCGGCGGTGCCTTCGCATACGAGGAATATCGCATATTTTAAAGTGGAGAGGCGTTATTATGTTTAATCGTGGCGATGATCGCGTACCGATTTATCGACTGCGCCGTTTTGATGATGCGATTATGGAGTCGCCCCGTATTGTCAAGGCTACTCGGGGTCATGCCCGTGAGTTGAATCTTAAGCGTTATGATATGGGGTATGGTGATTACGAATCGTGTTGCCGTGCTGTGAACATGCTGTGCGAACTGTGGCGTGAAGCGCCTAGCGCATGGTTTACGCAAGCCGTGATAACGGTGTCTCAGATTTGCGGAAGCATTTGTATAGGTGATGGGCTCGCCGTCGCATTGTCCCGCACGTATGACATAAAATATTTGGACGGTTCCGTGAATCCCCCTAATCTTATTGCATGGTGCGCGGTGTGCGCTGTTAAAGGTGCCACCTCGTATGACTGTTGCATGATTTTCGATAACCCTCAGGCACAAAACCTGATTATCGCCATATATAAAAATTTTGACAGACTCGACACGACTCGTTATAATGACAATGAGTTGGAAAAAATCTTACTGCAAGGGAGGTAAAAATTGGCCAGAACCAAGGTTGACATTTTCCGAACCCGCGTATATGCCGTACTCAAGGGTATGGAATTGGTGGACGGCGATTTTATGGAAGCCGAGCACGTTATCGACGGGCGTTTGAAGGATGCTCGCGCGTATTCGATTCGTGCGAAAAAACTGTTCCCTAATTTTATTCCACGTTCTATTAATATTTTTTCGCAAAAGGTTTCCATGAATGAGGAGACTTTTTACAGGTATGCGACTTTTGAGGAACCGCATGAGTGGAATCCTGAAGAACATACAAACAAACGACACGCCGATATTGAAAATAATGACGGCATGTGATATAAAAGATTTTAGGCATAAGCCTGAAAACAAAAACAATAAACATAAGGGAAGGTAAAATATCATGGAAAACACCAACACCGCTCTAGTCGCATTCAATACCGAAAACACCGAACTCGGTACCGTCCAGCACTTCATCGACACTTCCACCCGCGAAGGCAAAATCAAGCTCTATAGCGCATTGCAGAACGCCGAAAAGCTTGACGAACACTTGAATGAAACCCTCAACATGGTGAATGCCGTCGCACAGGCCGTACAGGTCACGGACGATCAGACCGGCGAAATCTCCAACACGGTGCGCGTTATCATCGTGACCGATGACAATAAGGCATATGCGGCCACCTCCCCCACGTTGGCGGCAGGGTTGAACACCATGTTCGGGATCTTCGGAACCCCGAACACTTGGAACGCCCCACTATCCATCAAGGTGGTGGAACGTCGTTCACGTCGCGGCTTCAAGTTTTTCAGCATTGAGCCGGTGGACGATCAGGAAGCCAAGTGAACTTGCTATAATCGTTAAGTAATGTTCGTTCATAGAGAGCACCCACTTTGGGTGCTCTCGCCATCTTAAGGACTGTGCCATATGTCTCGGAAGCAAAAGCATGTCAAGGCACGTCAGGCCGCGCAAGCTCGCGCCGCCCGTAATATCAAACAGCTCGGCAGTTACTCCCATTCAAATCTCGCCAAAACCGCAGACCAACAATTGGTCAATATCGCGAAAACCTTGGGTAAAGAGTGGGAGCGTCAGAAGAAACAGGCCATAGCGGAAGCGAAAGCAACTCCATATCATGCGACTGCCGTAGAGAAGCCGACGAAAAAAGACTACATGTTTGCCCAGCGCACGCCCATTACCAACGCGCAAATCGACGCGGAACCCGTGGCAAAACGACGCAGACTCCTGCGGCAACGGCAGCGGAAAATCAATGCGGCACGACGTAAAATCAATGAATGGAATAAAATGCAGGCCATGCCCCGGCAAAGCGTGTATGATCAGCGTGTGGCAGAACTTGAAGGCACTACGGGCGAGGGTTTCGGGCGTACCCAAATCATCCCATCAAAACTCACCGATTTTCTGCAAATGACCAATGTGTTGAGCGATGAAGCATTCGTACGAAGTCAATTGGAGAGCGGACACCGGAACGAATTGCGTGAGCAGATGCATGATGTGGCCGAAATACTAGGACTACGCACGGAACAGAAACGCAAGCCGACTAAAAAACGGAGAACAAACACTCAATCTGACTTGTATGACGATCATAATTGGCCGTCCTACATGTCGCGCGGACGCTACGAAATTTTCGAGAAGATTTTGGCTACCGCGCTCGGCTCGAAACGCCTGAAGCGGTTCCGTCAACTGTCAGGCGCACAAAAACGCGCTTTTATCGAGCAGACGGACGCCCCCCGCATCGTGTTCGACTGGACGGTATACGACCCCGTCCGACACGGCTTCACGTCGATATTCCGAGACAATGGTGAGGGGTATCAGCGCTCCCGCAAGCAGTTTGACAGGTGGTTGGCGGAAGCGGCGGCACTGGAAAAGTAGCGATTATCGATCAAGGGAAGTTATACTATGACAGTGCAAGACAATAGGGTGGGATTATGGTGTGCGGATAACGTCATACGATTCACGGACGGTACCGCACTACGTGACGCTACCGCGCCTAACCGTCTTTTGGCGTTTATCATGACGGGCGGAAAACTCACCGTCTACGTGACCAATCCCGAAATGCTTGACCATTTTATCGCGCACGTCGTACACGCATTGCCGCACAATGAGCATAATGCTAATCTGAGCTGGGATGCCATTGTTTCAAAAAGGGGCAAATTTTTCAGCTTCACGGTGCGGATTGACCGTGGGAACTCGGCACGTTTTTTCGACATTTCCAATCTTTTACGCGAAAACTGCCGTCTCACCATGACCGACACGCAACTGCTCAACATCTTGCGCGAGTACGATCGGCGCGGCTTATGCAAGATCACCGCAGGCGGGGCGAGCATGGAGGCGTTCGCGGCCGGTGAGTGGAAATGGTATTACGACAAATTCCCCCAACTCGAACCGGACACGAAAAAGTCACTGCATGACGCTTATATCGGCGGATTTATGGCTGCAAGAGAGGGGGCATACGGCAAGGCCATCGACGTTGACTGCAATAGTATGTATCCCAGCATCTTGCGTGATGAATGGCTCCCATGGGGATTGCCTGAACCTTACGACGGTATGTACGTGCAGGATGATGATATGCCGCTGCATTGCGATGAAATCACGTTCCGCGCGGAACTCAAACCAAACGGATACCCTTTTCTGCTCGACAATCGTAGCGTGTACGGGCTGAACCGACTTACCAGCACCAGGGGATATATTACAAGAGTGCTCACCGATATTGACCAGCAACTTTTATGCGACAATTACGAAGTGAGTGTCTACAGGCGCATACGAGGGTGGAAGTTCCGGCAAAGCAAGGGATTTTTCCGCTCGTTTATCGATGAATGGGGTGAATTGAAACAGAAGGCGACGGGAGAAAAACGGCAGATGGCGAAACTCATTATGAACGCGCTTGTAGGGAAAATGGCGAGTCTGACCAAAGGTTCTGTCTTACTGCCAACTTCACGGGATGGCATCACCCTTGATTGGGATATCGCGCAACGTGAGGAGTCGAATTTGAAAACCGATTTTCTCCCCGTGCCGGTCTGGGTCAACGCCTACGCGCGTCGCAGACTTATGACCGTCTGTCATGCCAACTCAGATCGGCTTTTGTATGCGAACACGGACGGGTGCATCCTGTCCGGTTGGGACCCGGTGGAATCATGTGACATCCACCCGACTGAACTGGGTAGGTGGAAGATCGCCGCCAAATACGAAAAATTGACCATACTTGGCATGAACCGGTATCAGGGATGGAGGGAAGACGGGGAGGTGGACGTATGCATGGCTGGAAACATGTTCTCACAGCCCATCCCCTACGAAGAGTTCCGACATGGGGTACAGGTCATGGACGATTACGGAACAATGGTTATGCTATAATGCCCATTGTCTTCTGAGCGTCGATTTTCGACTGGGAGCGACACGGGCCGGACTGCCACGGCTGAGAATGCCGCCGGCCATGGAATCACTATCGTGGCGGTAGTGCCCTACGATCATCACTTTTGCGCTCTGATAGGACAGTCAGACCCCCGCGTGATTGCGGGGGTCATTTTATTTCTCTTGTGGCGTGATATAATTTTAGTGGGAATATTGCCTATCGTAAGGAGCCTTGTATGGCAGACCCAAACAATGAGAGCGACGAAAACACCACCCCGCCGCCCACTGAAGAAGAGAAGCGGACCGAAACCGTCGATGATGAGATCAAGCCGAAGGAACCGGAACCGGAACCGTCCGAACCGGATGTGAGCGCGCGACTTGACTCGATCGAAAAGGAATTGGCCGCGCTCAAGGCCATGATGGACACGCTCGGATACACCGACCCCGCCCCGTTCGACAATGACGGTGACGGCGACAACGACGGAGAGTCAATCGAAGATCTGTTCGACTAAATAGTTAGGAGATATATATAATGTCCAATATTCGACCATTGGCCGGCAAAGGCGACGTTGAGATCTTCAACGCCGTCCGCAACGCCACTTCCCCACAGTTTCAGGTGCGCATTCCGTCAGCGACACAGGGCAATATTCGCAACGCGGTGGACACCATGCGCAACTTCCCCTATCTGCGCGACGAGTTCACGGGGGTACTTATCCAGCGTTTGATCGGCTTGTACGTTCAGCACGCGGACTGGGATGACCCGCTTAAGCTGATCGGCTCCCCCCGCACCCTGAAGCGTTACGGCAGCACGTACGAGCAGGCCGCAGTCGGCCTAGTCAAGGCACGCACCCGCAATTTCAACAAGGAATACCTTGGTGATGACGTGTACGGTCGTTACTCGCTGCCGACTGCTTCCGTATTCCACCCCCTTACTTTTGATCATTATTATCCGGTCACCATTCCGGAAGACGCTCTGCTTACCGCTTTCGATGGCGAGTCCGGCATGTCGGATTACATTTCCGAGATCATGAACGCGCCGATCTTGTCTGACCGTAATGATATGTATCTCATGAAGACTCAGTGCTTTGCCGAGTATGCTCGTAAGGGTGGTTTTTATCGAGTGCATACGGCTGACGTGGGTGCGGCAAACTCTTCGGAAGCGGACGCAAAGAACCTCCTGCGCCTTATCCAGCAGACCGCGAACGAACTCAAGGCTAGCCCAATGTCGGCCATGCCACGCTATAATGCCATGAGCTGGGTTACCCCATGGCGCGATTCGGAAGCCATTCTGTTCGCCACGCCACAGGTCATCGCAGCGCTCAACGTCGAAGCATTGGCCGCAGCCTTTAACATCGACAAGGTCAACGTTCCCTATCGTATCATTCCGATTCCGGAAGACATGTTCGGCATCGGCGGTGCCGGTGGCAAGGTTCAGGCCGTGCTCACCACTGAGGACTTCTTCTTCTGCTGGGACGAAATGTTGGAAACCACCAACAGCCCCGTGAATCCGATTGACGGAACCCGCAATATCTTCTACAAGCACAGGGGTTCCATTACCCCGAATCCGTTCGCCAACGCCATTCTCTTCTGGACCGGCAAAGGTTCCAGCGAGTCCGTGACATTGCCGGATACGCTCACCGCCTCGAAGCCGGAATTCACCTTGCGCGTCATGAAGTACGGTCAGCCGTCCATTACCCCTGAAAATGTGTCTCGTGGCGACTTGGTGCAGGTGAAGTCTGAAATCACGAGCGCAAACAAGGATAAGGCATCCTTCCAGCCGGTCGGCATCGAATACAAGGTTGAAGGCGCAACCTCACAGTTCACCTCGATCGACAACGGGGGTATTCTGCGTTGCGGTCTCGACGAAACCGCCGAAACCCTCAAGGTTACCGCTCAGGCTACCTATATCGACCCCGCTCACCCCGAGATCGATCAGACGGTTTCCGCGGCCCTATCCGTGCCCGTGGTCGGTACGTGGGTCGGCGGCATTAAGGTTGGGGCTCTCCGGGAGTTGACGATACTTCCGCCGAATCCGCCTAGCATCAAGGTAGGTGAAAGCGTGAAACTCACCGTTCAGGCGATCATGGCAGACGGTTCGACCGTTGACGTAAGCAATCTTGCGACATGGACCGTAGATAAAAACGCTACCGTCGATAAAACCGGAAAAGTTGTCGGAACTATTGTCGGTGACGCAATTGTTAACGCAAAGTTCGTAGGAAAGGTTACGTACAGGACCGTGCGTGTTGTCGCGTAATTCGGTTGGCTGACCGGTAAAATAGGTGTGGATAGGCTTTATCCACACCTATTGTTTTTAGGAGGACTTTATGAGCGCCAATGACCTGCCCATTAATTTCAGTTACGCAAAATGGACGCCAAACACCAAATTCAAATTGTGCAACGTCCCGTGGGACATGGGCTATAGGGATATCGTCAAATGGGACAGGCAGGCTCAGCAAGAGTATTTCGACCGGTTGGATGGCATCGAATTTACGGATTGCACCATGGCAAAATACGGTCTTCCGGTACGATTGCCGGTACCGTTCGCCCAAGCAAGCCAATACAATTATCTGATTGCTACGAATGATTACGATTTTGATACGCCGCGTAGTTGGTATTATTTTGTCCAGACATGCGACTACATCAACGCGCATACTACTCAGCTCAATATCCAACTGGACGTGTGGCAGAGCTTCCAACATGATATCCAATTGGGTAACGCCTACGTGGAGAGGGGTCATGTGGGCGTAGCCAACGAGAATGCGTGGAAGGACTGGGGCAAAACCTACCTCGATCTGCCCGAAGGACTCGACACCGGAAAATGCACCGTACTCACCAACGAGTCATGGAAGCCGCTTATGGACATTGGCGAACACGATGGGGTGAAGTACACGTCTTACGGGCTGATTATCGTGAGCACCACCGATTTGGAAGCCAATACCGGCACGAAGAACAATCCGGTGGTCAACACGGCAACCGGTAGCGCGTTCGAGAGTCAGCTTAATGGTACGTCCATGTATTATTTAGACACTCCCGCCGATATTGTCACATTCTTTACCGAAGGTATGAACGCCCCATGGGTGACACAGGGTATTTGCGGAATTTATGCCGTACCTCATCTACCGCAAGCCTTATTGGACGGTCAGCCGAAAAAGACGGAACTCTTCGGACACTCGGTTGGCTTTATTGGCAATTGCTGGGAACTGCGCAAACGAAACGACAATAGCAATGCACGATATACGGACATTATCAATCTCAAAAATTTCCGAGACGCTTTTACTTTGCCCGAACGCTATAAGTACCTGAAAAAGTTCCTCACCGCCCCTTATGCCTATATCGAATGTTCGTGCCTCAACGGCACGGTGATAACCTACGAACCTGAGCAGATACCGTCCGAAGATCTGATCATCAGGGAGACATGGAATTATGCGCCCCCGTCTCTCCGACTGAATTTTTACGCGCGCGGATATCATGCCGGAAACCTGGGTGACCGCCAACCATTGCCGGACGGCAAAGGATTGCCCATCGATACGGGTGAAATGCTCAACGCAAGTTTTGGCATCACCAATTTCCCAACGTTCATGGCCGTCAACAACGGGTCAGCCTTGGCGCTTGCGAACAGTGCCTACACGCGCCAATACGCGCAACGGTCTGCTGATTGGGGGTATCAAAAAACCCAGATGGGCATTAACGGCGCCTACGCTCAGGCACAATTGGGCACGCAGTACGCAAGTGCGCAAAACCGGCTCGGCACGTCGAACCGTAACGCCATGAACGCGATCAGCAACCAGAGTGCGCAAATGGGTACCGACCTGACTTTAAAGAATCTTGGATTCAATAATCAAATGGCGCAATTGAATACGATTGGCAGTGGCGTGGCGAACGCGGTTGGTTCAGCCGTCACCGGCAATATCGGCGGTGTGGCCGGTGCCATAGCAGGCACGGCCATAGGCGCGTGGACGAACCAGCAAACCTACAATAACAACGTGAGCACGGCCAACCAGCAATTGACGAACACGCAAACCACGAACAACGCCAGCACCTCACAGGCCAATGCCTACTCGCTTGCGCAAACGAATCTCGGCAATCAACAGACCATGCAGTTTGCCGACATGAACAAACAACTGGCGCAAGCTACGGCACAGGGGGACTACGAAAATACAATAGCCGGCATCAATGCGCAGGTGCAGCAGACCCAGGCGGTACCACCTACCACGTCCGGCGCCCTAGGCGGTGATGCATTCAATTTGGCAAACGGTCTGATCGGTGTCATGGTGCGTTTCCGTCAGATACCCCCAGCCGCCATGCAAGCCATCGGTGAAGTATGGTTAAGGTACGGTTATTACGTCCAGCGCTTTATGCGACTGCCTTCGAATTTGATGGCAATGAGCAATTTTACGTACTGGAAACTACACGAACTGTACGTACGCAGCTCGACATGTCCGGAAGAGTACCGATTGACCGTCAAGGGCATTTTCGAATCCGGCGTGACCGTATGGACCGACCCCGAAAAGATTGGCGTCACTGATTATGCGGACAATGCGCCGCTGGGCGGTATCGCATACTAAAAGGTATAATGGGGAGAGCGAAACAACTCTCCCCATTATTATCATAAGGACGGTGACCATGGGTAAACGCAATAATGCACGTAAGGCCGCACACTGGGATAACCAGAGCGTCTTAGGCTCAATGTGGGGTAATCTCAATCTGCCAGAAATGCGGCAGTCATTACGCATCAATCAATACATGAAATTGATTGAAATGTTGGCAGTAAGTCGATTCAAGTGGATTAACTTACCCTCGTATATTGATGAAAGATATTTGGAATTGACCTTGTTTGAAAACGGGTTAGCTCTCTTTTTCCCCGACAAACGTAAAGGGGTCAACCGCTTTATGGTCACGTCCGGCAATATTGGCGGTGTGAATAATTATAATAACCCCACCAGTTTTCAGCCGGTGGCAACCAATTATTCACATCCGCAGATTGGCTCGAAAAAGTGCGTGCCCATTTGGGATAACCAGCTTAGATGCACGATGGTTGACGTGATGTGGAATTATGCGACACGATTGGCTATTGCAGACCGCGCCTTGGACGTGAATCTGGACAATATTAGTGTTCCCCTTATTATCGCAACGTCCGAAACCAACAAACTCACCGCGCAAAATCTCATGAAGGCAAGAGAGGACGGCGATCCATACATTTACACCTACGACAGTGCGGACATTACCGGAATGTTCCAGACATTTCCCAACGTCACCCCCTTTTTGGCCGATAGGATCATCACCACCAAGACACAGATCTGGAACGAACTCGTCAACTACCTAGGCATCGACAATAGCACCACCGAAAAAAAGGAACGATTGCTTGAAAGCGAAGTGACGGCAGGCAATTCGCGTACGAACGTTTTCCGTCTGAGCTATCTGAAATCCCGTCAGCAGGCGTGCGATGCCATTAACCGACTGTGGCCGCAAATGGCTGACTCGGGATACCCTATCGGCATCGAATGGAACGACACCACCAGTGGCGGTTTGTTGGACGTTGACGGAACCAAGGAGGAAAACTAATGGTACAGGACTTGAGCATGTACGCCATCAAAGACAGTATGGCGGATTACACGTTGACGCTCGGCAATCTGATAGATCGTGGCTTCAATACGGACGAAAAACTACATTTAAGTTCGCAATATTATCCGATTTTCGACGAAACGTATAGGGCAAAACTCAACGAAAAAATCGTAGCACACTACGCACTGCGCGAAATCGGTAGCGAAACGCCACAAATGTTCGTATTTTATTTAGGCCGTACCATGCGGGAGCAAATGGACTATTTCAACCAGTTATATATCAGTGCCCGGCATAAGTTCGACCCGTTCATAACTTCGGACATTCGGCAGGAAATGGACTCAACCAGCACCAATGAGTCCAGCGGGAAATCGAGCGGCACACAGTCGAACGAGTCCAGAGCCAATAGCACTTCCGACACCAAGGCGGACAATTCCAGCATGACGTTCAATTCGGAGTTTCCGCAAACGCGTATCGATGATTTTAAGCAATTCGCCACCAGCGCTTCGCAGACGGACTCGACCGGCAACACGCATACGAGCACACAGCAGGACAGCTCGGCCACTGCATCCAGTACCAGCAACACCGACTATGCGCACTCCTCTGACAAAGGTAATTCAACCTCGCACACGCTCGGAACCAGCGGTTCACAATCCCAGCTCCTGCAGGACTGGCGCAATACCATGCTCAACATTGACATGATGGTAATCAACTCGCTCGAAGACTTGTTTTTGGGCATGTGGGGCAGTGGAGACAACATGACCAACGTACCACAACTCTACGGCACCTCACTGTCCTATAATCTCGGCCATTAGAGTATACTTGACTTGAGGCAGATTGGAGGAATATATGGATGGAATCAACATGTGCGCCGCCCCCTTGGATATCGACCCGCGACAACGCTGTTTCACCACCGTGCAACCTTTCTCGTACCGCGATACGTTGACCGTATTGGGGTATGTGCAGGAGGTGGCCGACCACTTGGACCAGCTCAGGGAACAGCTCGATAATCTCGCCAAAGACGAAGCCGCGGACATTGAAGCGATCAGGCAATTGGTAGCAGGTTTCAGTGAGCGGTTCGAGCGCATCGACAAGACTTTGGATGACTTGGAAAAGCAAGTCGGCCAGTACGAAGATTCGGACCTTACGTATAATCCGACGCGCGGCAAATACGAGGATTCCAAAAACACGAACCGCGACATGTACCGCGAACTTGCGGTATTCGGGGCGCGAGTCAATCAAATGGCACAGCTGAGCGCAACCACGGCCGCCGCCCATACATGCCTAGAATTCGCAGTCATAGGCAATAAAACCATTTTTCACAACGATGACCCGCGCATCACGCCACGCGCCGAGCATGTAACCGGGGAGTAAGCAATATGGCAAATGATCAGCAGATTACGCCAGTGGATAACGCCGCATATGATGTGACCCGCCATTGGGGGTTGCCCCTCTATAATGACGCGACCCCCATGGACGTGCGAGACGGATACAATCATGCCATGCGCATGATCGACCAGATCCTCACCCAACTGCAAACTCAAATTCGAGAAAAGGACTAACGTAAAATGGCTACCGTATACACAAAGACAGACAATTACGGACTTAATTTGTATGGCGACAATGATCCAGCCGATTTAAGAGATGGATACAACGGATCCATGCACACCATCGACACCACTTTGGAAACGCACCTTAATCGTATCGAAGGTATGGAATCGCGCGAAACCCACGACGAAGAGGTCATGAAGGCTCTGCTTGTGGATAACACGGTGGACAATGCTACCGCCGCGAAAACCAAGTGGGATAAAGCGGCCACGGACGTGACCGCCGCCGCAGGCAAGGCCGATAACAACGCTGCCATCCTCACCGCGCTCGGCGCGGATACCACCGCTCACGCCACCGCCAATAGGACGAAATGGGACAAAGCGGGAACGGACGCTGTCAGAGCACTGGCAGATGCCGCGACCGCCACTCAAAAAGCCAATGGAAACACTGCGGTTCTCACCGCACTCGGCGCGGACACAACCGCTCATGCCACCGCCAATAAGACCAAGTGGGATAAAGCAAGTACGGATGCCGTCAGCGCTAACGACGCTATCGCCAGGATCCTCAAGTCGCTCTCGCAGACCAACGGCCACTTGGTTACGTTCGGCGACTCGTACGGGACCAACACGGATAAGACTCGTGAATGGCCGACCGTGCTCAATATCCGACTGGGTGAGAATAGCGTACTACACAATTACTGTATAGGGGGTGCGGGTTATACGGCCCCGAACGCCACGTTTCAATCCGAGCTTAATAACGCGAAAGCCGACACCAGCTACAATCATAACGAGGTTGGCTTAGTGGTGATCGCAGGAAGCCGCAATACCAACGACGGATATTCCGGCGCGTTGCGCGCTTCCGCCGTAAGCCTATACGAGGGGGTGAAACGCGAGTTCCCGAACGCTCGAATCATTGTCATACCCATGATGTGGGACTGGACTCCGGTATCCAACTATTGGCGGTATAATTCCGCATCCTGCATTTCCGCCGCCCGAGAGGTTGGCGTGGAAGCGGTCCCGTGGGCATGGACGTGGAATCTAGGCAATAACACGTATTTCACGCCCGGTGACATTCACCCGAATGCGAACGGCACCAATGTGATCGTAAGCTACATGCTTGACTACATCAACCATAATTACACGGGGCGTACGGAATCGTATTCCTGGCGCGACTCTACCAATACGCTCGCATTGTTTACCGTCAATGCGTCGGGCGGACTGATCACGTTCGGTTGGCATCTCGCCGGTAACGTCACGGCCGCTAATTTTGTGGACATTAAAAACGCTCTACCGAAATGGGCGGAACGCGAAAAGGATACTACGAACGAACCGGACGCATGGGCACTCATGGCATCCAACGGCGCAAATGACGCCACGTTGTTCAAGGTGTTGGGGTCTGAAGATCATGTGAGTGGCACGTTCGGTATCCAGCCGTATGCCACGACGGGCTCTCATGGTTCGCCTAACGGTTTGATGGGGGGTGGTTTCACCGTCGCATGGTAATCAACGGATAACCTAAGATAATAGCCATAACGTATATAATTACGTTATGGCTATTACTTTCACCCAATGGATTGATCAGACAAAAAACCGGTACTGGGATATGGACGGCGCATACGGTGCGCAATGCTGGGACTTATGGGCAAAATACAGTATGGACATGTACGGCATGAGCATACAGGATTGCATCACCCCAACCGGCTATGCGGGTGGACTGTATACCTCGTACCCAGTGTCGGCACGGTGCGAACAAGTGTACGAACGTATTCCGGTAGACGGTTACTCGCCCGTGGCGGGTGATGTGGCGATATGGGGGTACGGCACGTATACACCTTATACGCATGTGGCGATAGTCGCGGCTGATGGCGTAAAAGACGGGCAGATCTACGTTATCACCCAGAACCCCGACGCCAGCGCCTTGAAATGGTTTCCCACCGCTGGGCTATTAGGCTACCTGCATCCCCGTACCATGCCTAAGCCGGACGTGGACAATCCTACCGGCGACAACAACCAAGGGCATCCCGATACCGGGCGTGGTGGAGCGTGGATACACTGGCAGGGCGACAATCTTTATTTCCACGAAACCGACAACAGCGGGGCTAAGACTCGTATTTTCTATAAGACTACCGCTAACAATTTTTTGGAAAAAGCGGCACAAGGGCAACCGTCCGATGATAACGGTCAGGCGCACCCATCAACCTCAGTGTCGCCGGAAAACTCTTACGCTTTATACGTGGTAGGCACCGTGGAGTCTAGCTTACGGTGGGATGCGGTGGAAGCGGCCAACCTGCAAGGTATTGGCATTGCGCAATGGAGTTTCGGCAGGCGTTTGCAAGTGTTGAACGCCATGAAGACGGCAGACCCAACCGGCTACGCGGCATTCAAAACCGCCGCCCCGCAGATCGCCGCACTCATGAAGTCGGGAGGTGAGTTTACACGAAACCTCACCCAAGCGGAAGCTGGCGCATTCCAGACATGGGCGGCACGTAGCGAATCCCATGAGGGGCAACGCAAACAGTTCGCCGAAGATTACGCCGGATACCCGCAGGAATATGAAGATGATAAAATGCAGATACTGTGGGTCACTGCATACCATCAATCACCCGCGAACGCCCTGAAAGTGCCGAAGGCAAACAGTCTCGCCGGATTGCGGGATAATATCCTAAGCACGTACCCGTTCCAGCCTTACTCAAATCGATACAATCAAGCGTATTCTCTACTCAGCGTGTGGGATGGGAAATCGAATCCGCCAGCGTTCTAACGTGTGATATAATGAGAAATGTCGGCATGTGATGACTTCCCTTGAGCCGACTAGTACCACAGGAAAATGGGGAGTATGACGGTGGTCATGACGTCATACTCCCCATTATTCATAATGGAGGTGAGCGCATGGCATTGCAGGCGTTGGCCGAAGATGATTACTATGATCTGCATAATCTGCTCACCCGAAACGCACCATGGAATTTCGTGATCGGCGCACGCGGACTCGGAAAAACGTTCGCCGCCAAACGATACGGAATCAAAGAATATATTAAGCACGGTCACGAGTTCATCTATCTGCGCCGCACAGACGTGGAGCAGCACCGCAAGGAAACCTTCTTCAAAGACATTCAAGAGTTTTTCCCCTCCTATGAATTTCGCGTCAACGGTGAAAAAGGGCAGATCCATAAAACGTCATGGGACGAAAAAGACTGGCGCACATGCTGTTACTTCGTCGCACTCTCTCAAGCAGGCGGACTGAAATCAGTCGCCTATCCTAAAGTGCACTTGATTATTTTCGATGAGATCTTCCCCGATAACTTGCGCTTTTTAAGCAACGAGGTGAACAGTTTCAGCGAGTTTTACAACACTGTAGACAGGTGGCAGGATAGAACAAAAGTACTATTCCTCTCTAACGCAGTGCAAAAGGCTAACCCCTATTTTGCGAAATACCGGCTTGACATTGGTGCTCAGCAAGAGAATCAGCAACAATACAAGTTGTATTGCGGGGGGTTCGTGTGTCTCGAATTGGCTGATTACGGCGGATTCAGCGCGAAAGTCGCCAAGTCAAAGTTCGGACGGTTCCTTGAGCAGTACGACGGCGACTATGCCGACTATGCGATCAGAAACAAATTCCGAGACGAATCCGACACGCTGCTAGCCCCCATCCCCGCGGACGGCGAACTGTCCTACATTTTGGACACTACCGATTATGCGCGATTTGGCATATGGGTTTCCGTGTCAGAGCGTGACGGGCACGTTTCACAATACGTTTCACGACGCATCCCCAAAGACAATACCAGACCCACCTACACGTTAGACCCCAACCATGTTGACGAAAAAACATGGTACGTCAAAAAGTCAGACGATATCATAAGGCGACTCACCACAGGCTACAGGCTCGGTAAGATACGTTTCGACGATTCACAAGTCAAAGCCGATTTTGGACTGATCATTGGAGAATTGCTGGGAAAATAAGGAGGATAATATATGACAATGACGGCAACGGACGTGTGGTGCGTGTTCGCGATAGTCTTTTTCATCATTGTAGACTACGTGACCGGACTCGTTAAAGCCATACTCAACGACACGCTCAGCTCGCAGAAAATGCGACAAGGCTTATGGCACAAGTTCGCATACCTCATGCTCACCCTGGTAGCCTACTTCGTAGACATGATCAACCTACACGTAGATCTAGGATTGCCGGTCAGCGTATTCGTATGCACCGTAGGCGGCATCAGCTTGATTGAGCTTACTTCAATCCTGGAAAACATTACCGCAATCAACCCCGAACTAGCGGACGCCCCCTTCATGAGCGTGTTCGCAAACACCAATACCCCCAAGCACAAGAAGGAAAACTAACATGAACATTCAAGAATGGATGAACTCAGTAAACGGACAGGTTGTAGACATGGACGGCGCATACGGCGGACAATGCTGGGACCTATGGAGCAGCTACGCGCGAAACGTATATGGCATTCCAGCCGCCGACACCAACACTGTTGACGGATACGCGGCAAGCGTCTACACCGCACGATACGATCGCTCCCAAGCATTGCAAAACGCTTTCACCCGCGAAACAAGCAACTACACGCCATCTTACGGTGATGTGGCATTTTGGAACGGAAACGGCATGAACCACGTTGCCATCGTAGTTAAAGACAATGGTAACGGCACGCTCAACACCATGAGCCAAAACCCAGACAAGGCCGGATACGTCACAATCAGTAAGAACGGCATTATCGGATACCTCCACCCACGCTCAACAACCACGCCCTCGCCAGCACCAGCAAACAATAACGTAACCATCATTCCACGTAACTACAAAGTCAACGTCGACGTGCTCAACGTACGATCAGCCCCGTCCACCTCAGCACAAGTAGTCGCACAATACCACTACGGACAAACCGTCAATCTCGCCGAAGGCGGTGTAATCGCAGACGGATACATTTGGGCACACTATACCGGTGGTTCCGGTGCAACACGATATGTCGCACTCGCACCAGCCGACAAATCAATGTGGTACCTCGTATTTGCATAATTGACGGCATAGAATAAGCCCCTAGGTCACTCACCTAGGGGCTTTACTGTTACCACGTCCGAGCAAACACTTCCAAGTCTTCAGCAGAAAACAGAAGCAAACCGTCATCCGTTTCATAAGGCAAAAGGAATTGATACGAATCATACAGAGCCACGCCGTAATCATCGACGGCCTGATCACGATCAATCGAACTCGTAACACCATCTTTGACGCCATGAAGCGTTACAGACGGGTCACACCACAAAGTGGCGAGAAAATCGTTCTTTTCCTTGAGAGTCATATTTGAAGTCATCATTTTATTTTTTCCTTCCCTTGAAGTTGATAACCACATCATAACACAAACAAACAGACGACACTCCCGAAAACAAAACAAAGCAAAAAATTAAAAGACAAC
>OJJD01000453.1_pt1 | contig 17984 bp, 40 predicted proteins | sample 1596011 | NCBI WGS metagenome assembly OJJD01 (sample SAMEA4350113, study PRJEB24818) | metagenome | biome: human; feature: gut; material: faeces | place: Denmark | collected 2013-09 | reverse complement strand
CGGCAGGGTCGAATTTGTATAAGAGACAGGCCGTTACAAGCGCAAAGAAAACCAACTATGGCGAGATTTTCTTCTCTGACTTGGATGATGATGATAAATTTTATACTTGCAAGTTGCAATTCATAACCATTGATAAGAAGAGTGATAAGGAGAAGCGTTCTAACGTAACTTATCTGGTTCAAGCTAAGTCGTTGGCACGTGCTCTTCGATACGTTGATGAGGCGATGGGAAAGACTATGATTGATTACGACATTGTAGGTCTTAACAAAACTCATGTCTTCGATGTATTCGAGCATCACGCTCCATCTTCCGAAAATAAAGAGGAAAAGAATGAGTAGAATCGACAAACTTATAGCATCTATGCCGCCAAGAATGGCTAATGCAGTAATCCATCAACGCAAGTTACACGCTTGCTTGATGGAACTTACTGCAAACAAGTCAAGAGAAGTGGCGGCTAGAGCTATTTTTCTGAATTACCAAGATGGTGATGGCAGAAAGTTAGGTACGATTCCGCATTATTACGAAAGACCTACATCTACTGGCTCTGTAATGGTAGAGACGTACTTTAGTTATATTGATAGAGTACATTAAATCTCAAAACTATGGCAAACAGTAAAATCGCAACTTTCTACAAAAGAAGCTGCCACGATTGTATATTTCTCCAAGTCTGCAAAGACCCTAATGCAAGCTACAATGGTGATTACGTTTGCAAAGATTGGGAATGGAAATACGAGTGATTAATTTTTAAAAGTTGAAATAAAAATGGAAAACGAAAACAACGGATATGAGGTTATGCAAGTTAGTCAAGACCAAAGTATCATTCAAGTTGATGCAGTAGAACGTGCAAACGTTGATTCTCAGGTTGCAACAGCAAAGCAATATCCTAGAGACCTTGCAAGAAGTGTAAACAATTCAATCGCTATGGCTACAATGGACTATGCGACCGCACAGAGTTGTGGATATGCACTTCCACGTGGTGGCAAGCCTATTACAGGTCCGAGTGTTCATCTTGCAAAGCTTATTGTAAGTAATTGGGGTAATATGAGGGCAGAAGCAAAGGTAGTTCAGATTACCGACAAGCAGGTTATCAGCCGTGGTACTTGTTGGGATTTGGAAAACAACGTTGCTACCGCATTTGAGGTGAGACGTTCTATTGTAGGCAAGAACGGCAAGCGTTTCTCTGACGATATGATTACCGTTACTGGTAATGCTGCAAACTCAATCGCCTATCGTAATGCGGTATTCTCTGTTATTCCAAAGGCGATTACAGATAAGGTATATCAAGCTGCCCAACACTTCATCACTGGTGATTTGTCTGACGAAGAGAAGCTTGTTGCAAGACGCAAGAAGTGCATCGACTTCTTTAAGGATGAGTATGGTATTACCGAAAACGAGGTTGTAATGCTCTGTGGTAAACAGACGGTCAATCAGATTAAAGCAGACCAAATCGCTCTCCTTCTCGGTATTACACAATCGCTCAAAGATGGCGATACGACTGTTGAAGAAGTAATGAGACCTTATCGTACCGAGGAAAACAAGAAGACTATCGCTGACAAGGCTGCCGAAGCTGCCAAGGCTGATGCTGCCAAGAAGGAGGAACAGAAATGATTACCGACAATGTAGAACAACGGAGTTTGACGTGGTTCAGAAATAGGGTCGGTCACATAACAGGTTCAAAGGTTGCTGACCTTATGAAGTCTGGTCGCAAGAAAGACGAGGTTTTTTCCGATACAGCCAAATCGTATTTATTTCAGATTGCAGGTGAACGTCTTTTCAATCCCGATTTCTTGAACGATGATGATATTTTCAAAGATTACATCGACCAAGTTTCCGTAAACACAAAGGCAATGCAATGGGGTGCTGATATGGAAGACCAAGCAAAGGCTTGCTTCTGCCAACTTCCACAAAACGAAGGAATAGAGATAGCAGATGTTTCTTCTTGCAAGCACGACACAATCCCTTACTTCGCGGCTTCTCCTGATGGTGCAATCTATAGTCGTGATGGTGGCGATATTAAGATTATTGAAGTTAAATGCCCTAACATCAATACTTATATGAAGTATCGCACACTTATCCACGATGCTGCTTCGCTCAAAGAAGTTGAGCCTAAGTATTACTGGCAGATGATGGCAGAAATGAGTTGCACTGGTGCTACTAGCGGTATCTTTATTACATACTGCCCTTGGTTATCTAAGCCTATTCATTGGGCTGAGATTGAGAGAAATGGAGACGATGTAAAGCTTATGGAAGCTAGAGTTATGTTGGCAAACGAGTTTATTGACGAAATTATTAATAAGTAATAATGGAAATTCAAGGAAAAGTTATTGCCGTTTTACCTGAAAGAAGCGGCGTTTCTGCAAGAGGCGAGTGGAAGTTTCAGACCTATGTAATAGAAACACAAGAGCAATATCCTAAGAAGATGGCTTTTGATGTTTTTGGAGCTGATAGAATTGCGAATTTTGGCATTCATTCTGGCGAGGTTATTAACGTTAGCTTTGATATTGATGCGCATGAATATCAAGGCAGATTTTTTAATCAGATTCGTGCTTGGAATGTTACTAAGATGTCACAGCAAGCTCCTACACAAGATGGCGGTTTTAGTGGCAATGTTCAGTCTGGCGCACAGGCGGCACAACAAGCTATGGCAAGTTCTGCTAATGCTGCTGGCGTGGCAAACCCGACGAATCAGCAAAGTCTGTTTCCACCTGCACAGCCACAGCAACCGCAATCTGCTGCTCCATCTTCTGATGACTTGCCCTTCTAGCGTAGAGTTAATCAAACGAGCATTCAACGCTTATGTGGTTCAATCTGAAAAATGTGTTTGAGCTAGAAAAGTTTAGAGCAAAAGTAACCGAGTTGGAGAACAAATGTGCTATGGTAGAATTAAAAGAGAAGCGTGGGCGTTCCTTAAATCAGAATGCCTACCTTCATTTACTTCTATCAGCATTTGCTCTTCAATACGGCTACACTCTAGACGAAGTTAAGACACATTACTATAAACTGGTAGTGAACAAAGATATATTCCTCAGAGAAGGGATTGATAAATTTACAGGAGAATGCTATAAGTATCTTCGTTCTTCTGCTGACCTTACGAAAGACGAAATGAGTAAATCAATTTCTGATTTCAAATTGTGGGCAAAAGAAGATGCTGGTTTTGATTTTCCCGACTCTGATGAATATATCGCACTACTGCATATTCAGCATGATATTCTGAAAAACGAGCAATACTTGCAGTAGTATTGTGTAACATACAATTTTAAATACAATGGATTCTTTTAAGATTAGCAAAGAACAATATTGTGATTTAATGAAACTTGATAGGACAAATGCCGTAAACTTGTTTGTTTATCTTCTAGCAAATGCAGACGATAACGGAACATTGATTGTTAGTATCCGCAAGATTTCGAGTGAACTATGTATTGGAGTGCAAACCGTAAGAACGTTGCTTAAACATTGGTATATAACACACATACTAACACACCAAGTAACACACCAAGGTAGCGTAATAACTATTTGTGATATAAAAAGTTACAAAGGTAGGAAACGTGCTGCTAACACATCAAGTAACACACTTGCTAACACACAAAAAACTATCAAGGAACGAAAGAAAGATTTCGCAGAAAGTTTGAAACCTCACCTCGAAAAGTACGGAAAGGATATGTTGAATGATTTCTATCGGTACTGGACAGAAATAAATGATGGTGGAAAAAAGATGCGGTTTGAAATGGAGAAAGTGTTTCAAATTGCAAGCAGATTGGTTACGTGGAGCAATAACAATAAATATCATTATAAGAATACCAACAGTCTTCCTGTTGGTATGAATTTGCAGAATAGTAAAGATAAAGATTACACAAAAGGGCTTGATAGATGGAACAAATAGATAGCGAATATTTCAAGAACCTTGTATCTCAGATGCGAGATACTGGTTATCCGCAAGAAATTGACAGAGTACAAATAAGCATTCCTAATGCAGAGAAACGTTTGCGTGGCGGCTTGCAGTATGTTGTTAATATGAAGTCTGGATGTAATGCCGAATGGAACGAACGCAATTACCGCCCTATTGTTGATTGGATGACAGACAACAAAGGAAAAGGTTTATTGATGTTCGGCGGTTGCGGATTAGGTAAGTCGGTAATCGGAATGTATATCCTTCCTCTTCTTATTAAAGATGTACATAAAAAGGTGGTAAACATCTTTATCGCACAAAAGTTGAACCAAAAGATTGATGAAATTCTCAAACTTCATATTATCTATATTGATGATATTGGTACAGAGGATAATCTTAACTCTTATGGCAACAAGCGTATGCCATTTGCAGAACTTTGTGACGCTGCTGAAAAGAAGGGGAAATTGCTTATCCTTACCACTAACCTCAGTATTGACGAGCTTACTCAGAGATATGGAGATAGAGTTGTGGATAGACTGATAGCAACAACAAAAGCAGTTCCTTTTACAGGTGATTCTTTGAGAAAGTAATTATGGCAGACGTAAGTAAAATTGCAGAGGAATGGCTCAGTGAGCATCCTAATGCGACACCAAAAGAAATATGGTTAGCTGGTTATTGGAAATCTACCGATAACTGGTGCAACCGAACCAAGTAAATTCTAGAATTGAAAACGAATTAATATATAGATAAATATGAGTCATTTTTTAACATTGGTAATTGGCGATGAGCCAGAGAAACAACTCGCCAAGTATGATAAAAATCTAGAGCTGCCTATGCATTTATACATGACTAAAGAGCAGCTTATTAGTGAAAAACGTAAGGAGATTGAGGAATACAAAAAGAATTACTATGATGTGTTCCTACAAGATAAAGATGCATATCTTGCCAACTGTCGCAAGGAACATGCAGATTATATCGAGAACGAATTTCCAAAGCATCTTAACTGGACGGACGAACAGATGTATGAGGATGCCGTGAAATATTATCGTATGGATATAGATGAAGGAAGCGAGGATATTGAGATACATGAGGACGGCAGCGTTTGGCGCACCTATAATAATGATGCCAAATGGGATTGGTATCAAATGGGAGGCAGATATGCTGGAAGACTTCAATTAAAGGATATATCAATGGATGCTCCATTATTCTATCCAAAAATTGCTCCTACATTCTATTCAAGAGAAGGCATTAACTATTTCAAAAAATTAAAGGCAGAAGGTCGTTGCGACCAAGCTCGCATTAAGGATATATCCAATGTAGAAGAAATATCAGTATTCGCTGTTGTTAAGGATGGGAAATGGTATGAGCGTGGCAAAATGGATTGGTTTGCCGTAGTATCAGACGAAAAAGACGAAGATGCATGGAGCGAAGAAGTGAAACAACTTCTTGCATCACTTCCTCCTGACACTCTTCTAACGATGTATGATTGCCACATATAATCATTAACAAAAAAATATTTAAAAATGACGCAGACAGAACGTATTGAGAACGCTACCACCAAACAGGCGGTAGTGTTCATAGTTGTTTATTCTTGGGTTATCCTAAGAAATATAGGAAGAGCAATCAATAAGGCAGTTCACAAGCTACCTTGGTTGTTCATCGTGATAACGGTAGTAATATCATTCATCGTTAGCTTCGTCTTTATTTCTAAGGCTAGAGCAGAGCGAGATAGTTACAACCAGAAGTTAGTTCATACAACACAGCAGCTCGATAGCTTCTATGCTGCATACGGAAAGATTAAATCAAAGTAATATGGACGGAATGGTAATCAATAATTTGTCTGCACAAGCAACTACAGAATGTAATCTGTTGCAGCAAGAACTTCTAACATCGTTTGTTGAGGCTAGAAAACAAAAAGGTATTACAGAAAGCCTAATGAAAAGATTAGCGGTAAAAAAGATGAATGCGATAGAAGATATGTATGGAAACGTACATGTTACCAATGATAAATTTGGCGAGTGTGGTAGCGACTTTTACATTGATGCAACCGCTGATAGAATTACGTTGTCTCTAAAATATTACGTTAATATAATTCCATTGGACGGATTATCTAATCACGACAAAAGAATTGCTAAACGTTACAACTATTGCGTGTATAACTACGATACAGCCAATAATGTATCATCTGGTTTTAAGACATTTCGACCTTGGGGTGGTCTTACAGGTAGTTGCGATTGGAGTTACTCTATTGATGATATTCTCAAAAGTGATTTTCTAACAGAAGGCATTAGTGTTGATAATGCAATAGGTGGTGTGTTTAAAGTCTTTCTTAAATAGTATGCAGACAAATTGGACTCCAAATGATTCGTGTGTACTCGCAGGTATTCCTCTTGCAGTTCCATCGAAAGAACAGATAAGCAAACTCTACATGCTTTTCTACTCTATGTTAGGCGGCTTTGCTAAAATTGTCAAGTCTAACATAGATGAAACATTCAAACTAGTATCGGAAGATGAAAAGCTATTTAAGTTTGACGTAAAGAGAAGAATGACAGAGGCGAAGGAATTTTCCGATGAATTGATTGACTTATTCAAAGAACGAATGAAAGCTGACGGCATGTCTGAGATATGGGATAAGCTTACTTTTATCATAAAGTTCAATCTGCAAGATGATGTAAGAAAATGTTATTATGCGTTAGATAACCAATTTTCAAAGCATCATATTGAAAGACATAAGATGTACACAATGACTGTTATGTCTGGAATATTGAGCGGAATGCTTGAATCTTCTGTTTCTGCATTTAAAAAGACAATGGATGAATATAATGGTTCTTGGGCAACCAATATTGCAGAATACTTTATTATCCCAATTAAGGGTGTTCATTCTCGTATGCGTAATGCCGTGGAAGCTATATATCCTGAATCTGTAGATAAGAAAGTGTTTTCAGAGTGCCCTGACAAACTCTCTCTCGGATTCGAAATCATCGGTAAAAAGGTGCTTGATTATAAACGCGCAGAAAAAGCACTCGCGAATGCTTGTATATTCAGTGGTCTTAATCTTGATATAAACGGAATTATCGTAGATGGAGAAGACGCACAAGATAACACTGGCACTCCTTGGAATGAAGCTCAATTAAGAGCATTAAAAACAGGTTACCCAGACTCCTCTAACAAAGATATTGCTAGAATAGTTGGCAGAAGCGTTTACGCAGTCGCTAAGAAAGCTAAGAAACTCGGGTTGAAGAAATCTGAGGAACACCTTAGAGAAACTAGAATAGCTAACTTAAAACGTAAGAAAAATGAAAAAGATTCCAACGCTGTACACAAAGAACAGTAAAGGTCGCTATCAGGAATACAAGATTCCTGACCTTGATATATCGAAGACTTTCTATAGAAAGATAAATGGAAAGTATGAGCCTGTTAGTATGCTCTCGTATAGTCCTCTAGAAGAGGGCGTATGGGTAGTCACTCGCGAAAGTTCGACAATCGAGCATATCCGTGGTGCTTATCTTCGTGAGTGCTTTCATCTTGACAAGGCTGCCGACATTGAGCGTTTCCCTCTGTCTAAGATGGGGCACATCAAGAAGGTTGCAGAACGTATCATTGATGAGCTGAGACTTGGTAATACAGACACTAGAGCTATGACAAATCACGAACTTGTCAATTTGGTTGTCGGACTTGTTTATAAATATAACGAGGATGTATAACTATGGAAGATTTACCTATAGGCTCAGAAATCGTCTTGAAGGTGGTTGAAAGCGAGAAAGAACAATGTAATGGCTGTTTTTTCGATGAGATATGTAACAATATCTATGAGAATGTTTGCGGAGATTTTGACTGTAGCGCAAGCACTAGAAAAGACGGAAAGGCTGTTCAATTTAAAAGAGTGAAGTAATATGGCTACAGCAAATTTTGAAATTGGGAATAAAGAATTTGAGGTACGTTTCATACCTGAATCAGGTTATCCTCCAACAAAGAATGAACGTGGTTCTTCATTGGTTGAGTATGATGTAACGACATACAAAGATAATCAGCCAATGATGAAGAAGTTCAATCAAAAGAAACGTGTTTATTTCGACATTGAAGGTAATGTTTACAAGGATAAGCATAGCAACAAGGTGTGGTTTAATCTTGATTACGAAAGGAGGTAAGCAATGAAAGAGCTTAAAGTTGGAGAAAGAATCACTCTTGAAGCAGTTGAGCAATATGGTTGTAGAGGTTGCTTCTTTGAGGATAATCCAGTATGTATAAAATTTGCATGTTGTGAAGGTGTACGCTCAGATGGAAAATCGGTAATTTTTAAAGAAGTTAAGGAGTAAAGAGTATGAATGGATTATTATCAATAATTGGAATGAAAACTGAAATGGAGTATCAAATGAGTGATTTCTCTTTTGGTCTTCCAAGTTTTAGATTCAATGTTCCGAAAGGTAACATTCCTTCTGACAAACAGAAGTGTCAGCCAAAGGTGCAGCATGAGTTCACCATCAAAGGTGTTAAGATTATGGCAGCTTCTAAGAAGGATGCTATAAAGAAGTATAATCATCGTAGAAAGTAAGGCGTATGGCACAGAAAGAATTTAGAAATCCACCTCGTTATATGGTGGGCGATATAGTTTATAGTCACGGATTTATCTGTGTTGTCTGTAGTATCTATCCGTTCAATATAGATTATTCTTACGACTTGAAAGTTATTGATGGGCAAAGCTTGGGCAAAATTTGTCAAAATGATATTATGCACGTTCATATTTGGGAAGAGTTTCTTAAAAAGAATGGATGGACATGTTATCGCTCTGAAGGAGATTTTTTTTGGCATAAGTGGTATAAACACCAAGAATACCCTTTCACTTTGCGATATAATAATTTCTTGGGAATTTGCGGAGTATCTTTCAATGACGGAAAAGACGATACTGTTATGATAAAATGTGTAGATGAACTCCAACATATTCTTTTTGGCTTGCAATTAGATAGCAATTTAAAAATATAAGCGTATGTATTTTGAATATAGAATAGTCAAAATTGAGAAAGGTTTGTTTCTCATCGAATATAAGACCGCTCCTTATGGAGTTTGGCATGAAGTAAAAAACAAACAGTTCAAGACTAAGCCAAAGGCAGAAGCTTGGGCTAGAAAGAACTTAGTTTAATGAAGTAAAGCGTATGGATAAGTATAAATTGCATAACGATAAGTGTGACGGCTCAAAGTGCTGGGTTTGTCAATTCACTTGGTGTTGTGATAAGTATAATCATCATAAAAAGTAAAGCGTATGGAATATGAAGATTATAAAAGAGCAAAACAGTTACAAGAAGAAACACTCCCAGCTTTTGAAAGATTAAAAAAAGCTGTTTCTGTTGGCACGCTTGACAAGAAAGCAATAAAAGAAATTGGAGATTCTTTTGCAAACGCTATGTTTTACGAAAATGATTTTGCAGATTCTCTTGTTGTATTTATTGATGGGTGGGCTGTAAAATTTAAAGAGGAATTTAATAAATTGTAGACCGCCTTCGGGCATAAATTTAAAAATATGACAAAAGAAGAATTAAAAGTAAAGGTTGCCAAGCAACTAGGCATTATCAATGAAGCTAACATTGAGATTTGTTCTTACGTAAATGATTACATCGAAAGTCTTCCATACAAAGTTGGAGACAAAGTTAGCTGCTCCAGATGTGATGTTTGTTGGATTGCAAGCATTGTTCCAGAGCGTGGTTATAAAGGTTATACTGGCGAGATTGATGTAAGAATCAACCCTGCTAAGAAAGATGGTACTCGCTCCAATAGAGAGTTTGTACTATGGAATATGGAAATTGATAATATCAAAAAGATTGATTAATCATTCTACAAAGGATATAAATAGATAGAATATGAGTGAAAATGTAATCACATCGTACAAGGGATTCGACAAGAATATGAAATGCCGTGGATTTCAGTACGAAGTAGGAAAAGAGTATGAAATGGACGGAGAAATCAAGTGTTGCAAACAAGGTTTCCACGCTTGCAAGTCTCCAATGGAAGTGTGGGACTACTACAATATGCTTAGCTCTCGCTATGCAGAGGTAGAACAGTCTGGTAAGATTGATAAAGAAGAAAATTCAACAAAGGTATGCTCTTCTCGTATCAAGATTAAGGCTGAGTTGAAGCTTGCTGACATCATTAATATCGGTGTCGAGTGGCTGAAAGATATTACATCACCATCTAAAGTTAAGACAGATGGTGAGTTGAACGACAACGGAGACCGAAGAAAACAGATTGGCTCATCGGGCGACTCTGCTAAGATTGGCTCATCGGGCGACTATGCTCAGATTGGCTCATCGGGCGACTCTGCTCAGATTGGCTCATCGGGCGACTCTGCTAAGATTGGCTCATCGGGCTACTCTGCTCAGATTGGCTCATCGGGCGACTCTGCTAAGATTGGCTCATCGGGCGACTCTGCTAAGATTGGCTCATCGGGCGACTCTGCTCAGATTGGCTCATCGGGCGACTCTGCTAAGATTGGCTCATCGGGCGACTCTGCTAAGATTGGCTCATCGGGCGACTCTGCTAAGATTGGCTCATCGGGCGACTATGCTCAGATTGGCTCATCGGGCGACTCTGCTAAGATTGGCTCATCGGGCTACTCTGCTAAGATTGGCTCATCGGGCGACTCTGCTAAGATTGGCTCATCGGGCTACTATGCTCAGATTGGCTCATCGGGCGACTCTGCTAAGATTGGCTCATCGGGCGACTATGCTAAGATTGGCTCATCGGGCTACTCTGCTCAGATTGATAGCACTGGAGAAGATTCCGTTATCATGTGTGCTGGCAACAGTTCAATAGCGAAAGCAAAGGTAGGCTCATGGATAACTCTGGCAGAATGGAAATGGAGCGATGAAAAGAAACGTGATGTTCCAGTATGTGTTAAGACTGAGTACGTTGATGGAGAGAATATCAAGGCTGATACTTGGTATCAACTTAAAAACGGAAAGTTTGTTGAAGTTAATGAGTAACCAACCACCCTTATGGGATTGAATATAAGTAATATGAAAAAGAAAATTAAATTTACATGGGAAGAGAAAAGTTCTTTTGATACAGAGCGTGTAGGAGCAATGTATTGTTTCAAGCGTTGTGATGTAAACCAAAATTAAAAAGTATGAGCAAAATATTCTTTAAACTTCCTGGACTTTTTGAAAAAACTGATTTGATTAAAAAAGTCATAGAAGTATATAACGCATACCCTTTTGCCTTCAAAGGAGGTCGCATAATAGATTCTGTTTATGGCTCTAATGGTGGAAGTCTAAATGGAGGCAGATCGATTAGTGAATGCAAGCACAATATTAAGGATATATTATCTTTTTGTGAACAAAATAAGGTATTTCCAACGATAATAATGAGTAATATACTCGTTACTTATAAAGAAGCCGTTTGTGATGCAAATGCAACAAAAATCCTAAATAACTTCAACGTTTCTACGACAAATTTTTGTGTCGCAAATAATGACGTAGAAAAATGGTTATTAGACAATGGAGTTGCATCTTGCAATATTATTTCTTCAACAACTAAATGTCTTAATGAAAAAGACTTAGAAAAAGAAGCAAAATCACATGGATTAGTTGTATTGCCAGAGAATCTTATAAATAGGTTTGATATAATTTCAAAACTGTCAACTGAGACCAGAAGTAAATTGGAAGTTATTGTTAATAGTGCATGTCCTTTGAATTGTATGGCAAGAAAAAAGCATTATGATTATATGTCAAGAATCGCACTTAAAGAAAAAGTTCCCAAATTCGTTTGTCCGAACTATAACTATGCTGGAAATGGATTTCTTTACGAGTTATTTAACACTCCGCAATTTGTAAGTAATAAAATGATAAATAAGTATATAAAACTTGGTATTAATCATTTTAAAATACAAGGGAGGACAGATTCTGACTATAATTTAATAGAAACATTTGCATACTATTTAGTAAAAGATAGGTATAAAATTATGTTCAGAGAATTAGTGCAGCAACAACAATAAATATAGGAAAAACCAACCACCTCTCCTGTAAAAGGGAGAGGGTAAAAAGAAGAGAATATGGACTTAGTAATTACAATATTAGGTTGGATTGCATTAGGTGTTATATCTGCTTATCTGTTAGCAATAGTAGGTAAAATAATCTTTGATGCTGCAACCGCTGATTATAAGTTATACAAGCATGTAAGATTGTGTCGCAAAAGATTGCTAAGACAGCGATATGAAGATTATGCTTGGCTATTATTTCAGTTAGAGAAAGATACGGAAGTCTTCAATCTTACTCATAACACAAGAGATTGGACTTTTGAAGATTGGAGAGAATTTTATCTTAAAAAAGCAAAGGAGGATAAGAAATGAACAAAGAAAAAATAAAATCAGCTATTGAAAAGACTATTAGTTATATGAATGGTAACTATTATTCAAAATTTGAAGAAAAAATGATTGTTGGTTACCTGAAAGGAGCACTTAAAGAGTTGGAGGACTAAATTATGGACAGAAATCAAGCAAAAGATTTTTTACCTATCATGCAAGCTTTTGCAGAAGGAAAGGTGATTGAATGTAGGACAGAACCTAGTGCCGTAGAAGGCTCAGATGTTCCGAATGATTGGACGGAAATGACAGAGATTGAGTTTTGGAATAACACAGAGTACCGAATTAAGCCAGAACCAAAATACCGCTCTTTCAAAAATGCAAAAGAGTGTTGGAATGAAATGCAAAAACATAAACCGATAGGGTGGGTAAAGCACAAGTTTAATCCTGATAATGTTATAAGTACAGTTCATTTTTTAGATAATAGAAAAGATTTTAAGATATATGTAAATTATGATAGAGGACAAAGTCCTTTTGATATGATGACTAGTTTTGTTTTTGCAGACGGGACGCCATTTGGCGTAAAAGTGGAGGAGGAATAAGTTATGGCATGGGTAGCAACTAATGCAAATGGTTTAGAATTTCTTTTTATAGAGAAACCATACAGAAGTGGATATGGAGAATATGGATATTGAAATCCTATATATTCTAGTATCGGTGGTTGTATTCTTATACCTCATGGTAGCATTAAGAAACTCATCGGAAGAGAATTGTCTTTTTCCGATGAGCCAGTCGAACTTAAATAAGAATAGCTTATGAACGATAGTTATATATCTTATGGAAGTGATGGCTCATATCATATAATACGCCCGATAGGAGAAGGATTTGATATAGAGACAGCTTTCTTAATAGCCTTTGGGATTGTTGCAATATACGTCATGTGCCATTATTCACCAAAGGAAGTTTGGAATAAAATAAAGTCGTATTTTAAAGAATAATAGTCATGCTTACATCAGACGAATTATACAAGATGAAACATTGCATTGGCTTAGATTGGAAGAAACCAAAAAGAGGTGTTTATGAAGCCTTTCGCAATGGAGTGATGTATTATGATGAGCCAGATACCTTATGGGAATCCTTATTATCAAAAGGATATGCTAAAAGAAGCATTCATCCTTATGGTATAGGGGATATTAGTAAACCTCCTCGTGATATATATTATTATAGTGTAAACGAAAATGGGTTGAAAGAAATGGAAAAGTACTTAGGTATCAAAATTAAGATTTTAAGATAGCTTATGGAAATAGGGAATATTAAGTTCAAGGCAAAGAAAACCTTGGATGGAAAATGGATAAAAGGTGACTTGGTTCACCACAAAGATTCAGATAACGTTTGGATAACAGACTATGAAAATCAACTGACATCACCAGTTGACCCTTCTACCGTCTGTCAGTTCACAGGACTGACAGATTGTAAAGGCAATGAAATCTGGGAAGGGGATATAGTAGATGTAAGAGGTGTCAAAGCAGAAGTGATATGGAATCAAGATGCTCTTGCTTTTATGGTGCTATATGAATATGAGACAGAACCAATTACTTATCTAGCATTTATAAATAGACATAGTAATGTGTTAGTGTTACATTCTAAATTCGATAAGGAGAAGTAGTGTATGGAAAAACAAATAACAATTAGCATAGAAGAGTATAACAAGCTCATTGATATGCACACGAAAAGAGAGGAACTTCCCGAAAGGATAGAAGTAAAGAAGATTTCTTCAAAATGGTGGAGATGGCTCAAACGAGCATCATGTTCGCTTCTTCATTACAACAAGAATGCGGAACAGCAGAAACTCATTAAGCGTTGTATTAATGAAACTGCAAGTACCATACGAGAGAACCTCATAAATGGTTATTGGAGAGGTGATTTATCTGATTATTTTAAAGATGGTAATTTTGATGTGTCGTTAAAAAGTTACAAAGATAGTTCCTATCGTAATGTTATGCGATGGATGGATAAAAAAGAATAGCGTATGAGACTTAAAAAGAAAGAAAAGCTAACGGCATATTGGGATAAGAAAGAGAACTGCATTGGTGCTTATCATCCTCTAGGGTTTATGACGCAAACAGATGCTCATTATCTCTTCGATAAGGTCTTCACCAAAGAGTTTGTCAAAGAAATGACTGATAGAGGATATGATGTGAGAACGATGAAGTTTGAAATCTCTCCCAAGCTGCCGAATTATGAACGATTCAATGGCTTATCAGAGAAGTATTACGGAAAGGAGAAGTAGCGTATGATGAAAGAGTTATTAAAAATAATAGTCCAAAGACTGAATGCTTTAGCTACAAATGTGTTTAAGAAAGAGACTTATCCTAATCTTCCTCCTCTTTCAAGAAGAGAACGAAGAAAGTTTGAACGTGACAACATAAAAGCTGAGAAGAATATAGCATTATGTCGTAGATGCATGAAGGACGCTCCTAGTTGGTGGTGTCCAGGAGAACGTTGCTATTTCTTCCCTTACCGAAGACACGTATTATTTGTAGATAAAAAGAAGTAGCGTATGAGTCTTAAAAAGAAAGAAAAAATGAGAAAGGAAACATTTGACTTCTCGGAGGCTCTGAGAAGAATGAAGGAAGGAAAGAAAGTGAGACGTAAGATTTTTGCGGACGGCACATACGTATACATTGATAAGAACTATATTGGTTCAGGGGCATTAATGTATAATAGCGTAGGAAGAGCTGCACCAGTTTTATGGTTACTTCCAGAGACTATTTTCGCAACAGACTGGGAGGAGGTGTAAGGATGGAAAAGAAAGTATTGACCCTCACCGTCAGCAAGCAATGGTTCGACATGATTGCTGCTGGTAAAAAGACAGAAGAGTATCGGGAGATTAAGGGATATTGGGTAAAACGCCTTTTCCTATTATGGAATGAAGATACTTGTACCAACGAAAAGATACCCCCTCATTGCGTAAAAAACTGGGATAGTATTAGCCCGAAAATGGCACACTATTGCATCAATAGTCCATATTACATGGCTATTCCTTACACACACGTCCTCTTCATTAACGGCTACCGCAAGGATAGCCCACGAATTGAGAAGGAGATTGAGAGTATCACCATCGGTAAGCCGCAAAAAGGCTTATGTCCCGACAAGTGGCTTGATACTGAGTTCTTTATCATTAAATTCAAATAGCGTATGACAAATAAAGAATTTTTCAATGCTCATATGGGTGAGCGAGTTCTTTATAAAGGTAAGGACATCGGGGCATACGTAGCAGGTTATGTAGAGGAAAAGTATATTATCTTAGGATTTGATGATTATACAGGCTGCATTCTGTGCTTCACTTCAAAAGTGAAAAATCTTTGTGACATATATCACTCATACCGATTCGCAAAGTTGAAGTATTTGGAAGCGATAAAACATCAGTAATATGGAAAAAGAAGAAAAATGTTGTGGTAACTGTCTTTGGATGGGACGCGAAGACATCTTAGGCAATGGATGGTGCTACAAAAAAGATTGCGAAACATCTTGTGATAAGGTTTGCAAGAAACATGAATTTTAAACTTTAAATATTTAAATGGAAAATAACAATTTAACATTAGACGAGTATCAGCAGTTAGCTCTAGAGACTGCTATTTATCCTAACCCTATCATTTATCCTACATTGGGATTGACAGGTGAAGCTGGTGAAGTTTCCGATAAGGTTAAGAAAGTTTTGCGTGATAACGATTCTGTCTTTACAGATGAAAAGAAGTTGGAAATTGCCAAAGAAATTGGTGATGTATTATGGTATTGCGCAACTCTTTCTCACGATATTGGATTCAAACTTAGTGATATAGGAAAAATGAACTATGACAAACTTCACTCTCGCCAATTAAGAGGAAAGTTGCATGGTAGCGGTGATAACCGTTAGTTTATGGTATGGTACTCTAAAGTAAAAGGTCTTACAGAGAAAGTAATTGAGTTATATCCCACGATGTCTTCAAGGGAAATAGCAGAGATTACAGGATTTGCCAAGACTACTATAATTCGGTGTGCTGCAAAGAATCATCTTAGGCACACCGAAGAAACACAGAAAAGAATAGATGAATACGTAAGACAACGAAGGTCTTCTGGTAGAAAATCATACGATTATTCTAAACTGAGTAAGAAGATTACTCATACAAGAAAGATGGAATCGTGGCGTGTAAGAAGCGGTCTAGAACAAAATACAAAATATAAAGTTCGTATCACTCCAAAGCGCATACAAAATGCAATGTATCATCTTAGACAAAAGTATGGTTATTTCTATGAAACTGTTGACAAAACTGAATTATATTACGATTCGCAAACAAGACGTGTGAAAAACGAGAATTACTATACTGAAAAGTATGGAATCTCTTTTATTCTGGCTGACGAATAATTTCTGTGCATTATCTATATGTTTAGGGGTGGCTACACATCGCGTGCGGTCACCCCTTTTTGTTTGTATCAACTAATAACCAAATAAAAACATTAGAAAAAACTAAGAACGTTTATGTAGCTTTAATTTCCAATATATCCAACATAAAAATGCGAGAATGCCTATAAAAAGACAAACTGATGCTATCTTACCTATATTCAAGAAAGCTTTATCGGTCTTTGATAGTTGCTTATCAACCTCAACTTTATATGGGATTGAATCTCGCACAATCAATGTGTCTGATTTGTTTCTTACAATATATCTGTCTTTATATTGAAGATGGTACTTGTCCTTGAAGACTGTATCGCCTCTAATATAAACAGATACGCTATCATGCACATAGACGGAATCAGTCTTCAAGAAAGAATCCGTCTTCACTACGACTCTATCTCTGTATTCTGTAATAGGAACATACTTAGTAGTAGTACATCTACAGAACATTGATAGAATCAGCATTGCTACTGCAATAGCAATTACAACTCTTGTTATCTTATCAATCAGTTTCATAAGCTTACTGAATTACAATCGTTACTTTTTCCTTTTTATCCCAAGCTGTCTTCATGGTCTGAATGAGCTTGCTTGTCCAAAATCGAGAATCGCTAACCCATCCTTTCTTATCGTTTTTACCGATAAGAATACACCCCTCAGTATCTTTTGCAGAGTTACCGCTATGTATGCGTATTCCTTCAAATCCTTTGACATTCAGAAGTAATGGCAACATCTTCTTGAATCTGTTAGAATAGGTATATACACATTCATAGCTGCCGATTGGTATTGCAGTCTGCCCATATACCTTTTTGTTTTTGATTTCGTCCAAATCCATTTTCTGATTCAATCCTCTGTCTGTATCTTCAAGAGTATTGCATCCGAACAATTTGTCATTCACGTACAGGCGGCTAATAGTATAGCCATCCTTTTTCCAAGCCCTATCAATTAGTACTTCCATTTTTGTTTTCCTCCTCTTTTTTATCAAACTCCTGATTCAATCTCTCCAATATCGGTTTCCAATAACTCGGCAATGCCTTCGCAAACTCAAACCTCAGAATGTAATAAATAACTCTGAATGCAACATTCTTAGGGTACGCCTTAATGAGATTTTTAAACGAATTGCATATATACACATAGCAGAATATATACGTGAGCATCTTGATTACAAACAAAGCCTCGCTTCCGTCGTTACAACAGACTATGATGCTGTATATGACGTAATCAATGGTCAGGTATAGCAACATTTCCAAAATGGCGTTCTTGAACTTCGATGCAGAAAAGTTATTGCACCGTACAACACTCACGCCGTCAGCTCGCATACCACAGAAGATATTGAAGCCAAAGGCGATAACCAACGCCAAAACAAAACCTTCTGT
>OJJD01000430.1_pt1 | contig 19736 bp, 27 predicted proteins | sample 1596011 | NCBI WGS metagenome assembly OJJD01 (sample SAMEA4350113, study PRJEB24818) | metagenome | biome: human; feature: gut; material: faeces | place: Denmark | collected 2013-09 | reverse complement strand
AAATTGCCGCCCATTGTGAGTCATATTCGCCCTGACTTTCCAGAACCATACGAACTGCCCGTTGACGGACCTCGGGGGAAAAACGTGTATTTTTAGTCATCCTGTTTACCTCTTTCTCAGGGAGTTTAGTCTCCAGGATTCCCGGGGCGGTTCAGTTGCGGCTTGGAACCCCTTAGTATTTTTTGTCTGTAGTATCTATCCCAGCAATAGGTATATCCTGTTGCATCAATAAAGTTGACTTTTGTATACAACATGCGAATTTCCCTTAATCCGGAGCTATTCGTATGATAAAAAAAACTCTTCCTGTTCTGATTCTTCTGGCGCTATCGGGGAGCTTTTCTACCGCTGTAGCCGCTGATAAAAAAGAGACTCAAAATTTCTACTATCCAGAAACACTGGATTTAACTCCTCTGAGATTACACAGCCCTGAATCAAATCCCTGGGGGGCTGATTTTGATTATGCCACCAGATTTCAACAGCTGGATATGGAGGCTCTGAAAAAAGATATCAAAGATTTGCTGACAACTTCCCAGGATTGGTGGCCTGCGGATTATGGTCATTATGGTCCTTTCTTTATTCGTATGGCTTGGCACGGTGCCGGAACATACAGGACATATGATGGCCGGGGAGGCGCCAGTGGTGGTCAGCAACGTTTTGAACCGCTGAACAGCTGGCCGGATAACGTTAATCTGGATAAAGCCCGTCGATTGCTGTGGCCAGTCAAGAAAAAATACGGCTCCAGTATTTCCTGGGGAGACCTGATGGTCCTGACTGGTAATGTTGCCCTTGAATCCATGGGATTTAAAACGCTGGGATTTGCTGGCGGAAGAGAAGATGACTGGGAGTCGGACCTGGTATACTGGGGGCCTGACAACAAGCCTCTTGCAGATAACCGGGATAAAAACGGGAAACTTCAGAAACCTCTTGCCGCCACGCAGATGGGACTTATTTATGTCAATCCTGAAGGCCCCGGTGGAAAACCAGATCCTCTGGCTTCCGCGAAAGATATCAGGGAAGCTTTTTCACGTATGGCCATGGATGATGAGGAGACTGTGGCCCTGATCGCGGGAGGGCATACATTTGGTAAAGCACATGGTGCAGCGTCTCCTGAAAAATGTATTGGCGCAGGGCCTGATGGTGCACCTGTGGAGGAGCAGGGACTGGGATGGAAAAATAAATGTGGTACAGGAAACGGCAAATATACCATCACCAGTGGCCTGGAAGGAGCCTGGTCGACATCGCCAACCCAGTTCACAATGCAGTATCTGAAGAATTTATATAAATATGAATGGGAGCTGCACAAGAGTCCTGCCGGTGCTTATCAGTGGAAGCCTAAAAAAGCGGCAAATATAGTTCAGGACGCGCATGATCCGTCTGTCCTGCATCCGTTGATGATGTTTACGACGGATATTGCTCTTAAAGTTGATCCTGAATATAAGAAAATAACCACCCGTTTCCTGAATGATCCAAAAGCTTTTGAGCAGGCATTCGCAAGAGCATGGTTTAAACTGACCCACCGGGATATGGGACCGGCAGCCCGATATCTTGGTAATGAAGTTCCTGCAGAATCATTTATCTGGCAGGATCCTCTTCCTGCGGCGGATTATACAATGATTGATGGTAAAGACATTAAGTCGCTGAAAGAGCAGGTTATGGATTTGGGTATCCCTGCATCTGAGCTGATAAAGACAGCCTGGGCTTCAGCTTCCACATTTCGTGTGACTGATTATCGTGGGGGAAATAATGGTGCCCGCATCAGGTTACAGCCCGAAATTAACTGGGAAGTTAATGAGCCTGAAAAACTGAAGAAAGTACTGGCATCCCTGACCTCATTACAGCGTGAATTTAACAAAAAACAGTCTGACGGAAAGAAAGTGTCGTTGGCTGATTTAATTGTTCTTTCGGGTAATGCTGCAATCGAAGATGCGGCCAGAAAAGCCGGGGTGGAACTTGAGATTCCCTTTACTCCGGGAAGAACTGACGCCTCTCAGGAGCAGACGGATGTTGCCTCATTCAGTGTACTGGAGCCGACAGCAGATGGATTCAGAAATTATTACTCAAAAAGCAGAAGTCATATATCGCCGGTTGAAAGCCTCATTGATAAAGCCAGTCAGCTGGATCTCACCGTTCCTGAAATGACGGCATTACTGGGTGGTCTGCGGGTAATGGATATTAATACAAATAATTCTTCGTTGGGAGTGTTTACCGATACCCCTGGTGTTCTGGATAACAAGTTTTTTGTTAATCTGCTGGATATGTCAACACGATGGAGTAAAGCAGATAAAGAAGATACATACAATGGATTCGATCGTAAAACGGGAGCATTAAAATGGAAAGCATCCTCTGTTGATTTAATCTTCAGTTCAAATCCTGAATTACGTGCGGTGGCAGAAGTATATGCCTCGGATGATGCGAGAAATAAGTTTATTCATGATTTTGTTAAATCGTGGAATAAAGTTATGAATAGCGATCGGTTTGATTTAAACAATAAATGATAAAACTGATGAGGGAGGGCACCTCCCTCATGAAGGAGAAATTATGCAGAAAAGCAATAAAGTTATAATCAGCTGTGGTATGGCATTATATTTTTTGTGTGGGGGGATTACAGTGGCAGAAGAACTTGATGAAAGCATGCAAGTTCTTGCAAGGAATATGAGTGTACTTCAGTCATCAATGGATAAAAAGGAGCTTCTTGAAGCTCTTGACAGAATGGATGATGCTGTAGATGAGTCAATGAAGCGTCTTCCTGAGAGCATTTCACCGGCTGATGAAGAAGGGAAGAATGACTATATAAAAGAACTTCAAAAGCTTGAAAAAGAGATTATGCTGGCGAAACAAAAAGTCTTATCGGGACAGTTATCAGATATACCCGATTCGGTAAACAAGATGAATAAAATCAGAGTTGAGGGGCATGATAAATTCAGATAAATCAGTTGGTTGATTCCTGCGGGACGAATACATACGTCAGGAACATAACTTTATGGCAGTGAACCGCCCCGGGAATCCTGGAGACTAAACTTCCTGAGAAAGAGGTAAACAGGATGACTAAAAATACTCGTTTTTCCCCCGAAGTCCGTCAACGGGCGATTCATATGGTTCTGGAAAGTCAGGGCGAATATGACTCACAATGGGCGGCAATTTGTTCCATTGCCCAAAGATTGGCTGTACACCGGAGACTCTGCGTGTCTGGGGACGCCAGCATGAGCGGGATACCGGGAGCGGTGATGGTGGGCTCACCAGCGCTGAACGTCAGCGTCTGAAAGAGCTGGAACGTGAAAACCGTGAACTGCGCCGCAGTAACGATATCCTTCGCCAGGCTTCCGCTTATTTTGCGAAGGCCGAGTTCGACCGCCTCTGGAAAAAATAATGCCACTGCTGCTGCGTGAGCAGTACGGGGTCGGACCGGTATGCAGTGAACTGCATATTGCCCCGTCAACGTATTACCACTGTCAGCAACAGCGGTATCATCCTTATAAACGTAGTGCCTGTGCACAGCGCGATGACTGGCTGAAGAAAGAGATACTGCGCTTATACGATGAGAATCATCAGGTATACGGTGGCGTAAAGTCTGACGTCAGTTGTTACAGGAAGGTATCAGGGTGGCCAGATGTATAGTGGCGCGCCTCATGGCGGTTATGGGACTTGCCGGTGTTCTCCGGGGTAAAAAGGTCCGCACTACCGTCAGCCGGAAAGCTGTTGCCGCAGGCGACAGCGTAAACCGCCAGTTCGTGGCAGAACGTCCTGACCAGCTGTGGGTGGCGGATTTTACTTACGTCAGCACATGGCAGGGCTTCGTCTGTATGGCGTTCGATTTAGGGCACTAAAACCGCTGCTGGTCCCTCATAATAAAAGAAGAGCAGGTAATAGACTTAACCTGCTCTTCTTTTATTATTTTTTTAACATAGAAAGATTGCGTCTGGTTTGTTCTTCGAAATCATCTTTTGAAGTGATGCTCTCTGATTTGTTTTCTGAAGATGCCCCTATGATGTTTTTTAACACACTTATATCAATTGATGTAGATGTGTATCCTGTTGTTTGCTCTATAAGTTTCACCAGATTTTCTGCAGTGATTTTCTCACTGAAAAAACCACTGATTAGCGTTAACAGTCGGGGGTCAACAGAATAAAGAGCTGCTCCGCAAATAAGAGATTGTCTGTAGAAGTCTCCCCGCATTTGTATCGGGAGAGAGTCTATTGTTTGTTGTGTCAGGTTATCCTGCGGATAAAGTGTCGGGTGCAGGTATGCCACAACTTTCTTTCTTTTTTTCGGATCACTGCTTTCCATTACGCATGCACCATTGCTTTCACCAATGCAAACTGAGGTTCATCCACCTTGTTCACTTTCAGATTCGGGAAATATTGCTTTATGTGAGGGTAAATAAGCTCGGCTCCTCCGCCAGTGAGATAGATTCGGTTCATTCCTGAGAATGTTGAAATTTCCTGCCTGATGCTTTCTGCCAGAGATTTCACTTCCCTGTCTATTACATGAGTAATGTTTTTTATTTCAGCTACATCATTTATTAATGTCTGGAGATATTCATTATCATGTCTGTTTTTTATTAACTCATCAGCAATAAAATAATTACATGGTGTGGAGGCTTTCGTCAGCGCATTCATGACGGTATGAGTGATGCGGGATGTCCCGATTTCTGAATACCCACGGATTTCAGAAATGCCTTCAAATGCACCGAGAATTAAACCACAATCCAGAGTGGTTCCTCCAAGATCGATAATCAGGCTGCGTTCAAGTTTGTTTACTTTATCTTTTTTTAGTGATTCAAATGCAGCTGGCAAAGATTCAGGCATTACATTAACTTTTTTAATTTTAAATGTTTCCCCTTTATTCAGAGATATCTCACGGAGAACATTTGCCTTTTTTCTTTCTATTCTTTCTTCATTTGGTTGATTGTCATTATCAAAGAATTCGGTTACAGGTAATGTCACTGTCAGTTCTACATCCTGTGGCTGAAGGCCGGATGTCAGCAGTGCATGATGTATGGCAAGCAAATTGGTGGTGCTGTATTGATAACTGACATGTGTTGTACCTATGACAGCAGTACTGCCCAAATCATAGGTGTATTTTTTTCCATCCACGACGTAATTGTAAACTTTGCCGGCATTAAACAGTCCCGGGTTCCAGCCTTCTTTAAAGCTGTTTCCTGACAGACTGGTTCTTACCTCGCCATCTTCAAGCCAGGCCAGTTTTACGTTAGTTGAACCATCATCGCATGATACTTTTAGCATTTTTTCTTGCCTCGTTTTGAGTTTTTATTTATCTCAAATTGAGCATCCTTTATCTAGATGCATCTTTTTGAGTTTTTTGTTGTTCCTTATTGTGTCTCATTTTGGGTTCATGTCAAGCGATGAGGCTCTTTTAGAGTCTCTTTGCATTCTTGTTGTGACTCAGTTTGAGTCTCTATCGATTTCTCATTTTGCGTTTCGAACTGAGACGGAAACTACTTAACCAGGCCGCATGTGAGAGGAGAATTCCCATGCCAAACTGGTGCTCAAATCGTATGCATTTTTCTGGTGAACCGGCACAGATTGCTGAGATTAAACGACTGGCCAGCGGTGCCGTCACACCGCTTTATCGCCGCGCCACAAATGAAGGTATTCAGCTGTTTCTGGCCGGAAGTGCCGGACTTCTGCAGACCACTGAAGATGTGCGGTTTGAACCATGCCCCGGACTGACGGCTGCCGGGCGTGGCGTTGTATCGCCGGAGAATATCGCGTTCACCCGCTGGCTGACATACCTGCAGAACGGTGTACTGCTGGATGAGCAAAACTGCCTGATGCTGCATGAACTCTGGCTGCAGAGCGGTACTGGACAGCGTCGCTGGGAAGGATTACCGGACGATGTCAGGGATACCATCACCGCACTTTTCACCGCAAAAAGAGGTGACTGGTGTGGCTTCTGGAGTAACGAGGATGTATCGGTGTGGTGGAACCGTCTGTGTGACAACGTACTGCCGGAAAAAACCATGCCGTTTGACCTGCTGACGGTTCTGCCGACCCGCCTGGATGTTGAAGTGAATGGCTTTAACGGTGGTGTTCTGAACGGTGTTCCTTCTGCATATCACTGGTATACGGAACAGTATGGCGTGAAGTGGCCTGTGGGGTATGAGGTGAATATCAGTAGTCAGGGAGACAACTTCATTCAGGTTGATTTCGACACGCCGTGGTATCAGCCGGAAAGCGACGTTATTGCAGAATTAAGCCGCCGTTTCAGCTGCACACTGGAGCACTGGTATGCCGAACAGGGCTGCAATTTCTGTGGCTGGCAGCGATATGAGCGTGGCGAGCTTGTTGATGTGCTGTGGGGGGAGCTGGAATGGTCACATCCGACAGATGATGACGAGTTGCCGGAAGTCACCGGACCTGCGTGGATAGTCGACAAGGTGGCGCATTATGGCGGATGAAGTATGACGGAGACGGGCGGGCAACTGCCCGTTTCTTTTCCGGTAAAGGATGTCGCCGTGCTCCTCTTTTTACTGCGCCGGCTGACGCGGCGCGGCATAAACGCTGTCTGTGGTCAGTGTCCCGCGTCCGGCGGGCACGGGACGGGCGCTTTTACCGCTCCCGGCTGGCGTCGGTGACAGTGTACGCCAGCCCGTCGCCCTTTTCTGATGAACGCCCTTCAAGCCGCTTTCGCGGCATAGCCTTGCCGTCAAAAAGACGAAGGCTGCGGTATTCCACGGTCGGCCTGACCCGTTACCGGACGCGGTGAACAGCCCACAGGCAGCGGGTAACGGGCACCACAGGGGTGCCCTCCCGGTGCCCTCTGTAAGAGAAGGAGTTTTGTATGTCCCGTTTTGTCCTCGGTAACTGCATCGATGTTATGGCCCGTATTCCTGATAACGCCATTGATTTCATACTGACTGACCCGCCGTACCTCGTCGGTTTCCGTGACCGTTCCGGGCGCACCATTGCCGGTGACGTTAATGATGACTGGCTGCAACCTGCCAGCAATGAGATGTACCGCGTACTCAAAAAAGACGCGCTGATGGTCAGCTTCTACGGCTGGCACCGTATTGACCGCTTTATGGCGGTCTGGATACGCGCCGGATTCAGCGTGGCAGGGCACCTCGTGTTCACCAAAAACTACACATCCAAATCTGCGTATGTCGCGTACCGCCACGAATGCGCTTACATCCTGGCAAAGGGCAGTCCGGCCCGGCCCCGTAACCCGCTGCCGGATGTGCTGGGCTGGAAATATTCGGGCAACCGCCATCACCCGACGGAAAAGCCCGTTACCAGCCTGCAACCGCTGATTGAGAGCTTCACACACCCGAACTCAATTGTGCTGGACCCGTTTGCAGGCAGCGGTTCAACCTGCGTGGCCGCCCTTCAGTCCGGACGCCGGTATATTGGTATCGAGCTGCTTGAACAGTATCACCGTGCCGGACAGCAACGCCTTGCCGCCGTGCAACGGGCCATGCAGCAGGGGGCCGCAAATGATAACAGGTTTGAACCGGAGGCAGCATGATGAATTACAGCGGATTTGAAGATATGCGTGAACAGGTGGCTGAACTGGCCAACACCATGTGCGACCTGCGCACAACCATGAATGAGATGGAGCAGCGGTACAGCGATGCAGACACCCTGCCGGAACGTCTGGTGCGTCAGACGCTCTTTCGTGCCAGCCACCTGTTTATGAAGGCATATAACGAAATACTGGAACTGGATTACTGCTTCAAAGATTGAGGGGAAAGAGTATGTACGGAACATGCGAAACGCTCTGCCGGGCGCTGGCAGCAAAGTATCCGGGAGACACGCCGTTGATGCTGGTTATCTGGTCCCCGGAAGAGATTCAGGCCCTCGCTGACGGAATGGATATTTCCCTGGCCGATCATGAAATCAGGACCATCCTGGCGCGCCTGGAGGACATCCCGGAAGACCAGCGGACTGAGTCCGGTATTTCTTCCTCCGCGGCGATGGAGATTATCAGCAACGTGAGCGAAAACCGCCAGGTGACCGTCCCTGCTGAACTGCTGGCGTCCCTGATTCAGACCGCTGAACAGGCATTGTGGAAGCGTGAATGGGCCGCCCGTGATTACGGCCTCGCCGTCCCGGAATGCGTTACCCGCCGTCAGGCGGTGGTTAATCAGGCCCGCATCCTGCTGAAAAACAACACGCACGAAAACGACTGATGTTATCGCCGCCTCCGGGCGGCGATTCAGGGAGACCATGAATCATGAATAAAACGCTGAATGCACTGATTTGTCGTCATGCCCGCGACCTGCTGCTGGCGCAGGGCTGGCCGGAAGAGACGGATGTTGACCAGCGTAACCTGAAGTATCCGGGCTGGATCAGCATTTACGTGCGGCTGGATGCGCCCCGGCTGGCGACGTTACTCGTTAACCGCCACGATGGCGTACTGCCGCCGCACCTGGCCTCCGCCATTCAGAAACTGACCGGAACCGGGGCGGAACTTGGTTTCACGCCAGCCCACGAACGTTTCCACCTGGCATTATGTTCGCCGGGAGACGTCTCTCAGCTCTGGATGCTGGTTCTGGTGAATTGTGGTGGACAGCCTTTCGCCGTCGTTCAGGTGCAACATATCTTCACGCCTGTCGCTATCAGTCACACGCTGGCGCTTGCCGCGACACTTGATGCGCAGGGATACAGTGTTAACGACATCATCCATATCCTGATGGCAGAAGGAGGTCAGGCATGAGCGCACGTTCACGGGCACTGATTCCCCTCAGCGCAGAACAACAGGCCGCCATGCAGGCTGTGGCTGTCACAGAACAACGTCGTCGTCAGGGACGCACACTTTCAGCATGGCCTTATGCCAGCGCTTTCTTTCGCTGCCTGAATGGCAGTCGCCGGATTTCGCTGACCGATCTCCGCTTTTTTGCCCCTGCGCTGACGAAGGAGGAATTTCATGGCAACCGTCTCCTGTGGCTGGCTGCCGTGGATAAACTGATTGAAAGTTTTGGTGAAGTCTGTGTTCTTCCCCTGCCATCCGATGCGGGGCATCGTCTGTTCCCGTCCGTTCCTTTTCGTGAAGGTGAGCGTCGTCGTCAGAAAACCACGCTGACAGAGCAGAAATACAGCCGCCAGCGGGAACGTGAGGCAGAACGACGGGAACTGGAATACCAGACATGTTTTGCTCAGGCGCAGATTGACCTTGCGTTTCATACTCCCGCCACGGTCGGAAGCTGGTTGTCCCGCTGGTCTGGTGTTGTTGAGGAGCATGATCTGGAAACGATTTTCTGGGGGTGGTGCGGGCGTTTTCCATCACTGTCATCATTTGACCGGTTTTTCTGGCAGGAGGAACCACTCTGGCGGCTGATTTTTGAAGCCGGTGAGGCCGGTCGTGGTGCACCGGTACAGGTACGTGCACTTGAGCAGTGGATGATCCCGAACAAGCTGGAGAACGCAATATGATGAAATCAGACGAACAATATCAGGTTCCCGTGTGGATGCGACCTCTGTTGCCGTTGCTCTGCAATACCGGTGGTAATGATCCGGAGGAACTTCTGAATGATACAGAAACCACCGCCAGTGCGAATATTGTCCGTTATGTACTGATAGTTGCAGTGCGGTCGCAGATTGGATCTGCTGCAGCTACTGTACAGGAAAGGACTGTTGCGCACAGAGATACCAGGTGGCTTTTCACCGGAAGAAGCGCAGGAACTCCTGGATAATCTGGTGCGCAGCCATATCAGCAAGGCGCTGTCGGGTGAGCGAATGGCAGCCCGTGACAGATATGCCGAGCTGGCCTGGATTCGCCAGCAACTGGTGGATGCCGCCTGGTTTGTCCGTGCCACACTGGAAGCGCATGGTACGAGCGTCGGAAATGAGAGTCCCTCTGCACTTCCAGAGACAATGCCGGACATACAGACACGGGAACTGGTGATGCTGATCAAACGACTGGCATCTTCTCTGAAAGCGGTGAAACCGGACAGTAGCGTGGTGCGTGCGGCGCAGGACTGGCTGTGCGACAGAAAACTTGTGGATATCACAGATATTCTCCGGTGAACCAGGCATGTATATTTTTCGCAGGGACACGCCGATCATGATCGTTTCATATCAGGGGTGGTCTGGAGGTCATGCGGCGTGTCCTCTGCACTCGCCGGAATAAGGAAGTCGCCGGCGGATCCGCTTTTACCCGGCCATGCGGGGCATGGCCTTGTGGGTTTTCAGTTATGTGGCCTCAGCGTCGTGTGCGGGCTGTGCCGTGCCTCCATCGTAGCCGGGCTTCTGCGGGCGGGATGCAAGGTAAGATGAACCGCTGCGGTCACCCGGTCCCTCCTTCCCGTCTGCCGTGATTTTCCGGTCGTTCACCCGCTCAGATTTCGCGGTCTCACCCTCCAACTCCCGTCAGCCGTGCGCGTCGGGCTGCGGCTTCCCTTGCGCCCTTGCATCCCTGCAGGCCCGGCAAAGATGGAGGCACGGCACCGCCCGGTGTCGCAGAACATGTGACTATGGAGGATTCGGGAATGTCTGTTGTTGCACCTGCTGTATACGTTGGAACCTGGCATAAATACAACTGTGGAAGCATCGCTGGCCGCTGGTTTGACCTGACCACGTTTGATGATGAACGCGACTTTTTCGCCGCCTGCCGTGCTCTTCACCAGGATGAAGCCGATCCTGAACTGATGTTTCAGGATTATGAGGGGTTCCCGGTGAATATGGCCTCCGAATGCCATATCAACTGGGCCTGGGTTGAAGGCTTCCGCCAGGCACGGGATGAAGGCTGCGAAGAGGCTTATCGTCTCTGGGTGGATGATACCGGTGAGACGGATTTTGACACCTTCCGCGATGCCTGGTGGGGCGAGGCTGACAGTGAGGAGGCTTTTGCGGTTGAGTTCGTCAGTGATACCGGCCTGCTGGCTGACGTGCCGGAGACGGTGGCGCTCTATTTTGACTATGAGGCGTATGCGCGGGATTTATTCCTGGACTCCTTCACCTTTATTGACGGTCATGTGTTCCGTCGGTGATTTACTCCCCCGCTCCGGCGGGGGTATGGCCTGCCGGGCCGCCGGAAAACCCAGGCAGGCTTACGCCTGCCTGAAATACAGGAGGGCCGCGCCTGCGGCGCTGCCCTTCCTGCCCGTCATGGTGTGAGGCATTTTTCTGTTTTGTCGTTTCTGTTGTTCTGATGCCCGGAGGCGGGGACACCCTTCGGCTCCCGGCTGCCTGGCGGCATCCGGTCGTCGGCCCGACTCCGACAGGCAGCTGCTGGCGCACCCGCCAGTCTCCGCCGAACCCGCCGGCGCGGTTTCGGGCTGCCGCTACGGTCCGATGTCTGAAAAACCAGGCCTGCAGCGACCGTTCCGGTCGCGCCGCCCCTGTCGCGCCGGAAACGGCGCTCCCTGCACACCTGACGGTGTGTAAGGCCACTGCGCCTGATGGCGCAGTCAACCCTTCTGCCGCCACCCCTGCGGCCTGTTTCCCGCTGTGGACTTTCCGGGGGCTGAAGCGGCCACAACACGGGGCAGCCGTCCAGGGGAAGATGTACCAGCCACAAAACTTTTTGCCGCAGGCGTCAAAAACTTTTGCGTCTGCCCCCGGACAACTGCCCCGTGCCGTGGCAGTCGCTGCCCCATCGGAAAGGTCCACTGCGGGGAGAAACCCCGAAGAAGTGGACGGCAGAAGGGGCTTTCGCCCCTCCGGGGGAGCAACCGGTCGGCCCGGCGACCTGATTCAGCAGAAGGAGACGTTTTCATGACAGTCAGCAGCACGATTTCCGTTTTTTGCCGCGACGGGGTGTTCCGTACCGTTTACTGCCACCTGCACGGGGAGCCGACCTGGAACGGTCGCATCCTGCATACCCACTATGCCACCGGTCAGCTGGCCGAAGCCCTGGTTGAACACGGAGATATCCGTTGCCTCGGTCCCCGTTGCGACAAATCCGCCGGGCATACGCTTCAGAACCCGGTGGACGGTGTGACGGCTTATTACGGACGTGACAGTGGTTTCCGGATGGACAGTGAGGCGCGTGAGTACCGTTCTTTCATGGAGGCTATTGCCACTGAAAGCACTGAAGAGGTGCGCTTCCATTATGTGTTCATCGACGGCTACTGGAAGGTGATGTACCGCACGCCGGAAGGCTGGAAGATGAAAGCGCTCGCGCTGGCACTGCGCCGCTGTCCGAAATGAAAAAAGGCAGGGCGATAAACCCTGCCTTTCTCCGCCGGCGCTTCCCCGTACGGAAGTCCGGCATCTCAATCACTATCTATGGAGATTATGCCATGAGACCATCCATTATCTTCGCAACCGCCGAGTATGTAAAGCGTCTGCGTGAAGAGTGCCTGCGGGAGAATAAACCCCTGCACCGCCATACCCGCGTCAGACGTCAGGAGCTGGCACAGGATGAGATTAACCCGGACGTCCTGGCGATGAGCGGTCATATCGCCAGACGCTGCAGTGAGCAGAAGCGGGTACGTATCCCCGCCATGAAAGTCAGCGAATGGGGCCACCTGCTCCGCGCGCTTGAAATTGAGCGGGCCTGCCACTGATTAACCCTTGCCGTCTGCCTGTGCAGGCGGCAGGATACGTTCAGACATCTCACCAGGAGGAACCGTGAGTAAGAAGAAAAACACCACAACGCCCACGCCGCATGATGCCGCGTTCTGGTCGTTCCTGGCGAATCCCGACGTCGCCAGAGATTTTCTGGAACTGCATCTTCCGGCGGAGTACCGGCAGTTGTGCGACCTGTCCACGCTGAAGCTGGAACCCGCCACCTTTGTTGAGCCGGACCTGCATCAGTACGCCAGCGATATCCTCTGGAGTGTGAAAACCACCGGGGGTGAAGACGGCTATGTTTATACGCTCATCGAGCACCAGAGCACCGAAAATCTGTACATGCCTTTCCGCATGTTACGTTACAGTGTGGCGGCGATGCAGAGACATCTGGAGCAGCACAAAACATTGCCACTGGTGATTCCGGTGCTGTTCTATCATGGTGAGCGCAGCCCGTACCCGTACAGCATGAACTGGCTGGACTGTTTTGAGGAACCGGCGCTTGCGGCTAAAATATACACAAAGCCGTTTCCGCTGGTTGATATCACTGTCGTTGATGACAATGAAATCATGAACCATCGCCGGATGGCCGCACTGACGCTGCTGATGAAGCATATCCGCCATCGTGACATGATGGAGCTGCTGGACAAACTCCCGCAGGTCATGGTGGAAATTTCAGACGAGCAGGTGCGTGTTCTGATTCATTACATCGTTAACGCAGGGGACTCTGTATCACCGGAATTTATGCGGGCGCTGGCTGAGCGTCTGCCGCAGCATGAGGATAAACTGATGACTATCGCTGAACGTCTTGAGCAAAAAGGTCGCCAGGAAGGAGCGCTTGAAAAAGCCCTGGCTATTGCGTGCCAGCTTCAGAAAATGGGGATGACGCCGGAGCAGATTAAGCAGGCTACCGGACTTTCCGAAGCTGAACTGAAGAACATCACTCACTGATGAGAACCACAAAGCCCGGCAAAATGCCGGGTTTTTTTGTCAGCAGGAGCAGAGCAAACAGCATGACGATTGCAGAACGTCTTATACAGAAAGGTTTCGACGAAGGTTTTAAGAAAGGTGCGCTTGAAGTGGCGCGGGAAGCAGCCTGCCGGCTGCGGGATATGGGCTGGACGCCGGAACGGATTCAGGAGGCAACCGGACTTTCCGGTGAAGAACTGAAAAAGCTGTTTCCTGATGAGCAGTAGCCTGGCATTCTGCCAGGCTGTGAATCACGCTCACACATTCCCTGCCGTTTCCCCCAGTTCATTTTCCAGACGCCTGATGATATCTGCCTTGCGCATCCCCTGCATGTGAGGCAGCAGATCACGGACTGAAAGTGCCTGGGTGGTCCTCCAGACGGTGACATCCACCTGTTCCGCATTTTCCCAGGCGTGCCATGTTCTCTGTGTCACGCCAAATTCTCTGGCCGCTTTTTCGCGTGACCAGAGCATGCTTTTTCGCCAGATTCGCAGTTCCCAGCCGGTCATAAAACACCTTTGAAAAAGTGAAAAAACTTCACTTTATTTTATCATCATAATCACCAGGTCAGCGCGATAAATAAGAGTGAAAAAGTGAAGAAATTTCACTTTTTAGTTGTAGGTGTCGTGCTGTTTTCTCTGTTTTCACCTGTGCGGGAGTGGTGCGCCAGTGACCACCACATGCCATTGTTGTGCTGTCGTTTTTCTTCAGTCGCGCCGGATGCGGCGCTCCCTGCACACCTGACGGTGTGTAAGGCCACTGCGCCTGATGGCGCAGCTGTCTCTGCCTGTCTGCCGCCGCACTGCGGCCCGTTCTCCGCAGACGGACTTTCCGGGGGTACATACACGACCACATCCCGTTTCAGTCGTCCAGGGGAGAGATGTACCAGCCACAAAACTTTTTGCCGCAGGCGTCAAAAACTTTTGCGTCTGCCCCCGGACAACTGCCCCGTGACGTGGTGAGCGTCCCCCATCGGAAAGGTCCACTGCGGGAAGAACCCCCTGTGAAGTGGACGGCAGAAGGAGCTTCGCTCCTCCGGGAAATGACCAGGCTGACCCGGCAGCCGTGACGATGAGGAGACAATATGATGAATCAGACTTTACCCACTGCTGACCTGAATACTGCCGGCACGACAGATATTATTCCGTCTATGGCTATCGACCGCATCATCGCGCAGCGTAACGAAGGTATTGCACTGTTCATGCAGGCGATGGAATGCCTGGCGACAGCGCGCAGGATTCTGCTCGATGCTTCCGGTGACATTTTTCTCTACGGGTTTGAAGACTGCGTGACTGACTCCGTTCGATGCATGGATAAACCGGAAGAAGCAAAAAAGAATATCACCCGTCTTGCCGACCGGAAAATCTGGGATCGCCTGATGACTTATACGGGCATGTACACCTTCATGAGTTCATGCCAGCGTGATGAGTGGAACAGCCAGCTGATGAGCGACACCTGTCCTGAAATCACCCTGGACAATGTACTGGCAACATTCCGCCATCTGAATGCCAGTAAGATGCAGACATTTGAACAGGAACTGATTGATATCTGGCGGAAATTGTCATGGGATTACAGAACCAATAATCCCTGCCGTCTGGGCAAGAGAATCATTATTGAAAACCTGCTGTACCGCTGGAGTAACGGGCGTGTGACGCTGGACTGCAGCGGACGGGAGGCACTGGATGACCTGGTACGTCCGTTTTATCTGCTGGAGGGACGCAACGTTCCTGACTTCAGGAACAGCATCGGGGCGCAGTATGGTGAATTTCTCGGGAACGGCGACAATATCGGTGAGTTGTTTGAAGGGGAATATTTTACGGTGCGTGGCTACCAGAAAGGGACCGTACACATTGTCTTTAAGCGTCCTGACCTTGTTGAAAAACTGAATGATATTATTGCACGGCATTATCCTGGTGTATTGCCGCCACGAGTCTGATTAAACAGAAAAGCCCTGGTATTTATGCCGGGGCTTTTTTTTCTGTAATCATCATAATCTCAGAATACGATGTGACATTGTCACATCAATTGTTGTTCATATCGATGCCATCTTTCCTGCCTGAATCTGTCTTTTTAGGTGCTGTTTTAGAGGAAGAACGGCGGGATGGTTTTTTCGATTCTGCTTCCCGAATAATGTCACGAAGTGCCTTCTCTCCTACTTCATACCCTGCATTTTTGAGCGTGTCACGAACATCTGCCAGTGTATAACCCTTTGTCCTTACCAGGACAATGATGTCATCACGAATGGCATCAAGAAAATCACGCAATGTTTTTCGTTGAGCGGTGAGGTCCGGCAATTCTGATAAAGCAGCTTTTGCCAGCTGGATGTCATCATCTGAGTAAAATTTTTTAGAAGCCATTGGCACTTTTTCTCCGTTTCATGTTGAAGTCTGATTTTATCATCAAAAACTGCCTCCTGGCAGAGCTGCGCCCCGCCTCTGCCGTCTGCATAAGACTATGATGCACAAAAATAACAGGCTATAATGCCTGAAAAACGGGACAGGATGTGTAATCGTATAACCGCGCACGCACGGCTATACGATTACCACCTGGTCAGGGCTTAGCCCCGACACCCCGGTAAGGAGCAGACCATGAGTGAGAAGAAAACCCGAAGTGGCAGTGAGAAACGGCAAAAGAATGTCCTCATTGCTGTTCGTTTTTCACCAGAAGAGGCTGAGATTGTTAAAGAAAAGGCAGAAAAAAACGGACTGACAGTTTCAACTCTGATAAGAAAAACTGTGCTGGGAAAACAGATAAATGCCCGCATTGACGAAGATTTTTTGAAAGAGCTGATGCGTCTTGGTCGCCTGCAGAAACATCTGTTTGTGGAAGGAAAACGCACGGGAGATAAAGAGTATGCAGAGGTTCTCGTTGCTATTACAGAGCTTGCTAATACTCTGCGAAGAGATTTAATGGGACGCTGAGATAATCGCTGATGAATGCCATCATTCCGAAAAAAAGACGCGACGGAAAGTCTTCTTTTGAAGACCTGATTGCGTACACCTCAGTGCGGGATGATGTGCCGGAAGATGAACTCAGGCCAGACACGGAAATGAAAGCTGAGATTCCGCACCGGAACCGCTTCAGACGTCTTGTTGATTATGCAACACGTCTGCGTAATGAAAAATTTGTTTCCCTGATTGATGTGATGAAAGACGGCAGTCAGTGGGTGAATTTCTATGGTGTGACCTGCTTTCATAACTGTTTGTCTCTTGAATCTGCGGCTGAAGAAATGCAGAAAGCAGCAGACCTTGCTCATTTTTCCAAAGATGATACAGATCCTGTTTTTCACTATATACTCTCCTGGCCTGCGCACGAAAGTCCGCGTTCTGAGCAGCTTTTTGACTGTGTGCGTCACACCCTGAAATCCCTTGAGCTGTCAAAACATCAGTATGTGGCAGCTGTTCATACAGACACGGATAACCTGCATGTACATGTTGCAGTGAATCGTGTCCACCCTGAAACCGGCTATATCAATTGCCTTCCGTGGAGCCAGGAAAAACTCAGTCGTGCATGCCGTGAACTTGAAATTAAGCACGGATTCGCGCCGGATAATGGCTGCTTTGTGCATGCACCGGGCAATCGTATTGTGCGCAAAACAGCGCTGGTACGTGAGCGCCGTAATGCCTGGCGACGCGGGAAAAAGCAGACGTTCAGGGAATATATTGTTCAGATGTCGATTGCCGGGCTGCGTGAAGAGCCCGCACAGGACTGGTTATCTTTGCATAAACGGCTGGCCAGTGATGGTCTGTATATCACGATGCAGGAAGGGGAACTGGTGGTGAAGGATGGCTGGGACAGAGCGCGGGAAGGTGTTGCACTCAGTTCGTTCGGACCGTTATGGACAGCTGAAAAACTGGGGCGGAAACTGGGGGAATATCAGCCTGTACCGACAGATATTTTCAGTCAGGTGGGGACACCCGGTCGTTATGATCCGGAAGCCATAAACGTTGATATCCGGCCGGAAAAAGTGGCAGAAACGGAGAGTCTGAAACAGTACGCCTGCCGTCATTTTGCCGAACGCTTACCGGAAATGGCGAGAAATGGTGAGCTGGAAAGTTGCCTGGATGTGCACAGAACTCTGGCAACGGCTGGATTATGGATGGGGATCCAGCACGGGCATCTGGTACTGCATGATGGATTTGATAAACAACAGACACCAGTACGTGCAGACAGTGTGTGGCCGTTAATGACGCTGGATTATATGCAGGATCTGGATGGTGGATGGCAGCCTGTACCGAAGGATATTTTTACTCAGGTTATACCCGGAGAACGGTTCCGGGGACGTAATCTTGGTACTCAGGCTGTCAGTGATTACGAATGGTATCGTATGCGGATGGGGACAGGTCCACAGGGAGCAATAAAGCGCGAACTGTTTTCTGATAAGGAAAGTCTGTGGGGATACGGCCTTATTCAGTGCAGGAGCCTGATTGAAGAGATGATAGCTGACGGGGATTTCAGCTGGCAGGCATGTCATGAGATGTTTGCGCGTAAAGGGCTTATGCTGCAGAAACAGCATCATGGTCTTGTGATTGTGGATGCGTTTAATCATGAGCTGACACCGGTGAAGGCCAGCAGTATCCATCCTGATTTGACGTTATCCCGTGCCGAGCCTCAGGCCGGGCCATTTGAAATTGCGGCTGCAGATATTTTCGAACGGGTGAAGCCTGAATGTCGTTACAATCCGGAACTTGCTGCCAGTGATGAAGTGGAACCAGGCTTCCGGCGCGATCCTGAGATTCGTCGTGAGCGCCGTGAAGCCCGTGCAGCTGCGCGGGAAGATTTGCGTGCGCGTTATCTTGCATGGAAGGAGCACTGGCGTAAACCCGACTTACGTTACGGAGAACGGTTACGGGAAATTCATGCTGCCTGCCGTCGGCGCAAGGCGTATATCCGTGTGCAGTTCCGGGATCCACAATTGCGTAAGCTGCATTACCATATTGCGGAAGTGCAGCTTATGCAGGCGCTGATCAGGCTGAAGGAGAGTGTGAAGGAAGAGCGGTTGTCACTGATTGCGGAGGGTAAGTGGTATCCTTTGTCCTACCGGCAGTGGGTGGAACAACAGGCGGCTCAGGGAGACAGGGCTGCAGTATCGCAGTTACGTGGCTGGGATTATCGTGATCGTCGCTCGCGTAATAAGGATAAAAGACGCACAACTAATGTTGATCGTTGTGTCGTACTCTGCGAACCCGGAGGAACGCCACTTTTTAATAATGTTGCAAAACTTGAAGCTCGTCTTCAGAAAAATGGAAGTGTTCATTTCAGGGATACGCGGACAGGAAAAAATGTCTGTACGGATTACGGAGATCGGGTTGTGTTCTACCATCACACGGACCGAAATGAACTGGCAGAGAAGCTTGATTTAATTGCGCCAGTTCTGTTCAGCCGCAACGGAAAGCTTGGTTTTGAGCCGGAAGGTTCATACCAGCAGTTTAATGATGTGTTTGCAGAAATGGTGGCCTGGCACAATGCAGCGGGAATAACCGGAAACGGACACTTCACCATTACTCGTCCGGACGTGGATTTGCACCGTCAACGCAGTGAGCAGTATTACCGGGAATATATCAGACAGCAGACCCGTTTATCGGTGAGCCATGATGATAATTATACGTTACGGCAGGAGAAAACATGGGAGCCACCATCACCTGGAATGTAAGCCCGGATAAGTGATGGTGCAAAGATTCAGCCCAAAAACGGCAGGAACCTTCGTCAATAAGGGCGGGAGTAGTCACTGAATTGAGTTTATACCCGGTTAACTCTGAATTAAGGGCCGTGTCTGCGGCCCTTATCCAGTGCGCCGTAAAACCCCGGACTTAGTGAACAGGGTTTTACAGTCTGATTGACAGATATGGTCACCAGAAAATATTTGTATTCCTTCAGTATTTTTCGTCAGTTGTTGGTTGTGCTCCACATGATTTCTGGGGATGATCATTATTTATTGTCTGCGATTTATTATTTTCAGCGACCGGTAACAGTATCTCCAGGGGGAGCAGGGTATTCAGAATCGCCTTCACTGAAGGTATATCTTCAGGATCAGAGTGTTCCTCTTCCGGACGATTCAGTGTGATATAACATACCCGGCGTTCTTCCCTGGTTGTGTTATTGATAGTGTGCACAGCCTTTTTCCACAGTTCGTTTGCCCGGGATTCGATATCTGTATCATATTGCGGATGAGGTAGCCTGAGTTTAACGGACACTCCTTCCTGAAATAGAATGGCATCAGAAGGAGCTAATAATGAGCAGAAAAACCCAACGTTACTCTAAAGAGTTCAAAGCCGAAGCTGTCAGAACGGTTCT
>OJJD01000428.1_pt1 | contig 19775 bp, 18 predicted proteins | sample 1596011 | NCBI WGS metagenome assembly OJJD01 (sample SAMEA4350113, study PRJEB24818) | metagenome | biome: human; feature: gut; material: faeces | place: Denmark | collected 2013-09 | reverse complement strand
AGTGCTTTTGCCGTTACGCACCACGCCTTCAGTAGCGGAGCAGGAAGGACATCTGATGGAAATGGAAGCCACGCAAGCACCTTAAAATCACCATCATACACTAAATCAGTAAGTTGGCAGCATTACCGAAATCCCCATCCTTTAGGGCAGTGAGAATGTCAATAATAGCAGACCACATCATGAGTCATTTTGACCGACACATGCCAGAAGCAGAGGCTCCATCCCATTTTATACCTACCCTATAACACTTAGAAAAACAACATGTTAAAAATGTCTATTGGAAACAATTTTATTTCCAATTGTAATGATAACCATTCTCATATTAATATGGCTACGTGATAATTAACTTTTGATGCACTCCGCATGTCTGACCGCGCCACTACCACAGCTTCCTTAACGTTCGAGTCGCTTTATGGCACACATCACGGCTGGTTGAAAAGCTGGCTGACGCGCAAACTCCAGTCTGCTTTTGATGCAGATGACATTGCCCAGGACACTTTTTTGCGGGTAATGGTCAGCGAAACGCTCTCGACGATCCGCGATCCTCGCTCCTTCCTCTGCACTATCGCCAAACGCGTGATGGTGGACCTGTTTCGCCGAAACGCGCTGGAAAAAGCGTATCTGGAGATGCTGGCGCTTATGCCGGAGGGGGGAGCGCCTTCACCTGAGGAACGCGAAAGCCAACTCGAGACCCTACAACTCCTCGACAGCATGCTGGACGGGCTAAACGGCAAAACACGTGAAGCGTTTCTGCTTTCGCAACTGGATGGTCTGACATACAGCGAGATTGCGCACAAACTCGGTGTTTCCATCAGCTCCGTGAAAAAATACGTGGCGAAAGCCGTCGAGCACTGCCTGCTGTTCCGTCTGGAGTATGGGTTATGAATCCTTTGTTAACCGATTCCCGCCGTCAGGCGCTGCGTTCAGCTTCCCACTGGTATGCCGTGCTAAGCGGCGAGCGCGTCAGCCCACAACAGGAAGCGCGCTGGCAACAGTGGTATGAACAGGATCAGGATAACCAGTGGGCCTGGCAGCAGGTTGAAAACCTGCGCAACCAGCTTGGCGGTGTGCCTGGCGACGTTGCCAGCCGGGCGCTGCACGATACCCGCCTCACCCGCCGTCACGTGATGAAAGGATTACTGCTGTTGCTCGGCGCTGGCGGAGGCTGGCAACTCTGGCAGTCGGAAACCGGCGAAGGTCTGCGGGCAGATTACCGCACCGCCAAAGGCGCAGTCAGCCGTCAGCAACTGGAAGATGGCTCCCTGCTCACGCTGAATACCCAAAGCGCGGCGGATGTGCGTTTTGATGCGCATCAGCGCACCGTCCGGCTCTGGTACGGTGAAATCGCCATTACTACCGCGAAAGATGCGCAGCAACGCCCCTTCCGCGTCCTGACCCGTCAGGGCCAACTCACCGCTTTAGGGACAGAATTTACCGTCCGCCAGCAGGATAATTTCACGCAGCTTGACGTGCAGCAGCACGCCGTGGAAGTGCTTCTCGCCAGTGCCCCCGCGCAAAAACGCATCGTGAACGCTGGTGAAAGCCTGCAGTTCAGCGCCTCTGAGTTTGGCGCAGTGAAACCGCTGGATGACGAGAGTACAAGCTGGACGAAGGGCATCCTGAGCTTCAGCGATAAACCGCTGGGTGAGGTGATAGCCACGCTAAGCCGTTACCGCAACGGCGTGCTGCGCTGCGATCCCGCCGTTGCCGGGCTGCGCCTGAGCGGGACGTTCCCGCTGAAAAATACCGATGCGATCCTGAACGTTATCGCGCAAACGCTTCCCGTTAAAATTCAGTCTATTACGCGGTACTGGATAAACATTTCACCACTGTAAGGAAAATAATTCTTATTTCGATTGTCCTTTTTACCCTTCTCGTTCGACTCATAGCTGAACACAACAAAAATGATGATGGGGAAGGTATGACGCCGTTACGCGTTTTTCGTAAAACAACACCTTTGGTTAACGCCATTCGCCTGAGCCTGCTGCCGCTGGCCGGTCTCTCGTTTTCCGCTTTTGCTGCACAGGTTAATATCGCACCGGGATCGCTCGATAAAGCGCTCAATCAGTATGCCGCACACAGCGGAATTACCCTCTCGGTTGACGCCAGCCTGACGCGCGGCAAGCAGAGCAACGGCCTGCACGGCGATTACGACGTCGAGAGCGGCCTGCAACAACTGCTGGACGGCAGCGGACTGCAGGTAAAACCGCTGGGAAATAACAGCTGGACGCTGGAGCCCGCGCTCGCACCAAAAGAAGATGCCCTGACCGTGGTCGGCGACTGGCTGGGTGATGCGCGTGAAAACGACGTATTTGAACATGCTGGCGCGCGTGACGTGATCCGCCGTGAGGATTTCGCCAAAACCGGCGCAACCACCATGCGTGAGGTACTTAACCGCATCCCTGGCGTCAGCGCGCCGGAAAACAACGGCACCGGCAGCCACGACCTGGCGATGAACTTTGGCATCCGGGGCCTGAACCCACGCCTCGCCAGCCGCTCGACCGTCCTGATGGACGGCATCCCCGTCCCCTTTGCCCCTTACGGTCAGCCGCAGCTTTCACTGGCTCCCGTTTCGCTCGGCAACATGGATGCCATTGACGTGGTACGCGGTGGTGGTGCGGTGCGTTACGGACCGCAGAGCGTGGGCGGCGTGGTGAACTTTGTTACCCGTGCCATTCCGCAGGACTTTGGTATCGAGGCGGGCGTGGAAGGTCAGCTCAGCCCAACCTCTTCACAAAACAACCCGAAAGAGACGCACAACCTGATGGTGGGCGGCACAGCGGACAACGGTTTTGGCACCGCGCTGCTCTACTCCGGCACGCGCGGCAGTGACTGGCGCGAGCACAGCGCCACCCGCATCGACGACCTGATGCTGAAAAGCAAATATGCGCCGAATGAGGTGCACACCTTCAACAGCCTGCTGCAATATTACGATGGTGAAGCCGACATGCCCGGCGGCCTGTCCCGCGCGGATTACGACGCCGATCGCTGGCAATCCACCCGCCCGTATGACCGCTTCTGGGGCCGTCGCAAGCTGGCGAGCCTGGGCTACCAGTTCCAGCCGGACAGCCAGCATAAATTCAACATTCAGGGGTTCTACACCCAAACCCTGCGCAGCGGCTACCTGGAGCAAGGCAAACGCATCACCCTCTCGCCGCGTAACTACTGGGTGCGCGGTATTGAGCCACGCTACAGCCAGAGCTTTATGATCGGCCCTTCCGCGCACGAAGTGGGCGTGGGCTATCGCTATGTGAATGAATCAACGCATGAAATGCGTTACTACACCGCCACCAGCAGCGGGCAGTTGCCGTCCGGCTCAAGCCCTTACGACCGCGACACGCGTTCCGGCACCGAGGCGCACGCCTGGTATCTGGATGACAAAATCGACATCGGCAACTGGACCATCACGCCGGGTATGCGTTTCGAACATATCGAGTCATACCAGAACAACGCCATCAAAGGCACGCACGAAGAGGTGAGCTATAACGCACCGCTTCCGGCGTTGAACGTGCTCTATCACCTGACTGATAGCTGGAATCTTTATGCAAACACTGAAGGCTCGTTCGGCACCGTACAGTACAGCCAGATTGGCAAGGCTGTGCAAAGCGGCAATGTGGAACCGGAAAAAGCGCGAACCTGGGAACTCGGTACCCGCTACGACGACGGCGCGCTGACGGCGGAAATGGGGCTGTTCCTGATTAACTTTAACAATCAGTACGACTCCAACCAGACCAACGACACCGTCACTGCACGTGGCAAAACGCGCCATACCGGGCTGGAAACGCAGGCACGTTACGATCTGGGTACGCTAACGCCAACGCTTGATAACGTTTCCATCTACGCCAGCTATGCGTATGTGAACGCGGAAATCCGCGAGAAAGGCGACACCTACGGCAATCTGGTACCATTCTCCCCGAAACATAAAGGCACGCTGGGCGTGGACTACAAGCCAGGAAACTGGACGTTCAATCTGAACAGCGATTTCCAGTCCAGCCAGTTTGCGGATAACGCCAATACGGTGAAAGAGAGCGCCGACGGCAGTACCGGCCGCATTCCCGGCTTCATGCTCTGGGGCGCACGCGTGGCGTATGACTTTGGCCCGCAGATGGCAGATCTGAACCTGGCGTTCGGTGTGAAAAACATCTTCGACCAGGACTACTTCATCCGCTCTTATGACGACAACAACAAAGGCATCTATGCAGGCCAGCCGCGCACGCTGTATATGCAGGGGTCGTTGAAGTTCTGATGTGTTAACGCCCGGCTTGCCGGGCTTTTAGCTGGAATGTGATTATGTTGGCATTTATCCGTTTTCTTTTTGCAGGCCTGCTGCTGGTGATCAGCCACGCCTTTGCCGCCACGGTTCAGGACGAACACGGCACGTTTACACTCGAAAAAACGCCACAACGGATTGTGGTGCTGGAACTCTCGTTCGCCGATGCGCTGGCCGCCGTGGACGTCAGCCCGATCGGTATTGCCGACGATAACGATGCAAAACGCATCCTGCCCGAAGTGCGTGCGCACCTGAAACCGTGGCAGTCCGTCGGAACGCGCGCGCAGCCGAGCCTGGAAGCCATTGCCGCTCTGAAACCAGACCTGATCATTGCCGACAGCAGTCGCCATGCGGGGGTTTACATCGCCTTGCAGCAAATCGCGCCGGTACTGCTGCTTAAGTCCCGCAACGAAACCTACGCTGAAAATTTGCAATCTGCGGCTATCATCGGCGAAATGGTGGGTAAAAAGCGAGAGATGCAGGCACGTCTGGAACAACATAAAGAGAGGATGGCGCAGTGGGCCAGCCAGCTTCCCAAAGGGACACGCGTGGCCTTTGGCACATCACGCGAACAGCAATTCAACCTGCATACTCAGGAGACCTGGACCGGCAGCGTGCTGGCCTCTCTGGGGCTGAACGTTCCCGCTGCGATGGCGGGTGCGTCCATGCCGTCCATCGGCCTGGAGCAACTGCTGGCGGTCAATCCTGCCTGGCTGCTGGTTGCCCACTATCGCGAAGAGAGCATTGTTAAACGCTGGCAACAAGATCCGCTCTGGCAGATGTTAACCGCCGCGCAGAAGCAGCAGGTTGCTTCGGTCGACAGTAACACCTGGGCGCGGATGCGCGGTATTTTTGCTGCAGAGCGTATTGCCGCTGACACGGTAAAAATCTTCCACCATCAGCCGCTTACCGTTGTGAAATGACCGCGATAAAACACCCGGTGCTGCTGTGGGGGCTTCCCGTTGCAGCACTTATTATTATTTTCTGGCTGAGTCTGTTTTGCTACTCGGCCATTCCTGTTTCCGGAGCAGATGCAACCCGCGCCCTGCTGCCTGGACACACGCCAACGCTACCAGAAGCGCTGGTGCAAAACCTTCGTTTGCCACGAAGCCTCGTCGCCGTTCTGATCGGCGCAAGCCTGGCGCTCGCGGGCACGCTGCTGCAAACCCTGACCCACAACCCAATGGCCTCTCCTTCACTGCTCGGCATTAACAGCGGCGCGGCGCTGGCTATGGCGCTTACCAGCGCGCTGAGTCCGACGCCGGTTGCAGGCTATTCCCTGTCGTTCATCGCGGCATGCGGGGGCGGCGTGAGCTGGCTGCTGGTCATGACCGCAGGAGGCGGGTTTCGTCATACCCAGGACAGAAACAAACTGATCCTCGCGGGTATCGCGCTGTCGGCCTTTTGTATGGCCCTGACCCGCATCACCCTGCTGCTGGCCGAAGATCATGCTTACGGCATCTTTTACTGGCTGGCAGGCGGAGTGTCCCACGCCCACTGGCAGGATGTCTGGCAGCTCTTGCCGGTGGTGGTCACTGCAGTCCCTGTCGTGTTGCTGCTGGCGAATCAACTGAACCTGCTCAACGTCAGCGACAGTACCGCCCATACGCTGGGAGTGAACCTGCCGAGACTACGTTTGATCATCAATATGTTAGTGCTGCTTCTGGTTGGCGCGTGCGTCAGTGTGGCAGGTCCGGTGGCGTTTATCGGCCTGCTGGTGCCACATCTGGCGCGCTTCTGGGCAGGCTTCGATCAGCGCAACGTACTGCCGGTGAGCATGCTGCTGGGGGCCACGCTGATGCTGATGGCAGATGTACTCGCACGCGCGCTGGCCTTCCCCGGCGATCTGCCCGCAGGCGCAGTGCTGGCGCTGATTGGCAGTCCTTGCTTTGTCTGGCTGGTGAGGAGGCGAGGATGAAAATTGCGCTGGTCATTTTCATCACCCTTGCCCTGGCAGGTTGTGCGCTGTTATCACTCCATATGGGGGTGATCCCCGTGCCGTGGCGCGCGCTGCTGACCGACTGGCAGGACGGACGCGAGCATTATTATGTATTGATGGAGTACCGACTGCCGCGCTTGCTGCTGGCACTGTTTGTCGGTGCAGCCCTCGCCGTGGCGGGCGTGCTGGTACAGGGGATTGTGCGTAACCCGCTAGCATCACCGGATATTCTCGGCATTAACCATGCCGCCAGCCTTGCCTCTGTGGGAGCACTGCTTCTTATGCCATCACTATCCGTGATGGTGCTGCCGCTGCTGGCCTTTGCGGGCGGTATGGCGGGGTTGATCTTGCTGAAGATGCTGGCAAAGACCCACCAGCCGATGAAGCTGGCGCTCACCGGCGTGGCGCTTTCCGCCTGCTGGGCGAGCCTGACGGATTACCTGATGCTCCTGCACCCGCAGGATGTAAACAGTGCCCTGCTGTGGCTGACGGGTAGCTTATGGGGGCGCGACTGGCACTTTGTGAAGATTGCCGTGCCGTTGCTCATTCTGTTTTTGCCGCTGAGCCTGCGCTTTTGTCGCGATCTCGACCTGCTGGCGCTGGGCGATGCACGAGCAGCCACGCTCGGCGTGTCGGTTCAGCGCACCCGGTTCCAGGGGCTGATGCTGGCTGGCGCGATGACAGCAACCGGCGTGGCCGTCTGTGGCCCGATAAGTTTTATTGGTCTCGTCGTGCCGCACATGGTGCGCAGGATCGCCGGCGGGCGTCACCGCTGGCTGATGCCCGTTTCGGCCCTGACGGGCGCGTTGTTGCTGGTCATTGCCGATCTGCTGGCACGAATCATTCATCCGCCGCTGGAGCTTCCGGCAGGCGTGCTGACCGCCATTATCGGCGCACCGTGGTTTGTCTGGCTGCTTGTGAGAATGCGATAAATGAGATTACGTACTGAAAATCTGACCGTCAGCTATGGCGCACAAACCGTGCTGGATGGACTTTCTCTCGCCCTGCCTGCCGGAAAAATCACGGCCCTGCTCGGCCCTAACGGTTGCGGGAAATCGACGCTGTTGAACTGTTTTTCTCGCCTGTTAACACCAGACTCTGGCGAGATATTGCTTGATGAAAAACCCATAGCCGGTTTTTCCGCCCGCCAGCTGGCTCGCCGCCTGGCTTTACTGCCGCAACACCATTTATCCCCCGAGGGGATCACTGTACGGGAACTGGTTTCCTACGGCCGCAGCCCGTGGCTGTCGTTGTGGGGGCGACTCTCCGCGGAAGACAACGAGCGGGTCAACGTGGCAATGAGTCAGACCCGGACGCGCAATCTGGCTGACCGCAGGTTAACCCAGCTTTCCGGCGGCCAGCGCCAGCGTGCGTTTCTGGCGATGGTGCTGGCACAGGATACCCCACTCATTCTTCTTGATGAGCCTACGACCTACCTCGATATCAATCATCAGGTTGAACTGATGCGCCTGATGGTTGAACTCAAAAGGCAGGGGAAAACCGTAGTGACGGTACTCCACGATCTGAATCAGGCCAGCCGCTATTGCGATCATCTGGTGGTACTGGCAAGCGGTCGCGTGATGGCGCAAGGTGCTCCGGAAGCAGTGATGAAACCAGAGCTTCTAAAGACGGTGTTCAGCGTAGAAGCGGAAATCCATCCCGAACCGGTATCTGGCAGACCCATGTGTGTGGTGAAGTAGTCTGGCGAAGTCATAAGGATCATCACAGGACAGATAAAGGAAGTGATAACCACCTGCCAACAGGCACCAAAATCTGGCTGGTTGCCGGTATCACCGACATGCGCAACGGCTTCAATGGTCTCGCCGCAAAGGTGCAGACGATGCTGAAAGATGACCCGATGTCCGGCCATGTCTTCATCTTCCGGGGCCGCAGCGGCAGTAAGGTCAAACTGCTGTGGTCCACCGGCGACGGGCTGTGCCTGCTGACCAAACGGCTGGAACGCGGCCGCTTCGCCTGGCCCTCTGCCCGCGATGGCAAAGTGTTCCTGACCCCGGCGCAGCTGGCAATGCTTCTGGAAGGCATCGACTGGCGGCAGCCTAAAAGACTGCTTACGTCCCTGACCATGTTGTAGGCCTCTTTATCCTGGTTGTCGTTGAATAAGCCTGGTAAAATGCGGGCTTATGAACAACACCTCCCCCTGACGACATCCTTCTGCTGAAACAGCGCCTGTCCGAACAGGAAGCGCTGAACCGCGCCCTGCTGGAAAAGCAGGCCGACCGGGAGCGCGAAATAGACCATCTGCAGGCGCAGCTGGATAAGCTTCGCCGGATGAACTTCGGCAGTCGTTCTGAATAAATCTCCCGCCGCATCGCGCAGATAGAAGCCGACCTGAACCGGCTTCAGACAGAAAGCGATACGCTGACGGGTCGGGTTGCCGATACGGGCCGGGCCCCGTATCGTTTTAACCCTGAATATTCATCGCAGATATTGTTTCGGGTTTTCCGGTATACCAGCCCTGAACTAGGTAACCGGGGCCAAGAGAACGGACGAATTCAAACTGTCCTGGCGTTTCCACCCCTTCAAACACCAGTGGTTTGCCAGTACCACGTAACCCTTTCACCACAGAAACAAGTAGCGCTCGCTTCACCGGGTCATCAATATTGGCAATAAAAATACGGTCTATTTTTATCTCATCGAAATCCAGTACCGTCAGCCATTCAATATGGGGGCCGCTTGGCAAACGGAAAATATCCTACGTTAAGCCTGTTTCTTTAGCTGGCATTACAAAAAGCGAGCGTCTGCATGGTACAGACAGACACCCGAATACGATAAAAATGAGACGAAAAAAACAGGTTACTTAACCCGCTTCCCCGTTTCGTCAATGATCTTTTCGCCGTCCTCTTTGGTAAACGCTCCTTTCTGACCTTCAGGTAGAATATCCAGCACTATTTCTGAAGGGCGGCAAAGACGAGTGCCAAGCGGCGTAACGACTACCGGCCGATTAATCAGGATCGGATGTTGAAGCATAAAATCAATCAACTGCTCATCACTGAATTTCTCTTCATCAAGGCCCAGGTGTTCATAAGGCTCAACATTCTTACGCAGCAATGCACGCACCGTAATTCCCATATCTGAAATAAGTTTAATCAGCTCATCACGGGTCGGTGGCGTATCGAGATAATAAATAATGGTCGGTTCGTTACCGCTGTTACGGATCATCTCCAGCGTGTTGCGTGAAGTGCCGCAGGCCGGGTTGTGATAGATGGTAATGTTGCTCATATCTTTATCTCATTACAAAGTGATGGAAAGCCGCAACGCCAGCGCGGCCAGAGTGACAAACAGCACGGGCAGAGTCATGATAATGCCCGTGCGGAAGTAATAACCCCAGGTGATCGTTATATTTTTCTGGGCAAGCACATGCAGCCAAAGCAGGGTTGCCAGACTGCCAATCGGGGTGATTTTCGGGCCTAAATCGCAGCCAATCACGTTGGCATAAATCATTGCCTCTTTGACGACGCCAGTCGCCGTACTCCCGTCAATCGACAGCGCGCCAATCAGCACCGTCGGCATATTGTTCATCACCGACGACAGGAACGCGGTCAGGAAGCCGGTGCCGAACGTTGCTGCCCATAACCCCTTTTCTGCCAGCAGGTTCAGTACACCAGACAGATACTCCGTGTGAACCGCCCCGGTAATCCTGGAGACTACACTCTTTGAGAGAGGTAACCAGGATGACAAAACATAACCGATTTCCCCCTGAAGTTCGTCAACGCGCTATTCGTATGGTTCTGGAAAACCAGAATACCTACAACTCACAATGGGCCGCTATCTGCTCCATTGCCCCTAAGATCGGCTGCACTCCCGAGACATTGCGTATCTGGATCCGTCAGCAGGAGCCCGTTGATGAGGAGCAGAATGCGCTGACTGTCAGCGAACGCCAGCGTCTGAAAGAACTGGAGCGGGAAGTCCGCGAGCTGCGCCGCAGCAATGATATTCTGCGTCAGGCTTCAGCGTATTTTGCCCAGGCGGAGCTCGACCGCCACTGGAAAAAATAATGCCGCTTCTGGAAAATCTGAGCGGTGAACACGGGGTCGGGCCAGTCTGTCATGAGCTGGATATTGCTCCGTCAACGTACTACTGGCATCAGCAACGCCGGAAGTGTCCTGAACGACGCAGTAGTCGGGATAAACGCGATGCCGTGCTGATACCTGAGATACAGCGCGTATACGAAGAAAACTACAGCGTTTACGGTGTGCGTAAGGTCTGGCGACAGCTAAAACGTGAAGGTGTCGGCGTTGCCCGCTGCACCATTGAGCGCCTGATGAAAGCCCTGCAGCTACGTGGGGTGACACGCGGCAAAAGTGTCAGAACCACCCGCAGCAACAAAGCCGAAACACCGCAGGATCGGGTGAACCGGCAGTTCGTGGCTGAACGGCCCGATAGTCTTTGGGTGGCCGATTTTACCTACGTCAGCACCTGGCAGGGGTTCGCATATGTGGCCTTCATCATTGATGTGTTCGCCGGTGTTATCGTGGGCTGGCGGGTCTCATCCACGATGGAAACGTCGTTCGTGCTGGATGCACTGGAGCAGGCGCTGTGGGCCAGACGCCCGAGCGGTACCATCCATCACAGCGACAAAGGTTCGCAATATGTGTCACTGGCGTACACGCAACGGCTGCAGGACGCGGAGCTGCTGGCTTCAACAGGCAGCACGGGCGACTCATATGACAATGCGATGGCAGAAAGTATCAACGGGTTGTACAAAGCGGAGGTGATCCACAGGCAAAGCTGGAAAACCCGACAGGATGTTGAGCTGGCTACGCTGAAATGGGTGGACTGGTACAATAATCACCGATTGATGGAACGGACCGGATATATCCCGCCAGTGGAGGCAGAAAAAGCCTATTACGCTTCGCTGAATGACCGGGATGTGGCAGCCTGATCACTCAGGCAAAATACTCTCCAGGAAAACCGGAGCGGTTCACAGCCTGAGGAGCATTATTTCGCACGGCAATCTCCAGAAGGTTGTCATAATGAGCCATCCTGCGTTTCCACACGGGAACAGAATCAGCTCCGGCCAGCATGTTCTCACATCCCGGATTGCAGGACGCTGACTGAACAACCGCCTTAAACTCGCAGTCATGGCCATTCATGCAATAAAAACCGTTTCCAAGAGATACCAGTTTTTGCCCGCCTCGTTTAGCCATGCTCATCGCTTTTTTCAGTGTAGGAAACGTCATCTGATGTAAGTGCCCACCTCTCTGGGACATCAGTAACTTCCCGCCTTCGCCATAAAGCAGGCCTTCATGCTGATAAGAAACAGCCCTGGAAGCTGAGAGTTCGGTATCAACCCTCTCAATCTCGGCAGCGAATGCCTGAGGGATCGCCCGGCTAAAATGCGAAGCGTTGAGTGCACCGGACATATACCACTCCGTCATGCCTCTGATTAAGTGCTTAAACTGCCGGATAAGATCATTAGTAGAAATCAGATCAAGACGCCTGAGGTGTACAGCAAGTGAACGGCGAAACTGATGGGTTCGCAATGGCCAGAAAGCCCCCTCCCGAATCTCCATCGCAACGCGTTCATCATCACGTATGTTTGGATTTAAAAGCCTGAACTCATCAATATGGTCACGTCGGATGAACAGATGGTGTCTTTTCACAAATTTCTTTGCCCACTCAGTCTGGCGCTGCGTCCCCATAAAAGAGAGTTTTTGCTCCGAGAACCACGACCTGATATTTAAAGACAATGGAACATTGTCCAGCGTCTTCCCGTCCAGGCCTGTCATGATTTGATTAATTCTGCGTAAATGCTGAAAAGGCTTTTCCACATAGCGACAAACAACCCAGTCTTCGTGACTTCCACCTTCCGGGGCGAACTTATGCAACACCGAACGAAGTCCCAGGATATCACCATCATAAATCAGTGAACCGTGCATCACGCCAAGCACTTCGCTGTGTCTCATCCCCGACATGGCCTGTATCACATTCATGACTTTTAACGTCAGCTCAAAATGCCAGGTGTTCAGCTTTATGTGATCAACGCCAATAAAATCAGATCTCCAGCGCTTATTTTTATGTACCGAGAACCAGCCCTGCATCCCGGGGCCAAGTGTCGCGAAAAGCGCCCGAATTTCCCCGGCAACAATATTGTAGTAATACGCGGCCCGGTAATCCGGTATGCTTTTTGCTGTCCCTCTTTTACGGGCTTCCAGCATCGACGTATAGTAAGGCGAATCATAAAAACCGTTTATGATAGCGCACAGCCGGGAAAACCCGTCAAAATCGAAATCACTGATTTCAGCATCCAGTTCAGTAATCAGCCCTTCCCAGACAGACATCATAAGACTGAAAGGCATACAATATGTCTGGTTTGAATCATCCACACTGTTGTAACTGTCGAAGCTAATATCAGGAAAGTAACCGTATTTTCGAAGACGGGTATGACCTGTCAGCGAGATATCCGCCAGGTCCATAAAGTAATTACGTAATGTTCTTTCAGAACGCTTCCTGCCGTGCTCATCCTCCTCCTTCATCTTTACAATGAAAGCATTCCGGACAAGCGGAAAACGAAGCTGAAACAGACTGCGATACCCCATAGACTCAATAATACGGGCTCCCGCCACAATGTTTGCACATTTCCGGATCAGTGACTGCGTCTTCGCGGTCCTGCCGACAATCCAGAGCAGGCTGGCTGAGATGATTTTGGCTTCAAGACGCAGTTCAGGATCCCGTATGCCTGAAAAATTAACGGTTCTTAACGTTTCACCAATATGGGTTCTGACATAGCGATTGGTCCAGACATCATCCCTGAAATAAATATTCAGCGTCTCCTCATTGATAAAACGCATATCATGTTCATCTGAGCTGGCGATAACCAGGCAGTTATTCAGACGTTCAAAGCTTTTGTTTTCTAGTGCCTCACAGATGATATCCTCAGTCGGAAACTCATCCCCTGAACGAAGCGGCGTTCCGGCAGGAAACTCCGCCATTCGACTACGGCTTACCTCTTTTTTCTTCAAATCTGCCATACCGGAGCCACACCTTCTCGCTGAAGTTTAACGCGCGCTTTTTTCAGGGTCGCCTCATCTACCAGCCCAAGCCGTAAATCAATCTTCAGGAGTAACGTTTCATAACGCTCCACAGCATTGACCGAACCGATGTACAACGGTTTTCCATACTCGATAGCATGCCTGAATGACAGCAGGAGCCATACAGACTCCAGCGTTTCCACAACGCAACTTTTTGAACATTCGACACAATGAGAAAAATCCGCACAAGCCTTTGGTGTCCGGCCAAATCGTTTTTGCTTTTTTATAAAGCGCAATTCAATATCTGTAGGCGGCTCCTGCGATCGACATCCCAGGCCATTCAATAAAAGATCCACACCCTCATCGCTTCCACGCAGATCGATCCCCAGCTCATCAGCAACTTTTACCCGCTCGGATAACGCACGTGTCGCAATCCCCTGATTCATAAGCGTATCAAGTGCAGCACTGAAGTTTTCCTTCGCCCCCTGTGGGTTACCTGCAGCATAATTCCGCCTGTAAGTGCCCCAGTTATGCTGTGCTTTTTCCGCCGTAATCAGACCATTCTTTAATGTTCTGTCCGTATACTGCTCAGACGTTTTGCGCAAGCCAGAAACGGTAATTGATGGAAGCGAGGGATTAAGCTGCCGCATCGTGGCCCACGCCCCCTCAGAGTTAGAAAATTTAGTCAGATGACTGGGATTAAGAGAATAAAGCTTACGGAATTTCACCTGCGGCTCACTCAGAAACAGCGCCTGTACCGGAGGGAAGTTATCTGCGGAAACCAGATAGTTAACGATGTCGTCCCTGAGCCTGATAAAAGACAGAAACCAGTAATAGCCCGCACGTTTGGTCACATACTCCGATTTACCTATCGTCAGACGTATATACTTATTCGCTCTCCCCTTATAAACATAATCAGTGCTGATACCCTTTTCATCCAGATGTATATCATCCCGCGTCAGACCCAGAACCTGAGAGGTGTTTCCCCATGTGTGGTAACAGAACAGAAAAAAAGAAGTAAGAAAGTAATTTTCCAGAACGTCCCTGATGATGATCTCTGCCCTGCTGACCCCGTTCTCTCCCGGATACCGGAAATACGCTTCATAAACAGGTGCCAGCAAAGACGGTGAGAAATGCCGCACCCCTTTTTCCGATTTAGCGATATGCTCCCGGATACATCCCGCAAGGAACTCATTCATGGATGACAACTGCCTCAGGATCTCGGAAAGTTCATTCCTGGTATAGCTATCCCTTCCCTGCTGCTGATACGTTCCTTTCGGTAAGAATTCATATTCATACCGCCTCTGAATCTGCCCGCCCGTAAGCAAAAACCGGTTGACCACGGACAAGTAGTGTCTTGCCATCCTGACTGAAATTTTTCGCCGACGAATATCGTTCATGAGATGTTTAATATACATTTCAACGCCTTCAGCCGTGCCATAGTCATACTGATTGACTGACTGCCATATAAAAAACATATTGAGATAACGGAAAATGGTTAACCTTCCGGCGGGACGGTAAGACAGAAGAAATCGTTTCAGAGAGGCAATAAAATCGCGTTTTTCAGGGCGGGCAAGATGCGAATGTTCACTAAACCATCCGGGGAGCAACACATAATCTGAAAAATGAGCCTGAAGATAAACGTCAAGTAAATAATATCGGTTCAGATCCCGCTGAGTGATGTGTCCGCTGACCGTCTCCCATGACAGCACATTTTCGGCCATCCACGTTATCTGCGTTTCACTCCGGCTCATATATGGCTCCATCGCGACCTGCAGCACCGTCAATCAATGCGTCCATGACCCCGGCGACTGCATCAGAAATCTGGTTTTGCTGAAGAAAGACGATGTATTTCATCGTCGTATTTTCGCTTTTATGGCCCATCCAGTATTTTACTGTACCCAGCGCATTTGCGGCCTGATCGGGATAGCAACTCAGTGCCGAGCGTAAAAAATGGGTCGCAAACGTTGCCCGCAAATCATGGGGTTTATGTCTGAACACATTTCCCGGAGCAGACCGGGCCAGGCGATGGCGAAAACTGTACCAGCGGGAGTAAAAGGCTTTTTCAGACATCCGTTTCCCGTTTGCCATTAAAAATAAAGGCTCGTGCCGCCCTTCCCCACCCTGTCGTGCACGCCATTTTTGGATCTTCTTTTCATACTCCTCATCCGCCAGATAATCCAGAACCTGCTCGTACAATCGTCTGGTGATGAAGAGTTCTCGCGTCATCCCAAACTTCGTATGAACTCCGCATCTCGGACCAATATGAAGCCCCCTGATGGTCAACTCAGATACAGGGACACTGGCAAGGTACTCTTCAGTAAAGAGTGACGACGGCAGGGTCAGCATTTCATCCAGCCGTAGCCCACAATTTTTCATCAGCACAATCATTAAACTGAACAACCCGGACTCAGATTTCAGTGCCTCATCCAGGATATGAACCTCTGCATCATTCAGTGGGTTGATTGTCCTTTTTGTTGTGCTGGTTATCCTGATGGCAAGATCCGAACTTATCACCTTGCGTCGCCCGTCAACGACTTTTTCGACCAACGTAAAAAATGAGCTGGCAGCCAGCTCACCACACTTGCCCAGAAATACGTAAAACCGTCGGATAACGCTGATGTACACCGCCGCGGTGGATGAGGCGATGCGCCCCTGCCTTACGGCCCCCAGAAGATACTCCCTGAAGCCATATGTAGGGCTTTGGTATTTCAACGTTCCCGGGGTGAAAGGGTCAAGTCCGTTATCCTCCAGCCACCTTATCCAGCGTAAAAATGCCCGGGCTAAAGGCTTTAAATCCCTGGCCTGCAGGATAGCTTTATCCATAAGATAAAAGTGTACATATCGGCTCAGTTTTCGATTCTGGATGCCGCTAATATAAGGTATTTCAGCATACAGAAATCCGGGTTCAAATTTCAGTTTCGGCTCTGTTGCATCCAGTTTGCTGACACGCCCATAACGCGCATGAATGTTAGTGATTATCCTCACAGTCTGTCGCCCTGAAACGCCACCTCATGCCTACACTATAAATCCGGAAGAAGAAAAAACAAACAACCAGGTTGCCGGGAGTGAATATGCAAATCAGGAGGAAAGTAAAAGATGTAACGACACCATCACGATGCAATACATTGACCTCAACACGTTACCCGGACCATACGTGATAAACATCACAAATCCTTTGAGTGAAGAACTTAAGATGTGATTTTCATTTCCCGGCACAAACCGTGCCCTTAAAAAACAGGCAACGGATACATCTTAATGCCAGAAGTAAACCTTAATTGATTGAATACAGCCTGAGTCCATTGCAAAAATAACACACAGGGTAAATTCGCATATACAGAACCCAACGAAAAGCAAAAGAAACCTGTAACACATTTCGTTTACCTGTCACTTTCAATTGTAAAAGCCAGCAGAAAAAGCGCATATAACTATATTTATCCCTGCGGGGACTTTTGTTTGTGCTATATATTTTTTACAGAGAACCGCAACGCGTCCAAACACAAGAATATATTTACCTCTGGAAAATGGTCTGACTCCCTTTCACGTGGTTGTAGTGACCTGTTCTGTGATTCATGTAATGTCTTTTCTGGATGAGGAAAATATGTCATCACTGATATTTTATACAGACGAAGCACAAGCACTGATTGTAACAGATACCCTTGCCGTCACCGATAATGGGGAGCCGTTATCTTTTGTTTCCAAAGCAGGTTACATCCCCCAGCTAAGAACCATCATAGCAGGAACGGGGGCAGGTGGATTTTCTAACACCTGGTTGCTTGAAGCATCAACCAGAATGGTCGTATCAGGTATACAAAATCTCAATTATCATACATCGGCCTGTCTAAGGAGGCTGTGGAAACAATACAAGCATGACCATGCAATTCCCTCTTCTTCAACGGTGACAACCAGTGTTTATCAGTTCGCAATTTGCGAGGAAACAGGAAATATCGTTTCGTTCGCCTATCGCTCAGTCCATGATTTCGAATCAGAGCAATTACAATACGGAACAGGAGTAAAACCTGAGTGCCAAATCTTGGATGGGGATTTGTTGCAGACAATTCCTGTAATGATGAATGAACAAAGGGCTATACAGGCGACATACCCACACCCGGAACGGATCCATATTGGCGGTGAGATGATTGCGCATTATCTGACATCATCTATGTATCAATGCTTTAAGATTGGGGAATTTGAGGATTTCAGAACTCAGGGAGAGTATATATTGAGCAGGATTTAGGCAAAACGCGGTTCAGATAAAGTGCTTTTAACAGGCTTGCTGAACATTAAAAGGATATCTCTCAATTACGATGAATAGCTTGAATTCTAAAAATAGAAAAGTAGAGTTTAACTCTAAATACATAAAAACAAGAGTAAAGGAGCACCCGCCGAAGCAGCCGCGCATGATGTTGACCGAGAAGCGGATCATCTCGTACGCCGGAATACGGCTGTTGCCATATGACGGATGCGGCACACGCTTGTACGGCAGGGCAAAAACGCTGTCCATCTCTTCGGTAGAGAGCGGGATCGCCGGCGGGTTAACCCAGATATAACGCTCGCCGTGCTTTTGCATCAACGCGCGGGCACAGCCCGGGTTGGTTTCATGGTGCAGAATACGGGAGGCGTGTGCGTAGAGCACCTTGTCAGCTTTGACCTTCTCATATGACGGCAGCAGCACATAGGTCTTTTCCCACGGCTTCGGACGCGGCGGCTGCACCACCACGGCATTTGCTTCCGCTTTCTTCGGCTCAACTGGTTTGTTATCCGCGCACGGCAGATCGTCACCGTACGGATGCGGGATAGGGTCGATTTTGCCCGGCATATCGATAATGCGGGAATCCACCCCGCTCCAGCCCGGCAGCGCCTCTTTCACCATGATCGCGGTGTTGCGCACGTCGCGGATCTCGCTGACCGCTTCACCCTGCGCCAGGCGATGCGCCACTTCCACCAGCGGACGCTCGCCGTTGCCGAAGATCAGCATGTCGGCTTTCGAATCCACCAGCACCGAACGGCGCACGGTGTCAGACCAGTAGTCGTAGTGCGCGGTGCGGCGCAGGCTCGCCTCGATGCCGCCCAGGATCACCGGCACGTCTTTCCATGCTTCTTTGCATCGCTGGGTGTAGACGAGGGTCGCGCGATCGGGACGTTTACCCGCCACGTTATCTGCCGTATAAGCGTCGTCATGGCGCAGCTTACGGTCCGCGGTATAGCGGTTGATCATCGAGTCCATGTTGCCCGCGGTCACGCCAAAGAACAGGTTAGGTTTACCCAGACGCATAAAGTCGTCTTTGCTGTTCCAGTCAGGCTGAGAAATAATCCCCACGCGGAAACCCTGAGCTTCCAGCATACGGCCGCAGATCGCCATGCCAAAGCTCGGGTGATCGACATACGCATCACCCGTCACCAGAATGATATCGCAGCTGTCCCAGCCCAGTTGATCCATCTCTTCCCGGGACATCGGCAGGAACGGCGCCGGTCCAAAGCAGGCTGCCCAGTACTGGGGCCAGGAGAAGAGGTCGCGATCCGGCTGGATCAGGGAAATTGCGCTCATAATGCTTCCGAAGAAAAAATAGACAAAAGGAGCGGGATTATACGCTGGTTTATCGGGGGAAATGAAGGGGTATTTATTGCCCGGTGACGCTACGCTTACCGGGCCTACGGGCCTGTAGGTCGGGTAAGGCGAAGCCGCCACCCGACTCGTTTTACGGTGCCGGATTCACCAGCATCTGCCCTACCGACCCCCTGTCCATCATCTCCAGCGTCTGGCTGTGGAACAGGAACGGGAAGTGCGGCCATGACGGCTGTCCATAGTAGACGAGCAGTTCTACCTGCCCATCCACCCAGACGGTGTCTTTCCAGCCCCTGTCTTCCGGGAACGGCATCGCCCCGTTGACGTTGCGGATCAGGAATGACACCCCTTCAATATGGAACGACTGCGGCATCTCCGAGCGGACGGTCCAGCGCTCCCAGGTTCCCTGCTGGGCGGTGATATCAATACGGTTTACGTCCCACAGCGCGCCGTTGATGCCCGGATCGTCGCCAAGGCTGATATCGCGACTGCGTACTGCAGGGCCGGTCACAATTTCCTGCGGCAGCAGGCGCATCGGCAGACTGTCGGTCACCAGCGGCAACAGGCCGGTCGGGCGCAGCGTCAGCACCAGCGTGGAGACCAGAACGCTCGACGGTTCAAAGAAGCCGCGAATGCGGTCAACAATGCTTGCCGCTTCGCCGCAGGTCACGGACACTTCATCCCCGTTGGTCATATCCACGAGGATTTCACGACGTTCGCCCGGCGCAAGCGCCAGCTGTTTCACCGACACCGGCGCAGGTAATAACCCCTGATCGCCTGAAATCACATGCAGGGCGCGGCCGTCGCTCATTTGCAGCAGGTAGCGGCGCGAGTTAGAGGCATTCAACAGACGCAGGCGCACCCAGCCACGAGACACTTCGACATACGGGCTTTGCGCGCCGTTAACCAGCAGCGTATCGCCCACAAAGCCACCGCTGCCCGGCTCGCTGTACTCCGGCGTACCGAAATTATCCAGACGCTTGTCCTGAATAATGATCGGGAAATCAT
>OJJD01000423.1_pt1 | contig 20113 bp, 25 predicted proteins | sample 1596011 | NCBI WGS metagenome assembly OJJD01 (sample SAMEA4350113, study PRJEB24818) | metagenome | biome: human; feature: gut; material: faeces | place: Denmark | collected 2013-09 | reverse complement strand
AGCAAACTTTATCCATTCAGAGTGAGAGAAAGGGGGACATTGTCTCTCTTTCCTCTCTGAAAAATAAATGTTTTTATTGCTTATTATCCGCACCCAAAAAGTTGCATTTATAAGTTGAACTCAAGATATAAGATGAGTTATTAATAAAAATATTTTACTATTATAAAATCAAGAGAATTATGAAGAAAATAAGTTCATTTGTGTTATGTGCTTTGCTGATGTCTTGTTCATTCAATAAGAATGAGAAAGGCAGTGCTTCTGATACTACAGCGAAAGAAGATATGAATATTACGAAACAGGAGGTAAGTGAAGAAGGCTTCAATAAAGAACTGACGTATCCTGGAAGCAAGATTTCTTTTATGGTAAGTACCAAAGGTGACAGCCTTATAATTCAGCCTTCCGGATTAAGCGTATCCAATGAACATTGTATCATGATATAACCGGATATACGATTGTAAATGCTGAGATAGGTGATTTGAATGTTGACAGCTATCCGGAAGTGTTTATCTATCTGACATCGGATGGTAGTGGAAGCTACGGTAAATTAATTGGATACTCTGTAAACAATGGAAAATCGGTAAGTCAGGTATATTTGCCCGAGATCTCTGAAAACAACGAAGTAAACAAGGGCTATATGGGACATGATGAGATGGCTATCGTGGAAAATACATTTTGCCAACGTTTTCCAGTCTACAAAGAAGGCGACAGTAATGCTAATCCGACTGGCGGAACTCGACAGATACAGTATAAACTGGTAGATGGAGAAAGTGGTAGAATATTGAAAATAGATAAGGTCGTAGAATTTTAGTATGTCTTCTAATTCCTTTTACATAAAAGATATTGATTCTCAATAATATTTGGTTTGAAAAGTAAAATGTAATAAATATAATGAACATATCAGCGAATCTATCACTCTCAATATATAGTCAAGTTGGTATATATTAGAGGCAGATATATCTTATATATAAATAAAGCCGTTAGAAAGTTCTTGCTACACAGAAGTGCAGTTCATACTTTCTGGCGGCTTTATTTTTTCTCCATTGATAACATCCATTCAATGTGCTCTTCTTTGTCATTTCTATCAGTCTGAGTATTAGGTATCATATCACAATAATAAGATCAATTTATCAAATTGAGAAAGTTGGAATAGTATTTTGCATCTGGTTTTATTTGTTTAATGTGTTAATATACAGATTGTTATGCGAGCTGTTTTTCCTTTGGCATACCTGTTGTATTGCTAAGAATGAATTTTAAACATAAAAAATGATGGAACTATTTACAATTGGTTTTGTAGTCTGCATGCTGATAGGTATGAGCTGCTTTTGGTTATTTGAGAAATGTATCGATTGGTTTGAAAACATTTAAGATGAAAAGGAGAAAAGATTTATGTATACGGTATTATTTATTGTGAGCCTTATCATGTTTGGCTATTTGATGTATGTCTTGGTTAAACCGGAAAATTTCTAGATAATGAATTGACAATGTATTGCAGCTGTCTACTAAAAAATAATTAAAGTATGAATACAGAAATATTAGGTGTCATAGCGCAAATCGTTTTAATGGTGGCATTAAGCTATCCATTAGGAAAATATATTGCAAAAGTTTACAAGGGGAAAAAGGTTTGGAGTGATTTCATGAAACCAGTAGAAAATTTAATCTTCCGGCTTTCAGGTATCAATCCGGAAGAAGAAATGAACTGGAAACAATTTTTGAGAGCTTTGCTTGTTGTTAATGCATTTTGGTTTGTATGGGGTATAATTTTACTTGTCGTGCAAGGTTACTTGCCTTTAAATCCGGATGGAAACATCGGACAAACGGCACATCAGGCTTTCAATACTTGCATTTCTTTTATGGTAAACTGTAATGAACAACATTATAGTGGTGAAACCAATCTTACATACTTCACCCAATTGTTTGTCATTATGTTGTTCCAATTTATTACAGCAGCTACTGGTATGGCTGCGATGGCAGGCATCATGAAAGCTCTCGGTGAAAAAACAACCCAAACGATAGGTAACTTTTGGAAGTATCTTGTGCTGAGCTGTACGCGTATCCTTCTTCCATTATCGCTTGTGGTTGGTTTTATCCTTATAACACAGGGTATTCCTATGGGATTTGATGGCAAAATGGAAATAACTACTCTCGAAGGTAATTCTCAGACTATATCGCAAGGACCTGCTGCAGCTGTTGTTCCTATCAAGCAGCTCGGAACGAATGGTGGGGGATATTATGGTGTTAACTCTTCACATCCGTTGGAAAATCCTACTTATTTATCTAACATGACAGAGTGTTGCTCCATTCTTATTATTCCTATGGCAATGGTATTTGCATTTGGTTTCTATGTGGAGCGTAAAAAATTAGGTTATAGCATATATGGTGTAATGCTTGTTGCATTCCTTATAGGTGTATGTATCAATGTATCTCAGGAGATGGGAGGTAACCCAAGATTTGATGCAATGGGTATAGCGCAGGACGGCGGAGCTATGGAAGGTAAAGAGATTCGTCTTGGCGCCGGTGCAACTGGTCTCTAGAGTGTCGTTACGACTGTTACATCTAATGGCTCTGTAAACGGTATGCACGATTCTACAATGCCGCTGTCTGGTATGATTGAAATGCTTAATATGCAAATTAATACATGGTTTGGTGGGGTAGGAGTAGGTTGGATGAACTATTTTACATTCATTATCATAGCAGTATTCATAAGTGGATTGATGGTAGGACGTACTCCGGAGTTTATGTGTCATAAAGTTGAAGCAAAAGAAATGAAAATAGCTTCGATAGTTGCACTTCTTCATCCGTTCGTTATACTTGTCGGTACTGCTCTTGCTGCATATCTCTATGTTCATGCTCCCGCATTTGTAGAAAGTGAGGGTGGGTGGCTGAATAATCCTGGCTTTCATGGACTGGGAGAAATGTTGTATGAGTTTACGTCTTGTGCAGCCAATAATGGCTCTGGGTTTGAGGGACTTGGTGATAATACCTGGTTCTGGAATGTATCATGTGGTATTGTATTAATATTGAGCCGGTTCGTCCCTATTATCGGGCAGGTTGCAATAGCAGGTCTTTTGGCACAAAAGAAATATATACCGGAAAGTGCCGGAACTCTTAAAACGGATACTGTAACATTCGGGGTCATGACATTTGCAGTTATATTCATTGTCGCAGCTTTGTCGTTTTTTCCCGCACAAGCATTAAGTACAATTGCAGAACATTTTTCATTGTAATTTAAATAACAAAATGTGAGTTGGCTAGTGGATCTTTTGCGCTAAAAAAGCTTGTATTCTTGTCAACTTATAAATAAAAATTGTAAGATATGAATTCAAAGAATCAAAATACGTCATTGTTTCAAAAGGAGCAGGTTATAGATAGTTTGAAGCAGTCGTTTGTCAAGCTGAATCCGAATATAATGATAAAGAATCCTATTATGTTTACAGTGGAAGTTTCGACTGTGATTATGTTGTTCGTTACTGTATATTCTGCATTCAGCACATCACAAGGTTCATTTGTTTACAACCTGTGGGTATTTATAATACTTTTCCTGACCTTGTTATTCGCTAATTTTGCAGAAGCAATTGCAGAAGCTCGAGGCAAAGCTCAGGCTGACAGTTTGCGTAAGACTCGTGAAGAAACTCCTGCAAAACTTATTGTAAACGATAAAGTAAAGACTGTAAGCAGCTCACAGCTTAAAAAAGGTGATATATTTGAGTGTGAAGCTGGTGATGTTATTCCTGCTGACGGTGAAATAATAGAGGGCCTGGCATCTATCGATGAGAGTGCCATCACTGGTGAATCTGCTCCTGTAATTCGTGAAGCTGGTGGTGACAAGAGTTCTGTAACAGGTGGAACGAAAGTCCTTTCAGACCATATTAAGGTAGTTGTAACCACGCAACCCGGTGAAAGTTTTCTGGATAAGATGATTGCACTGGTAGAGGGAGCGAGTCGTCAGAAAACACCGAATGAGATTGCGCTTACTATTCTTCTGGCCGTATTTACATTGGTGTTCCTTGTTGTTTGTATCACGCTTAAGCCAATGGCAGACTATTCTAATACCGTTATTACCATCGCAGCATTCCTTTCACTTTTCGTTTGTCTGATACCTACTACGATCGGTGGCTTGCTTTCTGCAATTGGTATTGCCGGGATGGACCGTGCACTACGGGCAAATGTAATTACTAAATCAGGTAAAGCTGTTGAAACGGCCGGTGATGTAGATACACTTCTGCTTGATAAGACTGGAACCATTACAATCGGTAACCGTAAAGCTACAGATTTTTTCCCGGTTGAAGGCTTTGATAAACGTAGTTTTATAGAAGCGTGTATGTTGTCTTCTGCTTCCGATGATACACCGGAAGGAAAATCTATCATAGAGTTAGGCCGTGAACAAGGATTGCGTATGCGTAATCTGAACACAGAAGGAGCTCACATGATCAAATTTACGGCTGAAACAAAATGTTCAGGAATAAATTTAAAGGATGGAACGCAAATAAGGAAAGGAGCATTTGATGCCATTCGTAATATTGTAAGCGAAGCAGGAAATGAATTTCCTGAAGAAATAGAAGAAATCATCAAGCGAATTACCGGCAATGGCGGTACTCCGCTGGTAGTGTGCATTGACAAGAAAATCGCAGGAGTTATCGAATTGCAAGACATTATCAAACCTGGTATAGAGGAACGTTTTGAACGCTTGCGTAAGATGGGTGTAAAGACGGTAATGGTAACAGGTGACAATCCACTGACTGCAAAGTATATAGCAGGGAAGGCTGGCGTGGACGATTTTATAGCAGAAGCTAAACCGGAAGACAAAATGAACTATATTAAGAAGGAACAGGCTGCCGGTAAACTGGTCGCTATGATGGGTGACGGAACAAACGATGCACCGGCTCTTGCACAGGCTAATGTAGGTGTGGCTATGAATAGCGGTACTCAGGCTGCCAAAGAAGCCGGTAATATGGTCGACCTTGATAATGATCCGACAAAGCTTATCGAGATTGTAGAAATAGGCAAACAGTTGCTTATGACTCGTGGTACGCTTACTACATTTTCTATTGCAAATGATGTAGCCAAGTACTTTGCTATCATCCCTGCATTGTTTATGGTTTCTGTTCCACAGCTGGGTGCACTTAATATTATGGGACTGCATAGTCCTGAAAGTGCTATCCTTTCTGCTATCATATTCAATGCGGTCATTATCCCTATTCTGATACCATTGGCTCTTAAGGGTGTTGAATATAAGCCGATAGGAGCTAGTGCCTTACTTCGCAGGAACCTTCTTATTTATGGGGTAGGTGGTATTATTGCGCCCTTCGTGGGGATCAAACTTATAGATTTATTTGTAGGATTATTCTTCTAATAATAAAAAAGACAATTATGAAAAATTTAATGAAATCAATTCGGATTACCTTGGTGTTTTGTGTGTTCTTTTCGGTATGTTATATATTGGTATTATGGATTTTCGCACAGTTTGCTGCTCCTGGAGAGGGCGGCAATGCTGAAACGATAAAACTTAACGGTAAAGTTGTTGGGGTAGCAAACGTAGGACAAGTCTTTACTAAAGATGTGTTCTTCTGGGGCAGACCCTCATGTGCCGGTGACGGATATGACGGCACAAGCTCTGCTGGTAGTAATAAGGGAGTTACCAACGAGGAATATCTTGCAGAGGTAGAAGCACGAATTGATACATTTCTGATTCATCATCCCTATTTGAAGCGTGAGGATATTCCTGCAGAAATGGTTACCGCAAGCGCTTCTGGTCTGGATCCAGACATAACACCTGAATGTGCGTATGTACAGGTAAAGCGTGTTGCAGAGGCCAGAGGGATGAATGAATCGGATGTTAAAGCTATCGTAGATAAAATGGTAGAAAAACCATTGTTAGGCATATTCGGTCCGGCTAAAATTAATGTTTTAAAACTTAATATAGCAATGGAAGAAGCTAATCCGACTATATATAAATAAAATCTTTCAGCGTTTACTTTCTCATTATGGAGTTGTAAGTATATCATAATGAGAAGGGTAATGTTCTTTAAAATAAATATATGCTTGTGTAATATTCTGTAAATTAACATGTTGCTTCTTGCTCGTTTCTGTGGCATCTGTTTTGTCTGTAAGGCTGTAAAAGATGTTATATATGGAAGATATTTATCAAACAAATTCGTTATCATTCAAAAATAAGAAAGATGGTCTGATTAATTTTAGAACGGTTTCTTATGTTTTAGGAATACTAGTTTTAGTTGAAGCAGGATTATTTGCGATCTGCGCTGGTATATCAGCTATTTATCATGAAAGTAGCTATATCTGTTTTGTTTGGGCAATATTAATAAATATAGGTATTGGTGGAGTGATGATACTTGCTGGCAACCGTAAAAGTAACATAGTTTCCAGACGTGATGGATATTGCATCGTAAGTATCTCCTGGATATTATTTACGCTTCTAGGTATGTTACCTTTCTATTTAAGTGGATATATACCCTCGGTTACCGATGCTTTCTTCGAAACCATGTCAGGTTTCACAACAACAGGAGCTACAATATTAAATGATATAGAATCATTACCTCATGGATTACTTTTTTGGCGCAGTTTTACGCAATGGATCGGAGGTCTTGGTATAGTTCTTTTTACCATAGCATTGCTTCCATTATTTAGTGGTAGTAGCCAGCAGCTTTTCTTGTCTGAGGCAACAGGAGTGACACATGATAAAATCCATCCTAAAATTAAGGTTATGGCACGCTACCTGTGGCTTATTTATATCGGACTAACTTTATTGGAGGTTGTATTATTGATGTTGGGTGGAATGAATTTGTTTGACGCATTGTGCCAGGCGTTTGCTACTACGGCAACAGGTGGTTTCTCTACCAAACAAGATAGCATATCTTATTGGAACTCACCGTATATAGAGTATGTTATATCTATATTTATGATTTTATCAGGTATAAATTTTTCTTTATATTATTTTGCTTTGAATGGGAAATATAAGAAATTATTAAAGGATGGAGAATTACACTGGTTTCTGGCATCTATAGCAATTCTTACTGTAATAATAGCATTTGCTTTAGTTATAACAGATTATTATGATATCGAAACTGCATTTCGTAAGGCTTTATTTCAGGTAGCTACTACTCATACATCGTGTGGGTTTGCAACAGATGACTATAATTTATGGCCACCATTTACATGGATGCTTCTTATCTGGGCTATGATATCCGGTGGCTGTACCGGTTCAACCAGTGGTGGTGTTAAAAATTTACGTTTATTAATCATGTTTCAGAATATTAGGAACCAGTTCAGGCAAATGTTGCATTCGAGAGCTGTTCTGCCAGTTCATATTAATAACGATCAAGTTCCAGTACAAACATCGGCATTAGTATATACATTTTTTGTTACATACTTAATATGCATATTTATAGGCTGGACATTGCTGATGTGCTTTGGAGTTGGTTTGACGGAATCATTTAGTACTGTTATATCTGCAATAGGTAATGTTGGACCAGGACTGGGAGCTTTTGGACCGGTCTTTTCATGGGCTGCTCTGCCAGATGCGGCAAAATGGATTCTTTCGGCTCTCATGCTTGTTGGGCGACTGGAAATTTTTGGTGTGTTGCTTTTGTTTGATAAGCGTTTCTGGACTGACTATTAATACAAAGCAATAAAATCATTTTAAATTTGTAAACTTGGTGCTGAATACTAAATCTTACACAAATAAAATGGCAACTAAAGAAGAAAATGTACGTCATTTCTTAAGTCTTATAAAACGCTCACAAAGAGGTGCTTTTAAAATCTATATCGGGATGATTGCCGGTGTTGGTAAAACATATAAAATGTTGCAGGAAGCTCATGAAATGTTGGACAATGGAATTGATGTACAAATAGGTTATGTTGAAACACATGGACGTGCCGGTACAGAAGCACAGTTAAAGGGATTGCCTGTTATTCCTCGTAAGAAGATATTTTACAAGGGAAAAGAGCTTGAAGAAATGGATTTGGATGCTATCCTTCAGTTGCATCCAGAGTTGGTAATAGTTGATGAACTTGCACATACCAACGTAGGTGGTTGCCGAAATGAGAAGCGCTGGCAAGACGTAATGGATCTTTTAGAGGCTGGTATTAATGTTATATCTGCTGTTAATATTCAACATATTGAGAGCCTGAATGAGGATATTAAAGGTATAGCCGGAATTGAAGTAAAGGAACGTATTCCTGATAAGGTTTTAGAGGAAGCGGATGAGGTTGTCAATATTGACTTGACAGCTGAGGAACTTATCAATCGCTTAAAAGCCGGGAAAATATATAAGGCAGAGAAAATACAAACCGCTCTTAGTAATTTTTTTAAGACAGAAAATATTCTTCAATTACGAGAATTAGCTCTTAAGGAAGTTGCATTCAGGGTTGAGAAGAAAGTTGAAACAGAGGTAATCCCGGAAGAAAAAGCGATTCACAGGGAATTGTACCTTGCGTGTATAAGCAGTAACGAGAAAACGCCGAGACATATCATACGTCGTACCGCAAGGCTCGCATCCCGGTACAATACCGATTTTATAGCTTTATATGTTCAAACGCCTTCTGAAAGTCCGGACAGGATAAATTTGTCTGTTCAGAGGCATTTACTAAACCATTTTAAACTAGTAACCGAACTGGGTGGTGAATTGGTACAAGTTGCATCACCCGATATTATACAGGCTATTATTGATGTATGTCATGAACGGCATATTACAACAGTTTGCATGGGACAGCCGACTTTAACTTGGAGTAAGATCTTTAAGATGCATCGTTATGGATATTTTCTTAGAAATCTTTCAGAAATGGATATAAAATTGATTATCTTTCCGCAATAAAAAATGTGTTATGAATATTAAGACAAAATTGACACTGGTAATAGGAGCACTTGTTGCTATGATTGTGCTTCTGGTTTCACTTTCTATTGTAAACTTGCAAATCTTAACGGCTACAGAGCCCAATAGTCCTGCTGCAGGTCCCGGGTTGCAACGTGCATTACTTTGGATTTCGACTATTGGAGGTTTTTGTATTGTAATCGGTATTTTCATGCTGGCAGTTCTTCCTTCTTATTTCAATAAACCGATCAAAAAGATTATCGACGGAATAAAAGATATAGCCAATCATAATTATGATTGTAGACTAAATCTGGAAAGTCATGAATTTACGGAAGTTTCTGAGAATTTCAATCGAATGGCAAAGCGATTGTCCGATTACCATTCGAGTACCCTGGCGCAAATAAAGGCTGCAAAAAATTATATGGAAGCCATTATTAATAGTGTAAAAGAACCTATTATAGGCTTGAATAATGAACTGACTATTTTGTTTATAAATGATGAGGCCTTGAATGTCCTGAATCTAAAGCGTGAAGAAGTTTTACAAAAACCGGCTCAGGATATTTCCTTGAGAAATGATTTGTTGAGAAGACTCATACGTGAGCTTATGGACTCACAAAAAGAAAACAAAGTTGGTAAAACGGAGCCTTTAAAAATATATGCCGACAACAAGGAAAGCTATTTTCAGATGAAATATATGCAAATTAATAAACCAGGAAACAATAATTCCGGTTCTATAAACGAAGGATACGTTATTATGCTTAAAAATATCACAGAGTTTAAGGAGCTGGATTCTGCCAAGACCACTTTCATTTCGACAATATCACACGAACTGAAGACACCTATTTCGGCGATTATGATGAGTTTGCAATTGCTCGAAGACAGTAGGGTAGGTGATTTGAATGATGAGCAAAAAGAATTGGCACAAAGCATTCAGGACAACAGTGAACGTTTGCTTAATATTACTGGTGAACTGCTTAATATGACGCAAGTTGAGTCTGGAAAGTTACAGCTCAAGCCCCGTATAACAAAACCAATAGAATTGATAGAATATGCCATAAAAGCCAATCGGGTGCAAGCTGAAAAGTTCAACATACAAATAGAAGTACAATATCCGGAAAATAAGATCGGTAAATTATTTGTAGACAGCGAAAAAATAGCTTGGGTATTAACCAATCTGCTTTCGAATGCGATTCGTTATTCTCCAGAAAATGGCCGTATAATTATCGGTGCCCGTCAAACTGATGATAATTATATTGAAATGTATGTTCGTGATTTTGGTAAGGGCATAGATCCACGTTATCATCAGAGTATTTTTGATCATTATTTCCGAGTACCTGGTACAAAGGTTCAAGGTAGTGGACTGGGATTATCAATTTCGAAGGATTTTGTAGAAGCACATGGTGGTACTTTAACCGTAGAGAGTGAAGTTGGAAAAGGAAGTTGCTTTACACTACGATTGAAAGCATAATCATTAGATCTGTCAATTCTTATTTCTTATTATCAGTATTATCTTTATGGATAAGCCTCCTTGTTAAAGTTGATGTTTAATTTTATGTATATCAATAAGTTATTGACGACTTAAAAAGTTTTATCGGACAGCAATGATTTCTTATAAAACCGTTTATAAGCATATCAGTCGAATGCTTATAAACGGTTAATTTTATATTATACACTTATTTTATATGCTTCAATTTTACGATAAAGAGTCGCCAGTCCTATTTTTAAAAGACGTGCGGTTTCTGTTTTGTTGCCATTGGTATATTGCAATACTTTGATAATATGCATTCGTTCGATTTCCGCCAGTTCAAAACTATCTTTCATCGGTGAAACATCTGACTTACGTTTCTGTAAGTCGAGAGGCAAATCTTCGAATGTTATTTGCTCTTCGCATACGATTGAACATCTTTCTATAACATTTCTAAGTTCCCTGACATTTCCTTTCCACTCTGCATTTTTTAATATATTAAGCACTTCTGGGGTTATTCCTGTAATTCTCTTTTTAAGTTTATTGGCAAATTTCTCCAAGAACATATTTGACAGACTTTCAATGTCGTCTTTTCTCTCTCGCAGCGGAGGTAAGTTTATTTGAAAAACGGATAATCGGAAATATAAATCTTCACGGAAATTACCATTTTCTATTTCTTTCTTTAAGTCCCTGTTTGTGGCTGATATAATTCTGACATCTACTTTTGTTGGTTTAGTGTCACCAATTTTTATATACTCTCCAGTTTCCAGAACACGTAGAAGCCTTGCCTGGAGGTCAAAAGCCATTTCTCCTATTTCATCTAAAAAAATGGTCCCATGATTAGCTACTTCAAATAGTCCCTTTTTATCCTTTAAGGCACCCGTAAAAGCGCCGGCTTTATAGCCAAATAGTTCGCTTTCCAGCAAGTCTTTACTAAAAGCCGAACAGTTTATATCTACAATTGGCAGTGCAGCTCTTTCGCTGGCCTGATGAATGGCATGCGCAAAGACCTCTTTTCCTGTTCCTGTTTCTCCGGTCAGCAATACAGCTGCATCTGTTTTGGAAACTTTCTGTGCCAGTGTTATAGCCTGTTTAAGTTCTTTTGATTTTCCAACAATAGAGTCAAAAGAGTATGCTATAGAGGTCGTTTTTTTACCTTTCTTTTTTTCAGTTTCATCGACTGCACGATTTATCGTAGGGATAATTTTACGGTTATCATCCCCCTTGGTGATGTAGTCAAACGCTCCATTCTTGATAGCTTGTACACCATCTTCAATATTTCCATGCGCGGTTAATAATATTATGGCGGCATCGTTGGAATATTTTTTGATTTCAAAAATAAAATCGACTCCATTTCCATCAGGTAAGAATACGTCGCAAAGAATCACGTCATACTGTTGCTTGCGCAATTGTTGCAATGCATCGCTACAACAACTCGCTGTGGATACTTTATAACCTTCTAATTCAATAATCCGTGCTAATAATTTACGAATAGGTTCTTCATCATCTATTACTAGAATTTGTACCATATATTGATTGATTTTTATACATCTTTATTAGGTACAAAGATACTATTTTATTAAATACAATAAGTCCTGTCAACAGGTTACTTGATCTATTTGTAATGTGTTAATTTGAATAATGGGAAAAATATAAAGAAAGTCTGTTTCAATTTGAGACAGACTCATTGATAATACTAGCTACATACACATTTGCTGTTTATATTGTTGAAGTTGGACTTACTATTATCTATTTCCGATGCAAAAGATGTTAGTGATCTGTATATCAGTTAGTTGGGTTGTATTGGAATAGTATTTGAGCCATGATTTTATTGTTGGAAATAAGAGTTTAAATAGTTGTAAATCAGCTTATTATGTATTATATAAATGTTGCTTTCTTTTGTTTTCACAAGTTACTTACCAATACACATTTGTTATATAGTTGATTGTCAGATAATTAATGGCTGTTTAGCTCGTATTTGAGCCATTACTTCCACTTACTTGCAAATGTGGCTTATATGATTGATTATCAGTATTTTATATTATACATCTGCAATCTGAGTGCGTAATCACTGGTTAAGTCTTCACTATTCAGCTACTTACCCACACAGTTATATAAACAGTCTGATGCTCAATGTGATACAGCTAATTGAATCATATTTGAGCCATTAAATTTTACGTTTCTATCCATTTGGAAATATGAACGGCTCTGATTTTCTTATAAGTTTCAATTTTTTCATCACTTTCCTGATTTAGATGTGATTTTATTAGAGTTTAATATTTAATAACACAGCATCCATTGGAGATATTCTCGGAGACAAGCTTACGGCGTATGCACCCAATACAACAGGTATTCCATATATCAAAAATGGTAAGGATGCCAGCATGGAGATCATCAAACAGCTATATGATATAGCCAGACTGTTCGAGAAGACAGAGGTCCTTGAAACAACGACAAAATCGTTTGTACAAATTGCAGAAGTTGAACTCTCATACAGGCATTTGCCAAACAATCCAAAACTCATTTTCGATGATATCAGACAGACTTCGCTGTGTCTGGCAACAAGGGGAAGTGAAGGAAACGGACAATTTGATGCACTACAACGTGGTATACAAAGGATCAAATCCTTCATGTTCAATGGCGGTTATTTCATTGACGATGCGATTAGAGACGCAGCACGCGCAGCCTATATCGCCACAATGATAGAGACGGGCAACACAATAATAGAAAAATACGACGGTAATCCTGCCACCATAGGCTCCCTGGATATAGCACCCACACTTCCTTCGCGACTGAATAAGCTGAAAAGGACTTCTCCTGAAGCCTATTACTATTGGGCAAAGACCAGCCATCTATTACAACAGTTGTAACTATAAACAGAAATACAATTTCAGCAAGGAGAAAAAGACCAATATAGCCCTCCATCAACCAGAACAGCATTCTGACTGATGGAGGGCTTTCTACAAGTTTAAAGTTTAGATTTACCCATGTATATATACATGTATCTTAAACTAAACTTACTTGACTGATTCAGCCATACAACAGGATATGCGAATGAATTTATCTCTAATATGCATCTATATTTTGCAAAATTAGGTAATTATCAATTATTTTCGCATAATATGTATCGAAAATATTTCTCAATATCTCATCTGTGTTTATTTAGTCGCCAATTATTTCAGCAAGGAGAAAAAGGTATTCACATATATACAGGTTTTCAGATTCTCGGAAAGATGTACGTTATGTTGATCCTGCATATGGTAGAAATTTATGCTACATGATTTTTCAGCAAAGGAAAAAAGAACTTACTTTCTGCTTAGGGATGAAGTTTATAAATATGTCCATGAGGACAGGTCGCCGTCTACTTCTGAATGCCAAAGTCTGTAATGAGAAACTGAAACGTGGTATAGTAAAGGATTCGCAATATGCCAATGCTTACTTGTGGATGATGCTGCAACCTTATCTCTCGATAGATGCCCTTGCCATAACAATGTTGACACCGGAACAGATTCGGCTTATGACGGATATGGCAAAGGATTATCCAGCTATTATTTCCAGATTGGACGGCAAACACTTAATTGACCGGGATGTGTCCACAAAAATTCCGAATCAGCTAATTCGATTATACATATCAACATATCATGTTACAAGAAGCTATTTTAAAATTCAGATCATCTGGTCCCATATTATTGCCAGCCATTATTGATAATTACTGGCTTGGGGAAATCAAGATTTACGAAGATTATGCCGTACTCCCTTATGAAGTACACGAACCTCAGCCTCTCGAAAAGGTTCTGGACATGTTTGAGATGAATGCGGATCTTGCCATTCTTTACCACATAGTGCCATCATCTGCTACCGCATACGGACATGAATGCTGCGTCTACTGTTATCCGGTGACGGAACGTATGTTCAAGATAAACTGTAAGACACGTCTTATCCATGAGTTATATGTTACCATCTACAATTCCATTGAGGTTATGTCTGCTGACATTTTTGAAGATTTGCGACTACATGAACGTCGTGGAAAATTCATAGAAAAGCGAGAGCATGTCCAGATAATGAATGACTTCAACTGCGGACTTTGAATGAACAGGCAGACGTATTACCTCATTGCAGACATCATACATAAAAACAGGACATGGATAAAGGTTATCGGCACAGAGAAACTGGTAGAGATACGAATACTTCAGGATGGAATGTTGAAGCCGCTACTGTTTAAAGCAATCACTTTGAAAAGCTATAGGGAACATTACTGTTTCAAGAGATCCTGTACCTGGAACATCAATGAATACGATTTAAGCATGGGATTGTTGGTTCTTTGTAAAAAAGATCCTTCAGCCTCTGAACGGATTAAGCATGATGCGCTCACTTTGCGTGATGTCGAATACATTATAGAGAAAGCTTCTTTCGGTATAATAAAACTTGAACTTGACGATTATGAATACTAACAGGAAAATTTATGTTTTTTACTTTACAGTCATCCTGTTGGCAGTACTGGCAATGATGGTATTTGACCTGAATATAATAATCAAGGCTATACTGTGTTTCCTCATATTCTCTTGCATGATGGTTATGAGAAGCATTAAAAGAGCCTATGACTTGGCCGATGATATTGACCCTGATACGTTGGAAAAGGTGACTTCATTGACTAATGATTATGCTATAGGAGATGAGAAAAGGAATCACGACTCCAATTTGGATTCTTATCTGAATCTTCTCATCGAAACGGATGAAGAACTTTCAAAAGACCCCACTATTGACCAGAAATCGTTCAGCTATAATGTCCAGTTGAACAAGCGCATCGCTGAACGGTTGGAGTCAATCCAGAGAAAAGAGCAGGAACACGTTGAGAATACAAATAACTAAATGGATTCACTATGATACATACATTAACCTTCATCCGTTTTTTGTTCCCGTTTTTGCTTCTCCTGGCATTTTTCTGTTTATACAAGAAACAGTACCGCTGCATGAAAAGCTTCATGTGGAGAATGGTCGTATTTGACAGTGCAAGAAAGTTTTATGTAAGTATTATGATGCTTGCACTCATCTTCATTAACTGGTGCTGTTGTATGACAGAACCGAATCTGGCAGTTGGACTGTCAAGCATCCTGACGCTGGCACTTTTGAACAGAAGGATTGCCGATAGTACCCTTCATATTCTGCATGAAAGGAAACGGTTTTGGTTTATCACACTCCTGATAGCAGTGATATGTTATGCCATCCCTTATATGAACAGTGTGTTCCAGCTTTTTTTCCTGCTAAGTGTGGCAGCTGTCTTTTATCCGTCTGAAAGAGTCCTTCAGCAGAAAAGCGTACTTGAAGACTGCGACAGTTTTAAAAGCCAGGTTGGATGGATAATGAAGAACTACTATTAATGCCACTTACATGTGGAATATATATTCTTTGCTTGCTTGTTTTCCACTTTTTAAATGTAATCTAAAAATGAGGCAAATGACTAACAATAAAAACAATTCTGCTTCTGAATTGAATGACCCACAAGGCATACATTAATTCTTAGTTTTATACAATATTATAGCCAAAGAATGCAGGGAAAATGATAGTTGCACCAATCATAAACAGGCATGCTCCGACCAGCATCATGATTGATTTGGTCACATCTCCTTCACCGGTATTCATTTTGATATAGATTTGTAAAGCTCCGATAATTGCTACTATGGATGCAATAGCATAGAAGATATACTACATAGAGCATCATTGTGACCGTAAAATCATGGGCATTGCTCAATGCATCAGCTCCCCAGCTGTAGTCAACACCACCGCATTTAGCAAATGTCGACTGAGGCTGGAGGGACATGAAACCGAAGCAGGCAATAAAAAATAATTGATTGATTTTACAGTTTATCGATAGCATTCCTTTTCTCTATTTTTCTTTTGTTGTGTTTGTCGTTGAGATTTTTCATGAACTCATCAGGATAAAAACAGTATTGAGGAGCTGGCTCTATCTCTTCCATGTTCTCTTCGTTTTCCTTATTGAGCTCTACACTTGTAGTAGTCTGTCGTGAGGGCTGAGACTCTTCCTCTTCAGGAGGGGAACTGTTGGTCTGCTTATTGCCTGTTGGAATGACTACCCGAAGGCCGTCGTCTGTTACTTGCTCTGTGTATGTCATGTCACTACCTTCAGGACCATCATTATGTTCTTCCACGGAAACCGGCACTTCTTCATTATCCATGCTGCTGACATCAATGGTCTCTTCATCCGTTTTCTTTTCGTCTTTCTTACTATGAAGGTCAAGGGTAATCATTACTGAAAAGTAAACTACATACGCAAAGGTGAGGACCAATACGAATATTACAAATCCTGGCATTCTCAATCTGATTTTAATGTGTTATTAAAAAAAGTTTCATACTCAGAAGACAAAACTGAAAACTAATTTGCTCCTGTGACATGACAAAGGAAATGAGTTTTATGGTATTTCGATAAAAATATGCCGATTTGGACCTCAGTTTAACATACATTTGTTTAGAAGTATGATATTTCGCCAAAAATCATACTATTAAATATAAGATATGAATAGAGTAGGAGTGAAACCAAGTAGTCTTCTTTCTGCTCAATTGCCTTTATTTTCCTACCCTGTTATTCCATCAAACATTATTCTTCCTAGTACCTCCAATATTTTGTACAAAAGTATCGCTAAGGATGCCCCTTATTGTTGTCTTATAATCCTAATGCTCGGTTTATCAATGCTATACAATTTCGCCCTCTTCTTTGTCTCTCACCAACATTCTGTACAAAAGTAACTATAAGCATCCTCTTTCAAATGTAAATTTATTTTGAACCTGTATGTTCAAGGTCTATTCTCATTGCAGTGAACCTTGTTCTTTTGTCCTATATCTTTTAATCGGTATAACTCCTTTTTAGATTGTCTTTCATTGGTCTTTTCTGCTGTCCGCTTCCTCATTTATTAGTGTCACCCCATCTAAGAGCCTTTCTTTTTATACGGCAAAGGTATATGGGTGTTGTGGAAATGAAAGAGTTCCGGCTTCCAGCCTTTGCCCTGAAAAAAAACGATGTTGTCTGCGACTGCCCCAACATTTTTTTTCGTTCAAAACTTTTCTAATTCCACTCGCCCGTACCTCAAGGAGCCGTAAAAAAAAGGCTCAAACTCAGATGGGGAATGATTCTCTAAAAAAAAAGTCAGCGGACAAAAGACCAAACCAAGACAAAGGTTTTCAAAAAAAGGTCTAAATCTAGCTGAAGAATAATTCAAGTTTTAACCCTCTAAAGCATACGGATATGAGAAAAGGATTTGAAGTGAACGGCGATTACAGACTGATGGAAGTTCAGAACTTGTGTACATTCTTACAAACAGTGCAGTTATGGTAAATAAGGTACAGGAAAAGGAAGTGGTTTATGGCGAAGAATGCAACTTTGAGGATGTGTTGGCGAAGATGACCCCGGGCAAGCGCAATCTCGTCATGGCAGGTGTGGAACTTTACAAACGCTGTAACTCAAACAAGAACCAAAGACCGGTTATCAGACAGAGTACAGACATTTATGACTATATGCAGCCTGTTTTGGGAGATAACAAGACCGAAGAATGTTGGGCTATCTTCATGAACTCGTCTGCAAGAGTAATCAAGAGAATACGTATTTCTTCCGGTGGGCTGAATACATGCCTGATTGATATAAGGGTACTGCTTAAAGAGGCTATTCTTTGTGAGGCTACATCATTTATCCTTTCACACAATCATCCGAGCGGAAAAACCAAACCGAGTACAGAAGATGATAAGTTGACCCAATCGGCAGCAACGGCAGCCAAGACACTCAATATCCGAATGCTTGACCATGTTATCATCTGCAATGATTCTTATTACAGTTATGCAGATGAAGGCAGAATTTAAGTGAGACGAGTAGCACAACCTTCTAAAAAAGGTTGTGACTACTTTCCCAAGAAAAGTTGCAAAACAATTAAATTACATACATTATGAAGTGGATTGAAATGATGGTCAAAAAGCTGACCGCAAGATACATAAGCCTGAATAGACAGTTTAAGGTACAACGGCATACCATTGTGTACCAGAGCGGTATGGAGGACTATGTTAGTGTAACGATAGACTGTACTGAATCCTTCAGCTTTGATTTTTGGACAAAGGAACTTACCTGTGAGTATGGCAGCAGATACTTTGATGATGTATCTGAAGCATTCAGAAAAGTGTACGGAAATATTACCATTATCAATAACTCTAAATGACTGTATTATGGAAAAGAATTATGAAACTTTGCGTATCATATTCAATAAACCTCTTACTGAAATAGATAAGGAGTTCGAAGAAGAAAAGGAAATGTTCGGTGTAGAGAGCTTAAAGGAGTTCATAGACGGATATGAATCTTCAAGGTTCACTCAGATAAGCGAAACGGAAGCTATTATCACTTCTGAATACAACATGAACCATATTGTTGACAGGATAGAGAGGTTTGCCGAAGATATGGTTTTTTCTTAATCTGATTATGTAACACAATCAGAGTAGTATTAATCTTCAAAATTTAGCAATATGAACACAATAACGATACACCCAGCTGAAGCATATCTCCGTAACCCCAACAACCCATCTTCACTGTACATAAAAATCAATGGTAAGCGCAGAAGGCTTTTCATCAACCGTCAGGAAGGAGTGATAGGTATAATCGCAGAGAGAAAGAAAAGGAGAGGATACAAGTTCTATGACTGGGCATCCATTCAGGATGTCTATTATCCGACCGGTGAGGATGATAAAGGAACCGTCAGAAAAGAGGCCTTGAAATACAAGAAGCTGGCGAGACTGGCTACACACCAATACCTGGCTAAGACAAATTGCAGACGCAGATCCGGAGAAGTCACTGTTTGAAAACCATATCACGACAGGAACCACCATTGACGGGAAATGTATCAGACTGAGCACCATCGAGAAGTATTGCGGCTGCATGGTGATGGAATGCTTCAGGGAAGCCTTCAAGAAAAAGGAGAAGTATTCAAGCTACAGGTTTGACTTTTGTGGCTATGACGGCACACTCTGGTGCGAACCCCGTGAGGACGGTGATATGGCAGCAGGCTTTATGAAGGAATACCGAAATACCGGGAACGGCTATTATTATCTGCTTATCAATGACAATACCATGATTGGCTATGACATTGACTGACTCATTTCCCCTATCCTTTGTATCAAGGTATAAAGGATAGGGTATAATAAACAATTATACAACACTTTAATTTGTTATCTTATGAAACCGGAAATAATTATTCAGCAAGGCTTGAAAAGTGCCAATATATTGCTTAAGAATGCACAGCAGAGAGCTGCAGAACTTGACCATCTGAAAGGAGAGCTTGTAATAATCAAAGATGCAAACGGCAAGACCTTCAAAGGCTTTTTCAGGAGTGTTGAGTTCGTCATCCTGGACAACAGGATTACCGCCAGATATACAGTCTGCCATATTCTTGAATGTAACGGCTTTATGATGCCATCAGAACATACTGACGAAGTATATGATGCTGTGGATATACGCAAGACATCCTACAAGAACTACAGATATAATGTTTAACCATATAAATCATATTGACATGAAGACAAAACTTTCACCTTATACAATCGCATCAAACTGTACTGACCTTACTGACATCCGTGACGGTATCAATGAAATTCAGGATGAAATGAAAAGGCTTGTTTCCGAAGGCAAAAATGTTCCGTCATTCTTCTACGTAAGCATTCGAAGAAATGCACCTTTTACACTTTGAGGTTTGGTTGTAGCTTTGCGGCAGTGAATACAATCAAACCTCAATTATTATGAACAGACAAGAATTTGAAGAATTAGAATTGCAGGTGC
>OJJD01000404.1_pt1 | contig 21375 bp, 18 predicted proteins | sample 1596011 | NCBI WGS metagenome assembly OJJD01 (sample SAMEA4350113, study PRJEB24818) | metagenome | biome: human; feature: gut; material: faeces | place: Denmark | collected 2013-09 | reverse complement strand
GAGTACACCGGATGTCTGGTGAACTTCAAAACGGAAAAGCCTTCTTATAAGGTCAAGCACAGCATAGAGAACCCCGTCGAGAAGCAGGCCATTTTCGAGAACCACCATGAGCCGATCATCGACAAGGAAACATGGGAACGGGTGCAGGAGTTACGCAAACAGCGCAAACGCCCGAACCGCTACGATGAAGTGGGGCTGTTCTCCGGGATTTTGTTCTGCGCCGACTGCGGCCATGTGCTGTATCAGCAGCGGTATCAGAACAAAGACCGCAAACAGGACTGCTACATCTGCGGCAGCTACAAGAAGCGCACCCGCAACTGTACGGCGCACTTTATCCGCACCGATCTGTTGACCGCTGGTGTCCTGGCAAATCTCCGGCAAGTGACCGAATACGCAGCCAAGCATGAGAGCCGGTTTGTGAAACTACTTGTCCAGCAGAACGAGATCGGCGGCAAGCGAAAGACCGCCGCAGCCATCAAGCAGCTTGAACAGGCGCAGGAACGCATTTCTGAAATCAGCCGCATTATCAAGCGGCTGTATGAGGACAATGTAAACGGCAAAATCAGCGATGAGCGTTTCATGGAACTGTCGGCTGACTACGAAGCCGAGCAAGCGGAGCTGAAAAAGAGAGCCGCCGCCCTGCAAGCCGAACTGGACAAGTCACAGGCAGCTACCGTCAACGCCGAGAAATTTATGGGCATTGTCCGCAAGCACCTTGCCTTTGAAGAACTGACCCCCACTCTCTTGCGGGAAATGATCGAGAAAATTGTGGTGCATGAGTGCAGCTATGATGAGAACGGCACCCGCAGGCAGGACATTGAGATTTATTACAGCTTTGTCGGCAAGATTGACTTGCCCGAATAACCGCCCGACCTATCCGACACAATGGCCAAGTGTCGGATAGGAACGGCAAAATTTTTTGCACTTCTATTGCTTCTTTATCACACATAAGCAAATGTGCAGGGATTCATCGGTTTGCCGTTAGGCTGGCGGAACAGGTAGTCATCCTCGTCCAAGGTTTCGTTCGCGGTCTGCTGCCTATCCCACTCGCATTCTTTCCGCCACGCCTTGAGTAGCTGGCACATTTCTTTACTCAAATACACCATGCGATCACCGCTGCTGGTCTTGGGGTCCTTAGTGATTGATTCTTGGTGGCTAAGTTTGACCACACCCCGCTGTACATGAATTGTACGCTTGCGCCAGTTGATGTCACTCCACTTTAATCCACAGGCTTCCCCGCGCCGCAGTCCGGTTGCCAGCACCAGCTTGAAATAGGTTTCGTACTTCATACTCTGACCTTCAAACGCTGTAATCAGTTTCTTTACGGTTTCCTCATCGGCCACCGGGCGCTCTTTCTTTTGTCCTTTCGGTTTGTAACATCTCCATGCGGGATTGTGGGTCAAATAACCCTCGTCCACAGCCGCCGACAGGATGCCGCACAGCGTGTTGTGTAAGCCTTCGACCGACTTCTCGGATAGATTTCCTCTGCCATCCAGACGCGGCGTGTGCCGCATTTCTTCGTAAAACTCTCGGATGACTTCCTTACGCAAATCGGTCAACTTGTAGTTGCCCAGTGCTGGCAAGATTCTGCGGATGTCCTGTTCATCGCGTCGGAATGTAGAATCTGCCAGCTTCTTCGGTCCCACATCAGCTACCCAGTGTTCAATGTACTTTGCCAGCGTGATGCTACGGTTAATGGGTTCCGGTGTATGTTGAACCTCGCGTTCAAATAGGATTGCCTGTTCCTTTACCCATTTCTCTGCCTGTTTGGGTGTGTACTCCTTGGGTGGCTTGACCGTTTTCTGTACGGATTTCAGCCTGTTTCCCTCGTAATCGTACCCACGGGATACCACAATCAAATAGCTGTTACTGCCGCGCTTTCTGATAGATGCCATGTTTTGCACGCTCCTTAGTGTTATTTTATTGACCTGCGGTACTACAAAGCATACCGACAGCTGCGACAGAAAGCTATCACCACACCCAACAATCTTTCGCCCAAAATTCTGCCTATTACTGACAAAAACGGCACCGCCATCTCTGACGGTGCCGCTGGTTATTTAACCTGCTTTCTTTGCTTTTCTATTCTTATTTTTCATAAATGCAACATAGCACGGATTTTGGCTGTTCAACAAATCCTGCATCAGGTTTGCGGCCTGAAGCTTCACAGCATCCTGCGGGTGGCAGTAGGTGCGCTCCAAGAACGCCGTATCCGCATGACCAAGCAGGGATGCCGCCACCTGTTTGCTGGTGCCTTCCTGCAGCAAGTACGTTGCGTAGAAATGCCGCAGGGTGTGCAGGTGGTATTCCTCAGGCAATCCGCATTGCCTATACAGCCTACGCAAATGTCGGGTAAAAGTATCCGGGTGCGGTACATGACCGTCGGGGTCAGTAAATATCGGCTGCTCTCTATTTGGAACACCGCTATGCAGCACCTGTTGCTGTCGCAGCGCCATCAGAAGTTCCCATATCCCCATGGGAATCGTTACGATCCGTTCCCGATGGCTCTTGGTGTCGCTCTCAACAATCTGCCCGGATGCGCAGCTGCGGGAACGGCGGACGGTCAGTTCACAAGCACTGGTTATGTCCCGCCATTGCAGGGCGCACAGTTCCCCACGCCGCAATCCGGTCGTAATTGCCAAGGTATAATAGGCGCGATACAGAATCGGTTCGTTCTGAATCGTCCGCATTAGTTTACTCATTTCATACTTCTGCGGAATATGCTGCACCTCCTTTTCAAAATGCTTTTTCCGAACGCGGTGCGCCGGATTAAACGGAATAATGTCATTTTTCTTGGCATCCTCCAGTACCGAGGAAACTGTTTCGAGGTACTTTTGTACCGTTGTTTCCTTGATGCATTTCCCGCCCCGTCCGGGGCGCTTCCGAAGTTCCTCACACATTTCCTCTAAGGTCATGGGGAGCAGCTTTGCAAGCGGGATGCCTCCAATCAGCGGGTAAACAATGTCGAGATTTCTCTTATAGCCTGCGTAGGTGGTAGCTTTGAAAAACGGTTTTTGCCGCTTGAGCCAGTTTTCCGCGTACTGTTCAAAGTGGGTCTGGTCGCTTTCTTCTACGCCATACTTGAACTTCTTCTCGATGCGCTCGGCCTCCGCCATGACATATTGCTGGATACCACGCTTTGGCACGGATGATGGCACAGTGATGGTTTGCGCTTTCATTCGCTTCTGACCATTGACCTTATAGCCGTTGCAGACAGTGATTTTGAATTTTCGTTCGGATTTTTTCTTGATGTAAGCCATTGTACCTCCTTGCTTGTAAATCAAATCAGCGTCATTGCTGATTTTAGCGTCATTTTTCCATTTCAACATTTCAAAAATACCGTCATTCTTTGTAAATGTAATATTTTACGTACTTACGATTTCTTTTTTTTGCAAAAGTGGTTGCTTTGTATAGGGTTACGCCCCATATTTTCCGCGCCAAGGCTTGGCCGATGACGCTAATGACGCTTGTGACGCTATTTTTGAGATATCCCAGCCAGATAATTGAGTTATGTCAATATCAGCGTCATTAGCGTCATCAGCGTCATTTTCACAATGCGAAAACTTCAGCAAGCGCGTCTGCGATGTGCGATGAGTTTCATAGTGGATACCTTTTGGTACAAATACCGTGTCAAAGTGTTCCACGATTTTTCGGGTAAGCATATGGGGCAAAACGCCGTCAACACCAGTTTCAGATAACAACTCGGTAGCTGTTCCCTGCCACTTTCCGGCTTGCTCGATGTGCTCCGCAACTTGCCAAAGGTATTCCGGCACAGCTTTCAGTCGTTGCTCCTCGGCGGTTTCCTCCTCGTCCAACAGCCAGATACAGTTTTCCTCATGCAGATACAGCGTTCGCCTGTCCAAATCACGCCCGGTCAGGATAATGTCAGCATTCTTGCTCGTTCGCTTGCGCTGCATGACCCATGTGGTGTCTGCTGCCCCCATCAGACCATTTGAGCCGGAAATCTGGTCGAAGGGGTCAGACGCAGCCTGTTTACGCAGATGATGAATCAACAGAATGCAGATGCCGTACTTGTCTGCAAGGGATTTCAGCGCACTGACGTCCTTGTAGTCGCTGGCGTACATACTGCCGCTTTGGTCGCAGGAGCGCACTTTCTGCAAGGTGTCAATGACTACCAGCCCGGTATCCGAATGCTTGTAAAGAAAGCTGACAATCTGCTCCTCCAAGCCTTGCCCAATGCTCGGACATTCGGTTTGCAGAATCAGCTTTTCTGGCGTATCCTCGCTGCCCACAAGTCGGAACAGGCGGTCTTGCAGGCGGTTGAGCGTGTCCTCCAACGAGAGATACAGCACCGTGCGCGACTCAATTTCTCGCCCCCACACCGGCTTACCCTGTGCGACCTGCAGACAAAGCCACAGTGTCAGCCAGCTTTTGCCTGCTTTGCTGGGACCAGCAAACAAGGCAAGACCAGCCGGGAACAGGCCGGGAATAATCCACTTTACGGGCGGTAGCGGTGTAGAGAGCAGTTCTTCTGCAGTGAGTGCTTTCGGAAGTTTCGTAAAGGTCATTTGCATCATCCTTTCTTGTTTGGTATACATCTATTATCTCATAATATCGTAATTTTGCGTGTAGTAAGTTTTACTCTCTAGTGTTAAGTTGTACGGCTCGCGCCGCCACACAGCCCCACAAACGCGCCAAACGGCGGTTTTGCAGGTGATGTCGCGCCGTGTGCGACGCGGAGTATCTGCCCCACACGGGGCAGATTTGGGCGGTTACTGCGAGTGAATCAGATTTGATTCACTTTTTCGATTTTGTACTCAAATAGTGAATCAGTTCTGATTCACTTTGGCGGTCCTCGTGCGTATTTCGCACAATCTCTCAGAATTGGTCTAATCATAAGTTCACTACCTTTCCGTGCTGTATCGTTATTCTGTGTAACCCTCTTGAATACACTTTCCGGGGGAGAAAAAAGAGCCCGGAGGACCTTACCGATTTGGTAAGGCCCTCCGGGCTCTTTCTATATTTTCTCTGTTTTATCCGGGTGTAAGGGTACACTTTCCCCGCAAATCTTGATGTGAATTCAATAAAAATCAAATAATGCGCGTAATAGCGTCAATCACGCGGTTATGTAAATAATAAAAGAAACCGCGTACATCAAAATAAATGCTGAAGAAAAATGTCTAATTTGCCGCTCGCCCCCAGACATGGGAACATAACAGGCAAGCCGCTGGCAGCGACCGTTCACTGACCTTGTAAGGATCTTACTGATTCCAATCCAAACGCCGTCACCCCATCTGACGCGTGGGGCAGCAGGAGTATCATTATGCCCTCTCCCCAGTCGTGGGTTATGGTCTGCCGTGACCATGCTGTGCGCCCCACCGGGAGAGTAAAGTACCTGTTATGCTGTGTATTCAGTTGTAAAGGTGCTGTGCAGAGATTCTCTGCAAATTCAGGATAACACAGAGTTCACCAGCCTGTCAATGGAAGGTGCACAGATTTGAGAATATTGTAACATTTGCGTGGCATCGGGGGTTTGGGGTTCACCCCAAAAATGCGTTGTGGATATCCAAACGCTATGCTTGCAAAACACGTTCCTCTAAGAAACAATAGCACCCCATCCCGATGCGCGTACAAAGTCGTATATTTCCCAGAGAGAATTTACCGTTGATTCACCTTGCCCACAAAAGCGAAATGCTCCTTGAATCCTGCCAATAGCCCAAGAGTGAATCACCTATGATTCATCCGAAAATCTTAACTGGAAAAGGTTCTGTTGCGCCGTTTGAGATGGAAAGCAAAATGACCCCGTTGACAACAGCTTCGAATCGTGCTACAATTTGACTAAAATAGTAAATACGGTCATAAATCCAAGGAGCGTGCGCAGTGGCTTTTACAGACGAACAGAATGAACAAATCCGCAATGACCTGATCCGATCGGCCCGACGCTGCGGCATTACCATCGGGATGCGGAAAACCTCTGTGGAGCAGCTGACGGAGGCCGTTGGGATCTCCAAGGGGTCATTTTACAAATTCTTTGAATCCAAGGAACTGCTGTTTTTCGCTGTACTGGAGGACATCCATACCGAGTGCTTTGCGGCAGCGCAGAAGTCCTTGCAGGAGAACGCAACCCTGTTTCCTGCCGAACGCGCGGCAGCGGCGATCCTGGCGGCCTGCCGTTGGCTCTCCAAGACAAAAGCCTTTGTGTTCATCGAAAATGACGCAGATTTTCTTCTGCACCGGCTGCCGGATGAAGTGAAGACCGCCCACTACCACGATGACGAGACGCACATCCGTACCCTGCTGGAATTGGGCGGCTTGCAGCCCAAGGGCGGTATGGCGCTGGCTGCCGCCACAGTGCGGGGCCTGATTTTAACCGTCTCCCATCAGGAGCAGATTGGGGTGCTCTATCCGCAGGTACTGGAAACGCTGGTGCGGGGCGCCTGCCGGGAGCTATTTGCATAAGCGGAAAAGCCGCAGTGATGCGGCTTTTCAAAAGGGATATAGTTAGTCTCTTCTAACTTATTCGCGCCATCTATATGAGATAGAGAAATTCAACATCTCGTTGTGAGGACGAAATCATGAGAAACAGTCAAAATTTCTGGGACAAAAACGCCGGGCGGTACGACCACTTCATGCGCAAGGATGCAGCGGCTTACGAGCGGCTGTACGAGCTGCTGCGCCCTGTGGTGCGGCAAAAAACCGTGCTGGAGCTGGCGACCGGCACAGGGCTGATCGCCAAACATATCGTCTGCTCTGCTGAGCATATTGAAGCTACCGACGCATCCCAAAAGATGATCGAGCAGGCGAAACAGGGCGTAAAATCTGCGAAACTCTATTTTTCGGTGCAGGATATGTTCCATCTGCCCTATGCTGACCAGTCTTTCGATGTGGTGATCGTGGTCAATGCGCTGCACATTGTACCGGAACCGGAGAAAGCCCTCTCTGAAATTCGTCGCGTGCTGAAGGACGACGGCATGTTGGTCGCGCCCACCTTTACCCATGCGGATAACGCTTTCTTTGGAAAGGTCAAAGCATTTTTTATGAGGCTGGCAGGCTTTCCGCTGCACAGCAAGTGGACAAGCCACGAATATCTGGCATTTCTTAGGGAAAACGGCTGGACGGTGCAGAAAAGCACCGTGCTGAAAGCCTCGTTCCCGCTGGCTTACGCAGAGTGCGTAAAATCGGAGGAGATGTGACATGAGAGAAAAAATCAACCTCTCCGGCGTGCCGGAGACCATGCTGCAAACCGTTTATGCAAGGGCGAAAGAGAGCAGCGGCAGAGGTGCAATCCACGATGCAAAGGCGAAAGAGCTCATCGAAAAGCTGGACTACGATTTTTCCCTTGCGGACAAGGATACAGCCATGCGCAGCGGCGTCATTGCCCGGACCATTGTGCTGGATAAGCTGACAAAATCGTGGCTTGCGGCGCATTCGGGTGCGGTGGTGGTCAACATCGCCTGCGGGCTGGATACCCGCTGCTATCGGATGTCGGGTTATGCGCATTGGTATAACCTCGACCTGCCGGAAGCGATGGCGGTGCGGGAAAAGCTTCTGCCGGAAAGCGGCACGATTTCGCAGATTGCGATGTCCGCCATGGAAGATTGGGGCAGCGAAATCAGTGAGCAGAATGTGCCGGTGCTGATTCTCATTGAAGGGCTGACCATGTACCTGAACGCAAAAGATGTGCAGCAAATTTTTGCAGTGATTTCCAGCCGTTTTTCCCAAGCCACTATATTTGTGGAAACCATGAATCCTACGATGGTGCGGCACTTCAAGGAGAAATCCATTGACGCAAGCAACGCAAAATTCAACTGGGGAATCAAGAATGGGAAAGCACTTGCCGAACCGCTGCCGGATTTTCGGTTTGTGGAGGAACACAGCTTAACCGAGGGTATGGCGGCGTTTGCGCCAATTTACAAGCTGCTGGACAGGCTGCCCGCCGTGCGGAATATTTCCAATAAGATCATCGTTCTGGAAAAGGAGTGACGAAGGATGTCGTTTTTCGAAAACACCCGCAAACCTACCGGCTTTGGTGGGAAAGTCATGGTGAACATGATGAATCTGTGCCATGCGCCCCTTGCAGATTGGGGCATGAAGTTCTTGCCGCTTTCATCGAATGCCAAGGTGCTGGACTGTGGCTGCGGCGGCGGGGCAAACATCAAGAGACTTCTGAAAAAATGCCCGCAGGGTGTGGTGAAGGGCGTCGATTATTCGCCCGTCAGCGTGGAAAAGGCACGCAGGCACAACGCAGCGGCAATCGGTAGCGGACGCTGCGTTATATGGCAGGGCAGCGTAGAGCGGATTATTTTTGCCTCGGACTGGTTTGACGCCGTGACCTCTTTTGAAACGGTCTACTTCTGGCCGAATCTGCCGCAGTGTTTTCGGGAGGTTTATCGGGTGCTGAAGCCCGGCGGAACCTTTCTCATCTGCAACGAGAGCAGTGGCGACACGGACAAGGATGAGAAGTGGACGGAGATTATCGGCGGTATGACCATATACAGCGGCGATGAGCTGAAAACATTTCTGGAAAACGCCGGATTCTGCAATGTTCAAATCCATAAAAACAAAATGGGCTGGCTCTGCGTGACAGGACAGAAGCGGGAGGAATAAGGAATGTTGCTGCAAACGATTCCGGAAGGACTGGGGCTGGGGGCGCTGCTGGTCCTGGTGTGCGCTGTCGGCATCCACAAGGGCGCTGTCGGCATGGCGCATTTGTATGACGCGAAGGTACAGGAACGATGCGTTGCGCTAGGTCTGACCACAAAGGAAAAGATCAAGCAAAACTCGCTGCGCTTCAAGCTGATCTGCGTTCCGGGATATCTTGCTTATGTGCTGATTTGCGTGTATGCCATCAACGGTGCGCAGACATTTTGGGGCGGCTTCTGGCAGTGCTTTGTAATCCTGTCTGTGATGAACCTCATTGACCGGCTTGGCATCGACGGCTATTGGGTCGGACACACCAAGGCGTGGGTGATACCGGGGACAGAGGATCTGATGCCGTACATCTCGAAATCAGACAAGCAAAAGAAATGGCTGTTCGGAACACTGGGAATGGCCATGATTTCCCTGCTCCTTGCGGGACTCGGGCTGCTGCTGTAAGGAGGAAATACCGATGTCAAAGAAAGCGACCGAATTTCAGAAAAGAGAAATGAGCAAGATGTACCGCGGCAAGGAAATCTTCAAGCCGCTGAACACCGGCTGGGTGGATGAGCGCGTGGCCTGCGTGCGGGAGTGGGTGGCGAACATCTTCTTCTACCGCAAGGGCGACACCACCATCATGATCGATGCCGGGTACAACTACGACCGGCTGGCAGAAAAAATGGGCTGGCTGGGCATCGACCCGCAGTCCATCCGGCACATCCTCATCACTCATCAGGACACCGACCACGTGGGCGCGGTGGAGGCAGACAGCCCCGGTTTGTTCCGGAGCGCAAAGCTCTATATCGGCGAGATTGAAAACCGGTATCTCACCGGCGAGGTACGGCGAAAAGTCATATACCATCTCTATAAATTGCCGCAGGTCACAATTAACAACGAAAAGGTGCTGCTGCATGACGGCGAGACTTTCGAGATTGACGGCATCAAAATTGAGTGCTTTCTCGTCCCCGGCCATACATGGGGGCATATGGTCTATCTCATTGACGACAAATATCTCTTCACCGGCGACACTCTCTGGTTCGGCGCGGACGGCGGCTACAGTTTCATTTCCTCTCTGGCAGAAAGCAACAAACTGGCGGTAAAGTCGCTGGCGGCGCTGGAGCAGAAGCTGCAAAGCCGTGACCTGCATCCGCTGTTTCTCACCGGTCACACCGGCTGGACGGACAACTTCGAGTTCGCCTTTGCCCATAAGGACAAGCTTTGCTCACCGTTCAAAAAGCGGGTTCCCGACCCCACTGCGCCTTATGACGCTTATGATGAATCGGACGACACGGAAAAAATGGCAAAGAGTGGGTTCCTGAAGGGGGTGGGGAGATGAAGGTTTATTCCTTCGGCGCAGAAAATGCCCCGGTCATCCTACTGCTTCCCGGCACCTGCTGCCACTGGAAGGGCAATTTTGGGCGGGTCATTCCGCTGCTGGCGGACAAGTATCGCGTCCTCTGCGTCAGCTACGATGGTTTCGATGAAACGGAACATACCGAGTTTCCCACTATGCCGGAGGAAACAGAGAAAATAGAAGCTTACATTCAGGAACATTGCGGCGGACATATCCGGGCGAGCTATGGCTGCTCGCTGGGCGGCTCTTTTGTGGGGCTGCTGGCGGCGCGGCAGAACATTCATATAGATTACGGAATTCTCGGCAGCTCTGATCTTGACCAAGCATCTCCCATTGTGGCAAAGCTGCAAACAAATCTGCTCCTGCCGCTGATTTATCCGTTTATTCGAGACGGACGGTTCAAGAGTCGATTGCTGCAAAAATGCCTCGCGCAGCGAAAGTCGGAAATGGGCGGCTATCTGCAAGCGTTCATGGAGATGCTCGGCGGCGCACGACCCTATGTGACCGTGCAGAGCTGCAAGAATCAGTTCTATTCCGACCTTGTCACCCCGCTGCCGGACAAGATCAATGTTCCGGGAACAGAGATTCATATTTTCTATGCGCTCAAAATGGGTGAGAAATACCGCGAGCGCTATGAACGGCACTTTGCAAACCCAGTCATTCACAAGCAGGACTTGCAGCACGAGGAACTGCTGGCCTGTTATCCGGAGCGCTGGGCGCAGTTGGTGAGGGATATCATGGAGGGGAAGCAATGAAGTATATCGGAATGCCCATGGCAATGTGGGCAGTGTTTGCAAAGTCATTTGAAAAGCAACTGACAGAGGTGTTTGGTTATGATGCTAAAACCGCAAAAGCAATCCGAAAGACCGCAAAGCTCAAGTACAAAGAAATCATCGCCAAATTGCTGGAGTTTGAAAAAGGCGACCGCTTCCAATTGAACATCATTGGCTGTGCCATGCTGGGGTCGTTCGTCCTCTGTATGCCGAAGCGACCGGATGCAGAGTCGCTAACGGTATACTATGAGAACGCTCAGATGACGCCGCTGATGAAGTGGTTCTGCCGCCAAAGCGACAAGTCGAAGTTCATGCCCAAGGATATTGCCGGAATGAAAGCCACCGCCGCCCGGAAGGCGGCTGACCGCAACCCCTACTCGTGGAATATGGACTTTTACGAGTATCCCGACGGCAGCGGTTATGAAGGGCGCTTTACGAAATGCGGCATCTGCACGCTGATGCAGGAGTTGGGGCTTTATGACCTGACACCCGCCATGTGCCATTTGGACTACGCCATGAGCGAGGCGGGCGGCGTGACGAACTTTGTGCGGCAGTATACCCTTGCCTCCAGCGGGCCCTACTGCGACTGCGGGTACCAAAAGAAACGAGTGTGAGGTGGAGTAGCATTGAAATACTTTGAATTCGGACAGGCGGCACATCGGTGCAGCCTGCAAAAGGAGAAGGCATGAAAGACAGCAAACTACAATTTGACCGCAGCTGCCATGTGCTGTATTCCGGGGCGTGTAAAAAGGAGATACAGGCGAAAATCGCCCTGCATTACCCGGAAACGGAGCGGGAGGCCGTTTGGGAACGGGTGCAGCTGCAGTATGTAGAATTTCTCTCGGACTGGCGCACCGATCTCGGCGGCAGCAAAAACTTCCACAACGGTGCGGGCGGCACCTACGACTGCATCGCCATTATGAGCTGTTATGCCGTGTGCCGGGATGTTGTTTCATTTCGGGAGATCGAGGAAATCGAGGAAAACCTGATCCTGCCTGCCTTCCGCAAGCTCTCCAGCTTCGTGGACTGCAACAAGCCGTTTTTTAAGAGGCTGATGTATTGGGCCTTTCAGAACGCCGAAAAGCAGTGCGGCAAGTGGCACGATTACAAGATGCACGTTGCGCCCTACGACAAGGACAAACCCATCTATTACGAATTTACCGCCTGCCCGGCGGCGGAATTTGCCGTAAAGCACGGTCTGACGAACATTATGCCTGCCCTGTGCAATGTGGACTTTGCGAGCATGGAGCTGCTCCACGCCCGCTTGGTGCGGAAGGGCACCTGCGTGGACGGTTGCAAGTGTGACTATACCATCTATGGCGATAAAGACCCGTATCTGCACGACCATCCCGAATACCGGGATGCGGCGGGATACCGCAGAAACCGCTAAAGAAAAGGAGAAAGTGACTATGAAAATTTTGGTATTCGGCGCGGGCGTTCTGGGGTGCAATCTGGCCAACAATCTGTTCCGCGCAGGAAAGGATGTCACGCTGCTGGCAAGAGGCGCATGGGCGGAGAAAATCCGCAAAAATGGACTGCAAATTAAAAATTCAATTTCTCACTGCACAAAAGTCAGCCGCATTCCGGTGGCGGCGGAGCTTTTGCCGGAGGATACCTATGATGTGATTTTTGTGGCTGTGCGGTATACGCAGATCAAAACGATTTTAGATGCCCTGCGGGCGAGTCGTGCGAAAACGATTATCTTTGTGGGCAACAATGTCCGCGCCTCGGAAACGGCAGCGCTTTTACCGGAGAAGAACGTGCTGTTTGCCTTTACCAGCGCCGCCGGATACAGAGAAAGCAATTATGTGGCCTCGGTAGACCTTCGCAAGATTACCATCGGGCCGCTGCGGGGTGCTCCATCGCAGGAAGAGCCGGTTCAGAAGATTTTTGCAGGCACGAAGTATAAAGTTACCTACGAGCCGAACATGGAGGATTATCTTTTGTGCCATGCCGCGTTTGTGCTTCCGGCAGTGTTTGCCTGCTACAAGACCGATGGCAACCTGAAAAAGGACGATGCTTACCTGCATCGGCTGATCGATGCCAATATCGAGGGCTATCGGGCAATCCGAAACGCCGGTCACGAGATTCTGCCGGATGCAGACAAGGAATTTGAGGGTGCAGCATACCGTAAGACCTGCTTTCGCTTTTTTAAGCTCATGTGTGCAACGGCTTTAGGGAAAATCTGTGCGTCCGACCATGCCATGAACGCGGTGGACGAAATGAGCGCACTGAATCGGGACATGAAAGCATTTTTTGACGTGACCGGCGCAAAGTATCCGGTCTGGAAAACGCTGGAAGCAGAATGTGGGAGCTATCTGCGGTAAAAAAGCGACCGGCTGGTCAGAGCTGCGCTCCCTGCGGGGTTCGCTGCTTAAATTTGTGCGGCCGAGGAGCAGGGCAACAAATGCAGATTGCAGAGATTTGATTGAATAAACAATATGATTGACATCTTTTTTCATGACAAAACGGGCGTGGTTTCCGGCTTCCCCGGACAAATAGATGGTTTTGAACATGCGGATGGTAACGGAGAAATCCACTACTACCGGCTGTTTGACGGCGTGGGAATCATGCTGCTGCGGCTGGAAATGGAGGCGTACACAGAAATTCGGACACAGATCGGGAGGCTGGAAGTCAATTTCTGCGTGAACGGACGGTTTGAAACCAGCTTTTCCATGCGGGATCGTGTTCTTCTGAAGCCGGGCGACATGGCGGTCAGTTGCTACGATGGCTTTCACGGAAGCAGTTCGGCGTCCTACTTTCCGCTGAGCTACTACGAGGGAATCTGTCTGGAGATCGAACCGGCCGCCGCGGGAAATTGGATAAAGCAGAACGCACCTGCGTTTTCAGTGGATTTTGCCGCATGGAAGCAAAATCTTCTGGGCTGTAAATGGTATATGGTCGGCGCTGCGGGGCCGCGCTGTGAGCATGTATTTCAGGAGCTTTACGAAAGTGCGTTCTATGAAGATCCCGGCTTTTTGCAGCTCAAGACGCTGGAACTTCTGATGCTGCTTGGGCGTATTCCACAGGAGAATACGGCGGGGCTATATTGCTCGTCCGAGCAGACGGTTCTTGCGCACCATCTCCGGGATCACTTGCTGACAAACCGGGAGGGATACATATCCCTCGCCAGCCTTGCGGCGGAGCATGAGATATCGGTATCGCATCTGCAAAAGCTCTTCAAGCAGACCTATGGCGTTCCCGTTTATCGCTACATCAAGGAATACCGCATGGAGCAGGCCGCCGTAGAGCTGGTCCGGAGCGCAAAGCCTGTGACACAGATCGCACAGAGCGCCGGATATGATAACGCCAGCAAGTTTTCAGAATGTTTCAGAAAGCGGTACGGAAAAACGCCCTCACGCTATCGTGCTGACGCAAAGAAGAAAGCAAAACAGAGCAGCGAAACCAAAATGGAGTAGTCTGCAAAACGGAAGTGTGATACAGTACACAGTGGTTATAGATAACTAACCGAGAATACAGGAGGTACTTTATGAAAAAGAAATTTGCTGCATTTATTTTGTGTGTCCTGTGCTTGCTGTCGGCTGCCGGCTGCACACAAAAGGCATCGGACACTGCGGACGTATCCGCGCAAACAACCGAGACGCTGGAGACAGACTACCTGACAAGTATCAGCGGAACGTATGTGGAGCTATTCCCGGAGCTGTCAAAATCCGAGTACCGGAATATCTGGATGGATGCCGCCACACCGCTGGTAGGCGCTGAGAACGCAGAAGCTGCCACGGATATGCTGCTCGGCATGTGCACGGCAGAGCCTTACGGCCCGGAAGCTGCGGAAAAATACGCCGCAAGCCCGGACAGCATGGCCTTTAACTGCTATTTCCTGGGCGGCGTTGACAAATTCGTGATGGACGGTCACACGATTAGCGGTCTGGATGCGCAGGGACAGGAGGTTTTCTCCCACACCTACAAGCTGCTGGACGAGGAAAACGAAAACGGCTTTATCTTCTATCAGAGCGAGGATGAAGATTCCGGCGAGTTTACCTATTTTGCGTTCTCGCCCGACACCATGGAAACCACCTATCATCTGGAATTCCGTTATGCAGAGGATCTAAGTGATCTGCAAAGCTGGTTCGAGGGCAATTACGCCTACTGGAACGCGGCGGCGATTGCGGAAGATTATGATCAGGCAACCATGAAGCATGTCATTGAACTTTTCACCACGGAAAATTTGTCTGCGGCAGAATAAACGGCGCCTGCGCACCCGCTTGATTCAGGCGGGTGCGCAGGCGCGCTTATCGGTAAGGATGTGATTTTATTGAAAAAACAATCTGACTTTTCCCGCCTGATGGGCTATGCGGGCAGGTATCGGGTTTTTACCTATGCCTCCTGGGTGCTTTCCGCCATCAGCGCGCTGACGGCGCTGGTGCCGTTCCTCTATATCTGGATGATTCTGCGGGATGTACTGGCCGCTGCGCCGGATTATGCGCAGGCGGTGAACATTCCTCATTACGGCTGGATGGCAGTGCTATTCGCGGTGCTGTCTTACCTTATTTACATTGCGGCGCTGATGTGCTCCCATCTGTCGGCGTTCCGGGTGGCGACAAATCTGCGGCTGGCAGTGTCGGAGCATCTGGCGGTGCTGCCGCTGGGCTTTGCCGAGACCTTCGGCAGCGGTAAGCTGCGCAAGATCATCCACGAGAGTACCGGAGCCGCCGAAACCTATCTTGCCCACCAGCTGCCCGACCAGTACAACGCCATCGCCACCCCGGTGGGACTGCTGGTGCTGCTGTTGGCGTTCGACTGGAGGCTGGGGCTGCTGAGCCTTGCTCCGGTGGTGCTGGCTTTCCTCATTATGGCGACCATGACCGGCAAGCGCATGGCTGAAAAAATGCGGCAGTACGGCAACGCACTGGAGGCTATGTCCAATGAGGCGGTGGAGTACGTCCGGGGCATTCCGGTGGTCAAGACCTTCGGGCAGAGTGTGTTTTCCTTCAAAAAATTCAAGACCACCATTGATGAGTACGAAAAGTGGGTCATTTCCTACACCAAAGACCTGCGCCTGCCCATGATGTTCTACACCGCCGCCGTCAACGGCGTGTTCGCCTTTCTGATCGCGGGCGGGCTGCTGTTCACGACACACGGCGTGACCCCGGAATTTCTGCTGAACCTGCTGTTCTATATCATCATCACGCCGGTGATTTCCCTGACCTTGACCCGCATAATGTACATGAGCGAGAACAAGATGGTGGTAGCGGATGCGCTGGCACGCATCGACTCGGTGCTGGAGGCAGCACCCATGCAGGCTCAGGCTGTTCCGCAGCACCCGCAGGATGCTTCTGTCGCGCTGCAGAACGTGCATTTCAGCTATGACGGAAAAAACGAGGTTATTAAGGGCGTTTCGCTGGAGATTCAGCCGGGACAGACTGTGGCTTTTGTAGGTCCTTCCGGCGGCGGAAAATCTACGCTGGCAAACCTTGTCTGCCGGTTCTTTGATGTGCAGAGCGGCATCGTCCGAGTAGGCGGAGCGGATGTGCGGGCAATCCCCAAGGAAGAGCTGATGGATACCATCTCCTTTGTGTTCCAGAACAGCCGCCTGCTCAAGGGCAGCATTCTGGATAATGTCCGTCTGGGTAGACCGCAGGCCACCGAAGCCGAGGTGCTGGCAGCGTTGAAAGCGGCGCAGTGCATGGATATTATAGAAAAGTTCCCGGCGGACATCCATACCGTTATCGGCACCAAGGGCGTGTATCTTTCCGGTGGCGAGCAGCAGCGCATTGCCATTGCCCGCGCCATGCTGAAAAATGCGTCCATCCTGATTCTGGACGAGGCCACCGCCTTTGCCGACCCGGACAATGAAGCTAAGGTGCAGGCAGCCTTTGCCCGGCTTGCCAAGGGCAAAACCGTGCTGATGATCGCACACCGCCTTTCCACCGTAGCCAACACCGACTGCATCTATGTGGTGCAGGATGGGCAAATTGCAGAATCCGGCACAAAGGACGAGCTGTGTACGCAGAACGGTCTGTTTGCCCGGATGTGGCAGGAGTATCAGGCATCGGTGCAGTGGAAGGTCGCAAAGGAGGGGTAAAGATGATTGAAAAAATTCAACACGCCACGGCCAGCTCCCCGGAGGGCGCAAGAGGGCTTGTAAAGGGCGTTTTGGCGTGTGCGTTCCAGAATATGGCATTCATGCTGCCCACCGGGCTGCTGTATCTCTTGGTAAAAGACCTGCTGGCAGGCTCCACGAGCGGGAGAACCGCCTTTTATCTGCTGGGATGCGTGGGCTGCTTTGCGCTGATTTTGCTGACCACATGGTTCCAGTACAACGGCACCTATTTTACTACTTATAAAGAGAGCGGCACCCGCCGCCTGACCCTTGCGGAGCGGCTGCGCAAGTTGCCCCTGTCCTTTTTCGGCAAGCGCGACCTTGCCGACCTGACCAGCACCATCATGGCAGACTGCGAGGTGTTGGAAAAGGACTGCTCCCACTTCATCCCCGGTCTGTTCGGTTCCCTCATCTCCACGGTGCTCATTGCCCTGAGCCTGTTCGCCTTTGACGGACGGATGGCTCTGGCGGCATTGTGGGTCATTCCGGTATCCGCTGCTATCGTGGTGGGCAGCTACCGGGTGCAGGACAAGGTGCAGGCAAAGACCATGGCGGCGAAAATAGCCTGTGCGGACGGCATTCAGGAGTACATTGAAACCCTCCGCGACCTGAAAGCCAGCAATGCGGCGCAGCGGTATCTGTCCGGTCTTTCCGGCAAAATTCGGGCTGTGGAAAAGCAGTCCATTGCGGCAGAGCTGGAAACAGCGCTGTTCGTGTCCTCTGCGGGCATGGTGCTCAAGCTGGGCATTGCGTCGGTGGCACTCACCGGCGCGGTGCTGCTGGTGCAGGGCAGTATCGATGTACTGACGCTGTTTCTGTTCCTGATGGCGGCTTCCCGGATGTACGACCCTATGCAGGGCGCGTTACAGAATCTGGCGGCGGTCATTGCCATGCGTACCAATGTGGGGCGGATGAACGAGATTCTGGACGCTCCCCTGCAGACTGGCAGCGAGCAGCTGACCAATCAGGGCTGCGATATCGTGTTCGACCATGTAGGCTTTGCCTACAACTCCGGCGAAACGGTGCTGCGGGATGTTTCCTTTACCGCAAAGCAGGGCGAGGTCACGGCACTGGTGGGTCCCTCCGGCGGCGGCAAAACTACCGTTTCCCGACTGGCGGCACGGTTCTGGGACTACCAGAAGGGCAGCATCACCGTGGGCGGCATGGACATTTCCAAGATTGACCCGGAAAAGCTCATGAGCCTGTATTCCATCGTGTTTCAGGATGTGACCCTGTTTGACAATACGATACTGGAAAATATCCGTCTGGGGCGCAAAGGTGCCACCGACGAGGAGGTCCTTGCAGCGGCAAAGCTGGCAAACTGCCAGGAATTTGCCGAAAAGCTACCGGACAAGTGGAACACGAACATCGGGGAAAACGGCTGCGCCCTTTCCGGCGGTGAGCGTCAGCGCATTTCCATTGCCCGCGCCTTCCTGAAGGATGCGCCCATCATTCTGCTGGACGAAGCCACCGCCAGTCTGGATGTGGAGAACGAAACTGCCATTCAGGAGGCACTTTCCCGGCTCATAAAACACAAAACTGCCCTTATCATTGCCCACCGGATGCGCACCGTAGCCGGTGCGGACAAAATCGTGGTGCTGTCGGGCGGCATCGTGGCCGAGCAGGGCAGCCCGGCAGAGCTGTACGCCCGGAAGGGACTGTACACCCACATGGTGGATCTGCAGACTGAAAGCCAGCGCTGGGCCATCTGACCCAATTCAAAAACAGCCCCGCGGCACAACAAAAAAGGGCGTCTATTCAAAAGAATAGGTGTCCTTTTTAGCACCTGAACCCGTCAGCTAACAGTCAAGTTTAAATCACTTCCTTATCACTGTTACCCTGCGCAAAGCTTTGTCCTATGGGAAACTGGTAAATGGCGTTGATGTCTGTAAATTCGGCAAACAATGGGTTGTGTCTACTACCGCTATGAAAAGGGCTTACGGTGAGGCAAAAGGCAGCGCCGTATCTCGCACGCATTGACCATTTTTTGACCACCAACTGACCACCGGCAGTGATTTTTGCTGCCGGTGGTCGGTTTTTATCGTTGACACATTGTTTTATATTGCTCGTGTTAGGTGTTCCATAGTGGTGCAGAACCAACAAAAAATCGCAGTGTATCATCGAGTTGCGTGCCGCGTCGTAGTTCTCCGACCCGGAAGGCCGCTGGTTCGAGTCCAGTCTGGCGCACCAAAACAGCCCTTGGAATTCCGAGGGCTGTTTTTCTTTTCCTCTATAACCCCATCGCCTCGGCCAGCTTCTGCTGTGCGAGCTTTTTGTTCTTGTCGAAAGCGTGTCTTTAGATATCCAAAGTCGCGCTTGGCTGTGCGTGCCCCAGCAGACTTACATCTACACCCTGAGCAATGAGCATGCTGGCGTTTGTATGCCGCAGGCTGTGCACGTTCAAATTGTCCGGCAAATCGCCCTCTTGCAGAATCTTTTTGAACCGGAATGTGAATGTACCCGGCACCCTCGAATCCCCACCGGGCTGCCGAAACAGATAGTCCTCTTCCTCCAGCCCCCCTTCACCACGCTGCTCTTTCTCCCACGCACTTTCCTTACAGAATCCGAACGGCATACATCTTTGAGCTCTGTATTTGGCTTCGGCCTGCCGCATGCGGAAAAATACCGTTCACTCGGTATTTCGGAAGAGATTTTTCCCGATACTATGGGCTGCTTTTCCGCTTTTTGCTGGAGGCTAAAGCCCGTTCCGGCCAGTTCATATTTGACTGTGCCTTTTGGGGCTGGCGGCATCTTGCCTGTCGGTTGTTCCGGGTCGGTACATTGGAGTTTGAATACCGTCCCGGTCGATTCAAGCGAACCGCTTCCGCCCGGCATTGCAGCACACTGCCCTGCTCTGTCCGTATACATTCTCCCGGTTGCCCACCTTTCAGATCATGCGCTGCGCGATTCCTACGAACAGGCAGAGCGCTTCTTTGCTCTGCACGCTTCGTCTTTGTATGAGAACGGTAAGCCCTTGGCTGTGTTGTGCAGCACCGGGCTTCTCTGGCCCGCGCTGGACGCATTCCTGCCGGAGGACTCCGAAATTCTCTGATTTGGAAACGACTATGAGATATACGAGGCAGGCCCCGAAAACCAATCCTTCTATTTGTGACCATTCAATGGAAACAGCTCCCGCTGCGCTGCCAAAACAAACCCGCCTGCAGCGCACTGTTGTCGCCTATTTGGAACATGGCGGCTCATAGGCTCCGGGTACGGAAGCAAAAAACAACCGTAAAGGCTTTCCAAAAGCTGTTTTGCTGCATCTTTATCACCTCGCCCGGCTTCCGCCGGGTGAAATTTTTGCTGCGGGCATCTGAAAAACAGCGGCGCTCTCCATTTTGTAAAAAGCATTGTGGATTTTTCTTGTGATTCCAAAGCCATTTTTCAGATGTACTTTTGTTTTCTCTGCCGGATAATGATATAATTAGTTTATCAAGAACGCCCGGGAAACCAACCCCGGACAACTGTATATGGGGGAGAAGCGCATGCGCAGCAAATGGATCATCCGCATCTGGCTCGGCCGCCTGACACGTTATCTGGTCGTACCTCTCGTGTTCTGCGTCATTCTTTTTCCCTTATACGGCCTGATGCACCAGCAGACTGAAAAAGCGCAGCTCACCGACGCCGCCGAACAGCTCGCCACTGCCGTGAGCACCTTTGAAGGATATCTCAGCGACCTGCGGTTTACCACGAACAAGCTGTTCAACGACGATTCCTACAAACTGCTGGCCGTGAGCGATGACGATTCGCTGATGGGCGACTACATGACGTCTTTCAACGCTTCCACACTGCTTCAGGATCTTACTTACAGCATGTCTTACACCGCTTACAGCTACGTCACCTTTGCGCGCAACCATTTTGTGATCGACCCTTATCGCGTTTTTTCCGGATATGAGAGCTTTTATCCGGGCGCGCTGGAGTACCGCGATGTCCCCCAGGACACCTGGGCCGCATGGCAGGACGCGCGTGAGACGCTTTACCTGCCCGCACAGAGCGTTGTGCTGAACCGCACGAATTATCCGGATTCCTATCTGACGATCACGCAGCCGTTCATCAACTCCGGCGGACAATTCCGCGGTGCCTGCAATATACTGATTCGGGAACGCACTCTGTCCAACCTGTTTCTGCCCACGGAAAAATGGCGCAATGACGGCTTGTTTTATCTCGTGCGGGACGACGGCACGTTGCTGAGCCAGTACCGCTGCAACGGGGCCACCCTCTCCTTCTCCGGAAATGAAACGGGAATCGAATGGTATGATGGGCAGAAGTATCTGTTTGTTTCCCGTAGCATCCCCAGCCTTGGCGCCAGCGCCGTGATTGGCCTGCCCTATTCCGTTTACGCCGAAAACCTGCGCGCCGTCAACCGCGCCATATGGTTTTACATCGGTGCAGGGCTGCTGGGCTGCTTTTTGCTCAGTTCCGCAATGACGCTGTGGGAGCTGCGCCAGCTCAAGCCCATACTGGACACGCTGGATGATGCCGAAACGGCGAACACCCGTCTGTTCAACGATCTGCTCGTCCAGAAGCTGCGCAACCACAGCCAGCTTTCGGCTGAACTGGAACGCGCCCGCGGCGAGCTGGACCATAGC
>OJJD01000394.1_pt1 | contig 22109 bp, 19 predicted proteins | sample 1596011 | NCBI WGS metagenome assembly OJJD01 (sample SAMEA4350113, study PRJEB24818) | metagenome | biome: human; feature: gut; material: faeces | place: Denmark | collected 2013-09 | reverse complement strand
TGTTCTGCGTTCTTCTCTTCTTTGTCTTCTCCTTGGTCTACTCCTGGACAGCTCTGCTACACCTTATTTTTTTTTTTTTTTTTTTATCACCCGGCCACCCCCCGATCCCCCCCCCTCTTTTTCGCCGGCGGCGTCAGATGTTTATAAGAGACGGGCACATGCCGCAGCATCTGCAGCGGCGTCCCGCCGAGGGAGCGGAAGGAATCGAGATATTTTTTGTCGAGCCCCTGCGCGCTGACCCGCGTGACGACGAGGATCTGGTAGCCCGTGGTCAGGGCAATGAGCAGGACGCGGGGCAGATCCCCGAGCCCGAACAAGGTCAGGAACAGGGGGAGCAGCACGATCTTGGGCAGAGGATAGGTCAAAAAGACCATCGGGGACAACGTATTGTCCACGGAACGGACATGGCCCAGAATGAGCCCGAGCGGGAAAGCCACCAGCCATGCGAGGCTCATGGCGGAGAGCACCCGCCAGGCGCTGGCCCCGGCATGTTGCCAGAATGCGCCTGTGGTGAGCGCTTCCCCGAAATAGGCCAGCACGTCCAGAGGACGCGGCAGCAGAAATTCGCCGAGCGCCAGCGATCCGATCTGCCAGATCGCCAACAAGGCCGCCAGCGCCAGCAGGTAACGGAAGAGGGCACGCATGATTTTTTCCTATCAGTAGATAACTGTTGCAAGAGGCTTCGGAGTCCTGTGATGGGAGAGAACACGTTTCCGTATGCCCTCATCCAAGCGCCTGGAAAACGGACGCCCCGGCACGCTTTCATAAGGTATGTACCTGAAAGGGATTCCCTGTGTTTTCCTGCATTGGAATCCTCGCGGGAAGCGCTCCGGACATTTCAGAAGAGGCCCTTCAAAACGCCCCTTCCGTTTCCGTTTTTCCCGCTTCAGCTCAGGAATTTGTGCAAAATCCGGGCGGCGAGGGGAACCGTAAGGATGATGGTGTAAAGCCGGACCATTTGATAGGCGAGCACGATGGGAGCGTTGGGGCCCATGTCGGCGGCAAGGCCGACCACCACGTTCAGGCCGCCGGGGCTGGTGGCGAGATAGGCGCTGGTGACGTCGAGGTTGCCGAATTTGACGACGAAAATGGCGATGAGCATCCCAGCGACGAGCACCAGCAAGGTGCTGATCACCAGTACGGGCCATGTGTCCCGGACCGCCAGCAGCATTTCCGGCCGGTACATGTTGCCGACCAGCACGCCAAGGCCAGCATAAATACAGAATTGGAAGGGCCGGGGAAAGGCCGCCTGAGGAAGCGAGGAAAAGCTCTTGAGAAGAATGACGGCTATGATGGCTCCGGTCATGGCCCCACCGGGAAGGCCGAACCATTCGAAGATGAAACCGCCCGCAGCGCCGCACAGCAAGAGGATGATCAGTGTGGACATGAAAAATCCTTCGTTTCCGACAAGGCGGCGTACACCTTTTTCGTCAGTGAGAAATACCGCTCCTCGCCGCGGGGGTCCGCGTCGCCGAAACAGGGATTTTCCAGCCACATGACGTTACGGGCGGGATGGCCGTTCATCACCATGACGTGCTTGCCAAGAAACACGGCTTCAGGAACATTGTGCGTCACAAGGACGCAGGTAGGACGGCGGCGTTGCCACAGCGACAGCACGGTCGTCTGGAGGTGTTCGCGGGTCAGGGCGTCGAGGGAAGAAAAAGGCTCGTCCATGAGCAGGATGTCCGGATCCGTAATCAGGGCCCGGCCTATGGCGACGCGCTGCCGCTGGCCTCCCGAGAGCTGCGCGGGATAGCGCATCCCCAAGCCGCCCAGCCCCAGTTCGTCCAGCATGTCCGCGACGGCTTTCCGGCGCGTGGACGGTGCGACTCCCTGGAGTTCGAGCGGCAGGGACAAGTTCTCCTGCACCGTCTTCCACGGAAAGAGCCCATAATCCTGCAGGATGAACGAAATCCTTCCCTTGTCGCGCCTGCTGACTTCCCCGGTACTTACCGTGCCCCGGTCCGGCTTGTCCAGCCCCGCGAGGAGGTAGAGCAGGGTGCTTTTGCCGCATCCCGAAGGGCCGATGACGGAAAGGGTTTCCCCGGAGGGCAGATCAAAGGAAAGGCCGTCCAGAACCGGGCCTTCGCCGTAGCCCTTGCTCAGATCACGGACGGCGATGCCCGCATCGGACGCACGGCTCACTGAAAGACCACATCCCCATAGGCGGGGTCTTTCTTGAGGATACGGTTGGCCTTCATCCAGTCCGCGAAGGTCTTGATGTCCGCCTCGGAAGGCAGGCCGGTCGGCGTGTGCGTCATGTCGAAACGCACCATCGTATAGTTGGCGGAAGCTCCCTTGGGCAACAGGCCCTTGGCCTCCATGATCGGGCGGTAGGCATCGGGGGTTTCGTTGATGCGCTTCGCCGCTTCCCTGAGGGCCTCGCGGAATTTCGCCACGGTCTGTGCGCCGTCGGGGGCGTCGAGCACGTCGCGCTTCAGGGCGATGACCGCCAGCGGGGTATTCAGCTTGCAGTCGTTCAGGATGGTGCGCGCTCCTTTTGCCTCCACAAGGGACACCAGCGGCTCGGGGAGCAGGGCGGATTCGATCTGCCCGCTCAGGAGCATCTGGAGGCGTACCGGGATCTGGCGGATATCCTGCCGGTTCAGGAAATCGGGAGCGGCCCCTTCCTGCTGGAGGAGCTGCGCGAGCAGAAAATCAATGATGGTGGCGCTGGAAACCGCAATGTCCTTCCCTTTGAGGTCGGCCAGAGTTTGCGCTTTGGACTTGGGGGAGACGACGAGCCCGAAACAGCGGTTGTCCGGCGAGGAGTGCGAGGTCGTCGCCACAATAGCTTGCGGCGAGCCGCTTTCATTCTGCATGAGGACGTTGATGATGTCCCCGAAATGCCCGCTCAGCGCCCCCGCCCGCATGGCGGCACCGAGCTCCAGCGCGCTCTGGAAGGGGACAAGCTCCACTTCCAGCCCCTGTTTGGCGAACAGGCCTTCGTCTGCCGCGACGTGCAGGACGATGGTGTCGGCGGCGGGGAGGACGCCAAGCTTGAGCGGGGCGCTGTGCGCGGGCTGGACGGCGGCAAGGACGAGCAGGGAAAGAAGGACTAGCAGGCGGCGCATCATGTGAAGTTCCGTTGGGTTAAGAGTGATGGTTCCGGCGTATTCTCAATGGAAAAAAGATGGTTGTGCAGATTTGCCGGAACCGATCCTTACACCGGATTGCGGAAAATATCCAGTGTGCCCCGTTCCGCGAGAATGCCGCCGCATCAAGGAAGATGGAAGGGAGAGGGCAAAAAGGGTTGGACAAAACGCGCTCCGTATGATCTGCCTGTGGATAGGCAGAGCTTTTGTGGGAGAACTGCTGAAATGACTCCGGTTCCGGCCGGGCATGGTCTGGCCTTTTCCCGGCGGCGCGGATCTGCTAGGGAAGAGAACGGCAATACGGAACAATATGATCCCGCGCCATCCGCAGGGATACAGGAGCAACACGATGCAGGAAAAGCTGTTTAACCGTCTGATGGACGTCATCGAATACGACGTCGCCCCGTTGACCCGCAAGCGCGTCGCCATCGGCTGCAAGGTCTTCGGCGCGGCGGTGCTGCGGAAGGACGATCTGTCTCTCGTCCTCGCCGAAACCAATATGGAGGCGTTTTCCCCGCTCTGGCACGGCGAAGTCTACGCCATCAAGCAATTCTGGGAGTTGCAGGGCCATCCCGACCCCAAGGACTGCATCTTCATCGCCACGCATCAGCCTTGCTGCATGTGCGCGTCGGCCATCGCGTGGAGCGGCTTCCCCGAACTGTTTTATCTGTTCGGCTACGAGAACACGAGCAAGGACTTTCATATCCCCCACGATCAGAAGATGATCCGGGAACTGTTCCACTGCACCAGCCCGGCGGAGGATTCCAGCTATTACACAAGCCGCCCCATCATGGGCCTGTGCGATACGCCGGAAGCGGCGGCCCGTTTCGAGCACATCAAGAACCTGTATGCGGAACTCTCCGCCGTATATCAGGCTGGAGAAAAGAAGATGGTGCTTTCATAGCAGCCTGTGAGACGCACCCATAAAAAACGCCTTGCCGATGGTTTTTCGGCAAGGCGTTTTTTGTGAGCGGTCTAGTGGGAAGATGGTTTTTTCGCGGATTGGAACGGTCGAGCGGAGAAACGGGAATACGTTCAGCGCCCCACGGGTGGAACTGCGAATAGCCAGTACGGGGGGCTTCTCCGCTGTCAGACGGTACCGCCATGCGAGAGGCCGGTTAATCTTCATCCTTGAACCATGTATCGGGATCGTAGCTGGCCGTATCCTTGCCCGTCAGATAGGCGTCCACGGCATGGACGACCAGTTTGTAGTCCGCCATGCGTCGTTTTTCCAGCGCCTGATCGCGGGGGATGATCAGCTTGTCCGGATTGACGAACTGCCCTTGCTTCCGGATACGGAAATCGAGATGGGGGCCGGTCGCCGTGCCGGTCGCACCCACGTAGCCGATGGTTTGCCCCTGCCGGACGCGTTTGCCGTTCTTCATGCTTTTGGCAAAACGGGACATATGCCCGTAGAGCGACTCCAGCCCGTTGTCGTGGCGGATAATGACTTGTTTGCCGTAGCCTCCGGCCCGCCCGATATTGGTAATGACCCCGTCGCCCACGGCCATAATGGGGGTTCCGGTAGGGGCGCCGTAATCGATGCCCTGATGGGGCCGGGTGTTGCCGAAGACCGGATGCCGGCGCGCCATGCTGTAGCGCGAGGTCACGCGCAGGAACGAGAGCGGAGCCTTGAGCAGTTCCCGGTGGAGGTTGTCGCCTTCCGCATTGTAGTATGTTTCCCGGCCGCGTTCGTTGTGGAACAGATAGGCCGTATGCTGCTTGTTTTGATTGGTGAACTTCGCACCGAGCACGCGTCCATACCCCTCAAACGCATCATGGCGGAAACGCTTTTCCACCAGCACCTCGAAGGCGTCGCCTTCCCGTAGATCGCTGATGAAATTGATTTCGGAAGCGAAGACGTTCGCAAGGGCAATGGCCAGCGCCACGTTTTCGCCTTGTTCGGTTACGGCTCCGGAAAGCGTGCTCTTGATCTCTCCTTTGATGACCGCCAGCGAGGTCTGGTAGTCGATTTCTTCAAGCCGGGCGACGAAACGGTCGTCCTTCTTCTCGACGATGAGGTATTTTTCCGGATTGATTTCGTACTTGAAACCCCGGAACGCCTTGGTCTGCGGATCCCGGACAACGGCGAAGGGCTGGCCGAAACGGCCCTTGGTCAAGGCATATACCGGCTTGGCCGCCGCGAGCAGCTCGGCAAGGTCGTTTGCATCCATCCAGTCCCCAAGGATTTTTCCCGCCGTGTCGCCTTTCTGGATCTCGCTGCGGAGGACTTCTCCCTGTTCGGGGTCTTGTTCGATGGTATAGCGCGGATTGGCCTCATAGACGTCGGCTTCCTTGGCGTCTTCCTCTTCGCCATCCTCTTTTTGCACCTCTTCCTCTTCATCCTGTTTGAATTCGTCCACGGCATGTTCGGGAGACAAGGACAACAGCCCTTCCACGTGGGAAACCACGTTTTCGAGCGGAGCGGGAAGGGGGTCGGCATCATCACGGAACCGGAGAAGCAGCGCGAGGCTGAGAAGGATAAGGCACAGGGAGATGATGCACCATAAAATCCGTCGCATGGGCGGACACCTGAATCATTGCAAACGAGTTGAAGTTCGCCGGTCGCCGCGCGGAGCCGTTCCCGGATGACGGAAAGCGGCGGAGGGGACATTCCCCGGCGCGGCACGAAACATGCCTCATACCCTATTCGAACAGAACAACCTACCGTTTTTTTGGTAAAAATATTTTTACAAAGTGGTTGCCGCCAGATCCGTTCCACAACAGCGGAAGTACGTTGAAGCCTGTTCGGGCCGTATGGAAAGCCGATACGGAGAACGGCGCAGTGAGGGGAGGTGCGGAACGACAGAAGCTATTCACCATGCTGGTTCTGATGAAAACGCGGAATAACGCGGTGTTAGCATGGTCATATTTCTCGGAGAAAAAATTTTTGTCCGAAAGCGAAAAAAGAGCTTGCCAAGGAAGGGGCTTTTCGCTAGAAATTTCTTCGCGCCGAAGTGGTGGAATTGGTAGACACGCTAGGTTCAGGGTCTAGTGAAGGTTCCTTCATGGGAGTTCGAGTCTCCCCTTCGGCACCATTTTTTAAAGCCGTTGCAGTAACATGCTGTGACGGCTTTCTTTTTTTGTTTGAAGCCGTTGAGTGAAGGGCTGGAAAGCCCTGCATGAGAGCAAAGTGTGCCACTTTGTGCCACAAGCTAGGTCACAACTGCCGAAAATCGGCAAGGACCAGCTATGCGAACGTCCCACGGCGGAACCCCCACTAGAAAAAATTCCTCATCATCCTCACCTTCATTTCCCGCCTATCTTTACCGACGCGGCGATATCTTCTATTTTCGTCCGAGAATACCCACAGGAAAGCAAGGGAAAGACGTTCCTTCCGAGCTCCGGATAAGCCTGCGTACGTCCTATGTACGCAAGGCAAATTCTTTGGCGCGGCATATCTATTCCGAGCTTCAAGCGCTTTTACAACGTGGTGTGGACTATCAGACTATCCGTAAGCGTCTCAATGGGCTCCTTCGTGTCCTTTTGGAAAAAAACAATAGGCAGCCTGATTCTCCTATCGTTGATGTTTCAGGCATCGATGAGATCAGCCATGAGGAATACTCTTTACGTCTTTTTCAAAATACACATCAGTTATTATTGAAAAGCAAAGAAAACCTTGAATGGAATATTAACAAAATTATTCCTTTACTGATTTATTCAGGATTATTTACAGAAAAAGAATTGGCAAAGGATGAAGATAAAATTCTAGCTACAAAATGCTATATGAAAATGATGGCTATGTTTAACAGTCTTTTCAAAACAAGAGAATTTGGAAAATACGAATTTGAGGAAGATTTCTGGAAAGAGGGTTCAATTGGTAGAAAACAAAAGTTTTATGATATTGAACAAGAAAAAATTAAAAGATATTTGTTGTCTGAAACAATAGAAAATTATATCACTACGAAAGTATCTGACGGTGCATGGAAAGATCATGTTGTTCAGGAGCATAAAGGTAGATTGTTTTTTGCTTTGGATATTCTTGGTGATAGATATATTGACAGCATTAGCCGAAAGGATATTCGAGAGTTTAGAGATAAACTATGCAAACTCCCTCCCCATAGATTTAATCGAAAGGAGTATAAAGGAAAAAGCGTAGATGAGATCATTGCAATGAATCCTCATAAGAGGCTGAGTGTGACACGTATCAATATAATCATTGAAGCTATTTCAAGCTTGTTTGAATGGTGTATCAATGAGGGTATATTATGCAGTCATAATCCGGCAAAGGGATTACAGATTAAAGATGAAAGGTCTGTGATAGAGTTTAGAGAACCGTTCAGTGTTGACGATTTAAATAAAATTTTTTTATCAGATGAGTTTAAAGATAAAAAGCGTGTAAATGAAGCTTACTATTGGTGTCCGCTTATAAGTCTCTACTCTGGAATGCGTTTAGAGGAAATAAGTCAACTGAGTGTAGATGACGTTTATTTTGTAGATGGAATATGGGTTTTTGATGTGAATACTAAGCCATCACGGGATGGGAGAAATGATAAGCAGGTAAAGAACAAAAATGCAGTTAGGATTGTTCCTATGCATAATAAATTGATAGATCTTGGATTTATTGAATATGTTGATAGTATCAAGATAAAGGGAGAAGAAAGATTATTTTACAAGTTAAATAAGACAGAAAGGTCTCCAAGATACGGAAAGCAGGTAGGTAAGAATTTTAGTGATATCATCAAAATATGCGGAATAAAGGGAAAGAAGAGTTTTCATTCATTGCGCCATACATTTAGTGATTTTTATAAAAAACGTCATCTTCAGAACGATGTGTTCAGACAGGTGTTTGGGCATGACATTCCTGAATTGGCGGCAAAACAGTATGGTTCAAAGTTTAGTCCAAAACAATGTTTTGATGAATTGATTAGTCAAATTGAATATGAAATACATGTATGAATTAGTTTAACTAAATACAGTCACTATATAAAAATAAGGTAATGATTTATGAATGGTTACTGTGAAAATGATTATATTTCAAATCAGCAAAAGGAGGATTTCTTTTTACGTATTGAATATTGTAAACGTCATTTTGAAGAATTTTCTTCAGAAGAAGAGTTTAATAGTGTAATATCTATAATACATAATCTTGAAAAAGAATATGAACTAATCGATGTCCGCGAGTGTATATATAAATACGACAGAGAAATTAGTTTATGTATGTATAATCCATCGAGTGACAGGAAAAGTATTGAAATAGATATTGATACTGTATCTTTTTTATATGATATTTCTAAAAAGTATAAAGTATATGCATCTGATATTTTATATCCTACTGATATGAAAGATTTGCTTAATAGATTGGGCGATAAAAGCTTTTATTTGCCATTTTTTGATCCGTTTGATGAAGAGGATGATAGTATCCATACTTTTGAGAAATATGGATATCTTTTAGTGGCGAACGAAGATGATAAAAAACTCAATATTTATATATAATTTGATGATAAATATGAAAAACAGGACGATTTAATATTGCAATTAAGTTATGAGATATGTCTTTTTAAAGAAAACAAAGGTATTTATTTGTCAAATAGTGATAAGGAAATTTTAAATAAGCTTGTTTCTGCTGACAAAACGGAATCATATAGAACAAATTCTTTTTATAAAAGGATAATTGGTTTGTATACTTGGGATATTTTAAGAGAAAACAGAAAGACAAATTTTACTGATATAAGGAATAGGATTGTATCTGAAAAACTATATAAGTATAATAAGAAAATATGCTCATTAGAAGAATGTAAAATGTGCTCTTCAAATGAAAATTGCTTAAAATCATTTATAATGAATTACAAGATAGCAGCATATTCAATCAAAAATCAAAAAACGACCCCGACATCTGAAACACCGGAAATGTATAAACCTACAGGAGAACATTATCTTGAGCGTTGTCCACTAGAAAATTAACAGTATATGCGAATAGTTTGAAGGCCTAGCGGTATACCGTTAGGCCTTTTCATATATTGCAGATAAGATTCAGTATGCGCGAATGTATCTTGGGAGGGGAACAAGCTTTTTGTCTTATTCCCCCCTGACATGGATACGAGAGCAAGTGTATTTCTCCGGATAAATAGGAAAGCACTCTTGGGAAGTAGTCTTCCTCTGTGCGGTCCGTTCCCCCTATTATCACAAAAACGGAGAAAGAGTCATGTCCGAATCACCCAAAAAGTCCCCCAGGCAACGGTTTCGTGAAGAACACGCGCAGTTTCTTGAAAGATTGTCCGCAGGCCTGACGGATCTTGAAATCATGCGCCAGATGGCGTGGAACAAGCTTCAGCTCAAGCGTCATCAGGCCGAGGCCTTTGCGGCTGGGCATCAGCGGACAAAGGCGGCTTACCAGACGGTTTCGCTGACAGACATGCCGGAGGACATTCGTAGGCTGTTTCCTGATGCGTCTCCGGACGCGCTGCTGAAGATCGAGACAGATGTTTCCGGTTTCATCGCCTCCCTGATGTAACAGTCCAAATGTGCGGGGGAGTTTTCCCCCGCAAAAGGAACACTAGTATGTACGATGGATGGCTGCTACGAATCCGACGCTCGCGTGACAGGTTGCTTGAGGACATTCGGGGTGCAAAGTTTTTTGCTGAAGTTCATGAGAAGACCTTCTCCAGGTTGCCATTGCCACCCGTAACTGAGGAAATCGTTTCCGCAATTTCTTCCGCCAGGCATGCGGATTTCAATCTCGTTTTTTGGGCTTGGCTCGGTGCCGTTGCCTTGGCGGACCACGGCAGGGCTTCCGTTTACCTTCCGGGAGCTGGAATTAAAAGCTCACTTTCCCTCCTGCTTATGGTTGGTGCGGACTCTGGAATAGGTAAATCTGCCGCCACTGCGGAGTTTTTAGATTTTTTCAAGAAAATTGATGAAAAAATTTTGCTCCATTACGAAGAGCTCAATGTCAAGGTTGCCGTTGACAACAGAGTGCGGGCTCGTCGTATGCGAGAGCTTTGTAACTCCTACGCCCGTACGGGAAATCCTGAACAGTATGAGGAAATGTTACAAGTCGAGAAAGAAAGGAAAAACAAGTTGGTGCCTCCATGTTTTACGCTTTCTAAGATCACAAGCGCCGCTTATTCCCGACGCATGGCTTCCCAAGGTTTTGTGGGAAGGATTGATCCAGAGGGGATACCCTTGCCCAAGGGGGCTGCGGATCAGCTCCGCAAATATTGGTCAGGCGAACCCCATGCTCAGGATCGTATTTCTCGTGGGCAGACTGTAAGTTACGATCCCGCTATCGTTGACGTCACCTTCACGCAAATCAGGCCGTTCCAAGCATTGCTCGATGATCCGGAAGCGAATAATCGCGGATTGATTGCACGCACGCTTATCTACCGACACTTGCCTAGTGAAATCATCTATCGGCACGAGAGGTATCCTTTGAGCGATGAGATACGGCAACGCATGGAAAACGTTTTATCCCAAATCATTGGGGCACTAGATGCTGTGCATGAAAAGGCGTGCTTTAGCATGGAGTTAAGCCATGATGCGGAACAATTTTGGAATAGTGAAAATGAACTATGGATGCAGAGGCTGAGGAATTGGGAAGAGCTTTGGAAAATTGAAGAATGGGTAAGACGTATAGGGGAGCATGCTCTCCGTATTGCGGGGATACTTCATCTTGCAGAGTACTTTAATCCTGAAACTTCTCCAATTAAGGAAAGTGAGATCCGCCTTGCGTTCGATATAGTTGAGGTCTTTCCCCTCACACGCAGATATGTGCTCGTAGTACGGCTGATGAGCGTGAACAAGCCTGTGCACGCGATGTTGCCTTATGGATTTTGGAGCACAACGTGGAAACGTTCATTGCAACTCAACTGAAACAGGTCTCAAATCCTCTTACCGGGCATCTGAAATTGATGTGGCGCTTTATTGTCTTGAGCGAAACGGGATCATTGTATCTATCGGCAATGATATCACCCTTCGGAGAAGAGGAAGGCCACGAAGTTGTGAATACAGAAATTTGTACTTCCAACCTAGTCTGCTATAAGGTCGGTTCCTCTCTTGAAAAGCCCTTTGAAGACGCGTTGGCCCTTCCTGTGATTGAGAGCACAAGATACGGTTCATTCTCGTAATGGATTACACAACGGTCATTGCCTATAACAGGAAAGTTAAAGATCAAGCTGTAAACCTCCCCAAGTTAGTACCATCCAATAGTAGAGATTTCCTGTAATTTCCTTTAATTGCGTGAGATGCCTGAACAGGTAGAACTCAAGTACCTCTTCCCTAGACCCGTAGACATTGGCACAAGATGGAGCCGCAAGTAGTTGCGGGTTACGCGAAGGCAGACGCTTTTTGTCTTCACGCCGAAGATTCATCTTTAAAAAGATAACATATCCCTAGTAAGGAGCTTGCCGAAACCGTAAAGAGAACTGATCGACCAGTTCCAGAAGCGCCAATGAGCGGCGAGTTATCCCTTGACCTGGACTTATACCGGTACACCGACCAAGTCCCAGCGCGGGTATGCCTGCCGTTCACTGAGATCGTACTCAGTTGTAGTAGTTCAGACTTAATCTGACAGCTCTCTCCGTTTTGATGGTTTTGCCTGTCCGATTAGTTAAGCTGTCCGACCTTTTCGTTCCAGAGGTTTGTGCCATCAAGCAGGGTCTGCATGGGCGTCCTGCCGCAGCACATTTTCCCTTGATGGGTTCTTTCTGTATTGTAGTACTCCAGCCAGATATCCAGATCGCTTTGCAGCTCCTCCAGAGAGTGGTATAATTTACGCCTGAATGCAACCTGGTAAAACTCATGCAGGATGGTCTTGTGGAAGCGTTCGCAGATGCCGTTGGTTTGCGGATGACGCGCCCTGGTTTTGGTATGTTCGATGCCGTTCACACCAAGGTAAAGCTGGTAATCATGCGTTTCCAGCTTGCCGCAGTATTCCGTGCCCCGATCCGTCAGGATACGGATAACTCCCATGTGCTGTGACGCAAAGAAAGGCAAAACCCGGTCGTTCAAAAGGTCAGCCCCGGTAATGGGTGTCTTGGTGGTATAGAGTTTGGCTGTCGCCCATTTCGAGTAGGTATCCACAAAGGTTTGCTGATAGATGCGTCCCACACCTTTGAGAGTGCCCACATAAAAGGTATCCTGACTGCCCAGATAACCGGGATGATGGCTCTCTATCACACCGGATGCTTCATCATCCTGCTTTTTACGCTCCAGAGCCTGTACCTGCGCTTCGGTCAGCACCAGACCTTGTTCAGCGGACATTTTTTCCAAAGTTGTCAGGCGCTGCTTCATGGAAGCAAGGTCATGACGCAGCCAGATGGAGCGGACTCCAGACGGAGAGATAAAGATGCCTTGCTTGCGGAGTTCGTTGCTGGCTCTGACTTGCCCGTATGCGGGAAATGCGGTGGCGAACTCGACAACAGCTTGCTCTGTCGCTTCTCCCACTCGATTCTTCAGATTTGGCTTTCTGCGACTGACCTCAAACAGGGCCTCAACCCCTCCCGCATCACGTGCGGCCTGATAGCGGTAAAAGGTATCCCTGGAAAAGCCCATGATGCGGCAAGCTTTGGAGATGTTACCCAGTTCCGCAGCCAGGTTGAGAAGTCCGGTCTTGTGTTTGATGACGCTTTGGTTAAAATTTTCCATCGGGAACTCCTTGGGCATGACGCCCGGTTGATGGGTTGTTTGCACTTCCATCAAAACGGAGTTCCCTTTCTTTTTCAAGGGCCTACTGTCAGATCAAGTCGAAACTAATTCATATCAAAGTCCCTAGAAGATATCCGGGGATACACTCTATGATGAAGTCATGCGTATCTTTTGATTTTGCCAATATAATAGCCGTACAGGGTACAGAGACTAAATCATGACGGCATCTCCAGCAGAAAATACCATCATGAGTATGGGCCGATACAATGCCCCCCCTCTACCGAGGGTACCACCTACAATGCCTCCGGTAAACTACCCCATATAAATTTATAAAAACTTCTAACCTTTTCTGAATCCTTCATAGTAGTAGGACTGTTCAATTCCCTTAAATATGACTTCACGATCATTGATCTTGTCCGTTAGGTTCGGTTGGATAAGCACACGCAGTTCCAGATCATTGATAGGGCTTCTTTCCATCGCTTGCAGGTAACGATCTTTGTCTATTCGCTGCCAATCTACGACCTTCTGAAAGTTCTTTTTCAGGATCATATCCAACCAGATACGTGTAGAACGCCCATTCCCTTCCATGAAGGGGTGGGCGATGTTCATTTCCACGTATTTGGCAATAATTTCCTCAAAGGTCCTCTCGGGCATTTTTTCAATAGCGGCGAGAGCTTCCTTCAAATACAGACTATTAGCAAAACGAAAATTCCCCTTGGAAATATTTACCTCGCGGATAACGCCCGCAAAATCATATAGCCCATCGAACAGATACTTGTGAATCTGCTGAAGTCCCTTGGTCGTACCGACTTCCATGGTGTCGAGAACACCGGAATCAAACAACCTGTGGGCATTATCCAGACTTGTTTCGTCAATTTTGTTTTTCATAGCTCCCCCCGAAGACTACTTTAGGGGAATTTGCTGGTACAGTCGTAGTCTTTCGCGTAATCATTTATCTATCGTTTGATTTTTTTCCCTTGCCTAGGGGAGGAAGGCTGTCAATATTCGGTTAAAAAATCATTTACGGAAATATAACCATACGCTGTTTCAGCATTTTTTACTGCGCTCAAAATGGCTTCCGACATGACGTCGGCAGCCAGCGTACCCAGCATATCCATGTCAGCCTGAACAGTGCCAACAGACATGGCGTAGACGCTGTCTCCGTCAGCTGACGTATGTACGGGGCGTATAGAGCGGGCAAGACCATTTTGTGCCATTCCAGCGATTTTACAAAGTCTGGACTTATCGAAACAAGCGTTTGTCATGACAATACCGATGGTTGTATTGCCGGTAAACTTGTTTTCTATGACCGTATAGCCAGCATACATATCCTCGACGGTTGGACGAAAGCCGGTCTTTTCCCCGTTCAGCATACCGGCAACCATTTTCCCCGTTTTCCAGTCATAAACGTCACCCAGCGCGTTTACTGCGACCAGTGCTCCAACCTTCAGCTCACCAATCTGGACGGCATGGCTTCCGATACCGGATTTCATGCAATAGCTCATCCCCCGATACTTTCCGACCGTTGCCCCTGTACCCGCACCGTAGTTTCCATCTCGATAGTTTCCTTTTTCCGACGCGACGCAAGCGGCATACGCCATATGGGCATCGGGACGGACAGCACAATCTCCAACGGTCAGATCAAACAAGCTCGACTGGCATACAAGGGGGACTTTGGTCACTCCTACGTCAAACCCGATGTGCCGTTCCTCCAGATAACGCATCACCCCACCAGCCGCATCCAAACCAAACGCACTTCCTCCGCTCAACACGATCGCGTGTATTTTGTCGGCGCTTGCGAGAGGAGAAAGCAAGCCTGTCTCTCGCGTTGCGGGTCCACCTCCGCGAATATCCAGCCCAGTCGGTGCGCCTCTATCGCAAATGACAACCGTACACCCTGTTCCCGCGCTGAGGTTTTCCGCCTGTCCAATTCGGATATTTTCAACATCTTTGATAGAAATCTGCCACATGGCGTATCCTCACATCAGGCTGATCAGAACTCGTTTATTTGGGGCAATGTCTTTATGATCTTTAGCGTTTCAAGACTCACCGTCACAATGCTCAACAGCAAATCCAGAATGTATCTCGGCTTGCCGTGTTCATCCGCCCAATCGTTAGGATCGTTGGTGATTCCGCTGGCCTTGTCGGTTTTGATTTGGTAGCGCTCCATAATCCATTCAATGGCGGAACGTCCGTTGACCACATACTCGTAGGCGTCCAGCGGGATGTTGGAAATCGTAATCCACGGATTGTATTCAATTACTGACTTGTCTCCCTTGTTTGGGAAACGCATCTTCTGCACACGAAAATTGCCGCTTTCCGCACCTTCCACCTTTACTTTAGGGCAGGCGGGTTGTGTTTCATAATTCAGGTGCAGATCGGCCAGTGAGCGTCCAGCCTTGCTGAAAGACCAGAAATCGACAGGCTTTTCCACCAGTGGCAGGCGCGGCAGCATCTTCTTCAAGTCCGCCGCAAAGGTCTTGCGGTAGTCCGGCGAGTGCAGCAGGCCATAGACATAATAAAAAATGTCTTCCTTCGTCACCTTAGGTCCGTAACTTGTCCGGCAGCGTTCCAGAATAAAGTTTGTTATGCCGTCCTTGCGCGTGTACTCGCTTTTTTCGCTGTCAAAGAGCGTCGGCTGATATACGGATTTTTTTTCATAATAGTACAGCGGGAAGCATTGAATCCCACCATCAAAGGCATTTAAGTCAAAAATATGAGAAGAAATAAGCGTACAGAATCCTTTTCGTTCTCCAACACCCGGCAAACAGATCACAAGATTCTTTGTTTCCGGCGTGGGAAAGAGTTTCGGCATTTGATAGACTCTTTCATTCATTTCCCGGTTAAAATAGACATGCAATCTGTTAAATGGACGATATAAACCAATACGGCAGTCTTTTTCCTCAAAGTTTATTTCTCGTTTTTTGGAGAAAGCAGTTTGAAGATTTGCAGACCAGCTTATTTTTGTGGCATCAAGTAACGGCGTGTCCCTGCCGGATTCCACCATGCTATTATAATAATCAACGGTAGACTGAATATTCTGCTGCAATTTTGTTTGCGAAAAATTATAACACCATGCGTCACGCTGGGTTTTCAGCCCATTGGAATAATACGGCACAAAGAAGGTCTGTTTATTATCCTTGTTGTCCTTGTCCCCAAGAGGAATGAAGCTGCCGAAAATGTCATTGCGCTGATTGAGCCAGTCGCCATGCACGTTGGGGCGGAGATGCGTCCAGCTCATGGCAGGATTGAGAATGCTGCGCTTTTCGGCAATGATGGCAAGTTTTTCTTCCCGGCTCAGATAATCGCCGATGTCGTGATACTGGATGAAGGCTTTGTCCTTGTGGACGGGATTTTTCACCAAGACGGTGATTGCCACGCCCGTCATGATATTAAAAACATTCATCCCTTCTTTTTTGGCAGACTCGCCCATTTTCCCACGAACACCACCGCGCACATTGAAGACATAGATGGCGCTGAATTCCGCTTCAAGGCATTTGCGGAAACCGTCCATAGCGTTACCGTCAATCCAGCCAGCATTGGAGACAAAAGCAATGATACCGCCGTGCTGTTTGTCCAGCCTGTCCGATGCCCAGCGGAAAGCCTTGATATAGGAATCATAGAGGGCGTTCTTGTTGGTCTGATTCGATTGCACGGCATAGGTAACGCCGATACGTTTTTCGAGCCTGGGATAGGATTGATTCTGCGCATCGTCATTAGCGGACTTCTGCCCCACGGAATACGGAGGATTGCCGATGATGATCTGAATGGGCGTTTTCTGCTGCGCCTGTACGCGTTCGGAGTTTTGCGGCAACGCCGGGGCATAGAGCCAGTTGGTATCGTCCATTTCTCCAAGCTGGAAAGTATCCGTCAGACAGATGCCGTTGAAGGGCGTATAGGCTACGTCTTCGTTCTGTGTTGCATGGTATGCGTTTTCGATATTAATGGAAGCGATATAATACGCCAGAAGAACGATTTCGTTGGCGTGCAGTTCATAAGCGTATTTGCGCGGCAAGGCTTCCGCGTTGATGAGTCCGCTTTGGATCATGCGTGCGATGAAGGTCCCCGTGCCGGTGAACGGATCGAGCACATGCACGTTCTCATCCGACAGCGAACGTCCGAACGTGGCTTGCAGTACATCGGCCACGGAGCGGTTGATGAAATCCACGACTTCCACCGGCGTATACACGATGCCCAACTTTTCCACTGTCAGGGGGAAGGCAGTGCGGAAAAATTTGTCATACAGCTCGATGATGATGCGTTGTCTGCCTTCGGCATTGTCGATGCCGGAAACACGCATTTTCACGGATTCATAGAAGCGTGACAGAACCAGCGTATCCTTTTCCAGAGCCTGTTCTTCCAGAAGGTTGACCATGCCTTGCAGAGCCTTGGAAACGGGATTGCTCCGCACAAAGGAGTAGTTATTGAATAGGGCTTCAAACACCGGCTTGGTGATCATGTGCTGAGCCAGCATTTCCACCACTTCTCCGGGCGTGACGGATGGATTGATGTTCTTGCGCAATCCGTCAAGAAAATCGTCAAAAGCGGCTTTATGCGGACCGGGCGCGGCAATCAGGCGGTTGATGCGCTCCATGTACCCTTGGGCAATTTTTGCTACGTCAGCAGCCCATTGCTCCCAATACCGCTTGTTACCGACTTTCTGTACCATGCGGGCGTAAATGGCGTTTTGTAGTTCCTTCAATTGCGGAAGGGGAAGCTGTACGGCTTTTGCCTTGCCGTCTCCTCCGGAAATTCTGTCACCCGTATCTGTTCCAGAGCCGTCACCAATACCGCCGATCAGCACGGAGCCGCCACCGGCAGGTTTATGGCGGTTAAGCTCAATTTTGTTGACCGTGGCGCTGAACCGGTCATCGTGCGCACGCAATGCGTTGAGTACCGTCCAGACTACGGCAAAACGCTTGTTGTCGTTGAGCGCTTCTTCCGGCGTGACATTAGCGGGGATGAGCACCGGAATGATGATATAACCGAACTTCTTGCCCGGCGCAGTACGCATGACGCGCCCAACGGACTGCACCACGTCGATCTGGGAGTTGCGCGCTGAAAGAAAAAGAACCGCATCCAGCGAAGGGACGTCCACCCCTTCAGAAAGACAGCGTACATTGGTCAGAATACGGCATTCATTACCGTCGGAAGGCGAGGCATTGAGCCACGCCAACTTTTCATCCCTCGTCGTGGCGCTCATGGTGCCGTCCACATGCTCGGCGGCAACGCCCACCATTTCCTCTCGCTCTTTCTGCGTCAGACTGTCGTAATAGCTGTCCTTGAAGCTGGAGAAGACCGCACTGATTTTTTGAGACGTCCTGATGTTCTGACAAAACGCCACAGCCTTGCGCATGGGCGAGGGATCGGAGGCTTTCAAAAGCCCCTCGTCAACAAGCATCCGTTTGGAGAGCGCGTTGATACAGCCGATGAGCTTGCTGGCGTCATCCGTATCTATTTCTTTGCTCCGATCAGCCACGGCCTCCTGCAAAGCGGCGGGAATCTGACTTTCACTCAAAGTCAGGACCAGCACCTTGTAGTCCGCCAGCAGGTTCTTATCCACGGCCTCGCCAAAACCGATGCGGAAAACTTCCGGCCCATACATGGCCTCGTCATCCATGGAACAAAGATAGGCATCGGCTTCTTTGGCCTTTTTCTTGCTCTCCTCCGCGTACAGGCGCGGCGTAGCCGTCATGTACAGACGTTTTTTCGCCTGAATGAAGGTGTTGTCATGTACCTTAACGAAGGCGGAATCGTCTTCATCCTTCAGCGTGACGCCGGTGGTGCGGTGAGCCTCATCGCAGATGATCAGGTCAAAACCCCGCTGGAATTCTTTCTGAGCATTGGCGACAACAGCAATGGACTGGTATGTGGAAAAAACAACGACCACTCCATCCTTGTGAAACTTTTCAGACAGACGGAACTGTCGCACGATGTCCGTCACTCGCGTTGATGCGGGAAAAGCCAAATCTGTGACGCTGTAACCGTCCGTGTCATCATCACTTTTTTTCTTGCTTTTACTGACTTCCGGATCGGAACAAATGCAGATGGGAAAAATGGGTATGGAACTTTCCGCCGTCCACTCTCGGAGCGTTTGTCCCACAAGCGCAATGGACGGAGCCAGAAACAGCACCACTCCCCTGCCACCGGTTTCCTTCTCCATAATTTTCAGAGAGGTGAACGTCTTGCCCGTACCGCAGGACATGATGAGTTTGCCGCGATCTTTAGTCTGGAAATGCTCATGAAAGACCGCAATAGCCTTCTCCTGATGAGGACGCGGAGACTTTTTGTGCTGACGGGCTTCTGAACCGGAAATACCGCTGTCCAGAGCCTTCCAGTCCACAGGAGCCGATTTCAGGTCCGCGAGGCTTATGCGTTGTACTGGAGGCACCTGATGCCGGATAGCGTTTTCAGCCTCGCTGCCCCAATTGTTGGTAGTAGAAATCCAGAGGCGCAAGGCAAAAGAAGTCGTCTGGTGTTGATCGTTGACGAACTGCTTGCTGGACGTGGCCAGAAAACTATCCACAGCGGGTTTGTCAATCTTGGCCTTTTCATCATAGCACTTGCACTGAATGGCCCAGAAATCGCCTTCCACCGTCTGGGCAACGAGGTCTATGCCCGTATCCTTGCCTCCGAGGTTTTCCTTGTACGGAAACTCCCGCCAGAGCCAGACATGCTGGAACTTGCCTTCATACCACGGTACTGTTTGTAGAAAAGCCTGCATCAGGCGTTCAAAGCGATCTCCCTTGTCCCGTTCTGAAAAGGAAATGGCGCGATACTTGGCAAGAAGATCTTGGAAGGTCATGGGTGCTCTCCTGAGAAAAAATAGGGCATTTAAAATTATCGCAGAACGCTACAAAAGAGAATCCCCAAGATGGAGGAAATGTATTTTCAGAATACGTCAGGAATCAGCCTTACGGGATAGCGATGCGTCACAGAAACTGACTGATCATGTGCTTTGAAATAACTGTCCAAGGTAGGCATCTCCAACCCACTTCCAGTAAAAGATTCTCCATTATCGCAAACTATTTTTCTATACTATTCCACCAATTGATACGAATAATTCTAATATTTTTTGATAGAAGCCTGCTGCATGACATATCCTCATATCAGACAAAAATAAAAAAGCTATGCTGTGTACATCTAAAGTACGACAGCATAGCTTTTTAATAAACATATAAATTATTCTGATTTTTCATATTCTTTATTGATTTTTTCTATAATGACATCCTTTTTTACTTTTCCTCTTGCTTGTTGCGCCTTCATAACGTTATCGCAAACTTTTTTAGCATGATTATTTGACATTAGTTTTTGTCCAGGAGCATATCCACACAATTTTTTATATTCATCAACACTGATACCATGCGTAGCAAGATGTCTCAAAGTAAGAGAAGAACGTTCTTTTCCACACAGACAACATTTAATTGCCTCATCCGTAATGGCTTCGTTAGGTTTGATGACAAGATCACGTTTGGTAAATTTCTTTTTAGGAGTAGAATCAACTGTCGTTTCTATTTGTTTGAGTTCCTCGGCATTCTGTGCGACAGATGAAGGTGTGATATCAACACAACTCCGCAAACTCTGCCTACGTTCGATTTCAAGGTTAAGAATTTTCGCCTTCTCGTATTGTTCCATGACAAATTCTATAGGTTGATCGCTATATTTATTAAAAATAGCATTGAACAGATCCTTATCTTCAAGAGCCATGATGTACCTCCTGTATCGTTTTAAACAACGATACAGGAGAATGTTTTCATTTTCAAGTCAGATTTATTTGCTTCTTCTATATTCATCTATAAGATCGACAACTTCTTGATACAAATCCAATAATTCCAATCCTCCTAGCTCAGCACATTCCGTAAGCATTTCTCGCACAGAAGATGGTATGGCAGGAGGGTTTTCTTCATTGAGCATGGCAACGAGAGCATCACCAAAAAATTTAAGCAAATCATTAGCAAAAACTATTTTAACAGGAAGATCATCTTCACAATATTTCATACCATTCGTCCTTATTTATAACATAATTTACTAATTACGCAAGAAAACAATATCTATCAATGTTGAACTTGACATCTTAACCAATGAATAAAATTATCCTTCTCATAAGCAACTTTTTTGCCAAATCGTATTTTGATTGTTGGTCCTTTAGACAGTGCATCAAGATTGGATAGTGTTTTAGGCTTAATCAGACCACCTGTAAGTTTTGAGACTTCGTTTCTTGTGAACACAGGTGGTAATTCATTTTCTAACTTTTCAAAAAATAATTGCTCTTCTAACATCATGTTACTTTCCTTTTGTAAAATATTTTGTCTTTTTCTACATATTATATTAATATTTATTATTTTAATAAAAAAACAACTTATTTTTATTATGTAATTACATTTAGATATATAATACTATCTACATATTCTATACATTCTCTGTCGCACGTCGCACAGCACGCACAGTATTTTTAATATACTTTCTGCGACGTGCATTATGAGAATCATTTCATGACAATATTTTCCCATTTTTAGGCATATTCTGCATCAAAAATCTATCCAATATCTATGTTCTGTCTAATTTTATTCTGTAATATGTGTGCGACGTGCGACGCACATCAAAACACCATTTTTTTCATATCAAACGCTATTCAATCAGGTTACAAAAAAGAGTTGCATTCTTTATGAATGCAACTCTTTTTTCTATAAACTAGTTTTTTCTCTATATAAAAAAATATGCTGTGCGACTTGTGCGACGTGCGACAGGCTATTTTTCACTACCCTGTCAGTAAATTCGTCGCACAGTTCTCTATTCGGAATCGCACATCGCACAGATACTATTTAAAATATATTTTCTTCACTCATCTTTTTAGAATCAAAACTAAACTGATGAACTTTACCTTTTTCAACATTATTCTGGACAACTTCATTTTCCCACTTGAATGGAATCAAAGCCCATCCTCTCATATTCGCGTTCTTGTCCGGAATTCGTTTCGTCTCCATGATATTTCCATTACTATTTCTTGCTATCCAGCCCAACTCTACAAGTTTATTTTTTACACTCTTCTTGGATACGCCCCGAAGAATTTCCCTTTCAAAAGGCTCTGACAAGATAAAATAAATCATCGTATCATTTTCTTTAAACTTATACCCAAAGAACTCCGCATAACAAGACCCCACATTACTGTAAGTTATCTCCTTAAAACCACTGTCTCCGTATTTTCGAATAAAAATCTTAATCCGTTTGAGTACCTCTTCAACTTCGAGATCCCCTACACTCGAACGACGCTCAAGCCATTTTTTGAAACAATACTCAGAAGCGGCAATCGCGGTTCCACAATCCCACGGCAAAATCCCGAACTGAATCGCAAGTTCACCCGCTCCGGCTATCATTCCAAAGTTATCGGCAACGCGCACCACTTGTCCTGAAGCGTCCTTGGGACAGTAT
>OJJD01000392.1_pt1 | contig 22216 bp, 17 predicted proteins | sample 1596011 | NCBI WGS metagenome assembly OJJD01 (sample SAMEA4350113, study PRJEB24818) | metagenome | biome: human; feature: gut; material: faeces | place: Denmark | collected 2013-09 | reverse complement strand
CTCTCTTGAAAACTTTGGGTATATTTTGTTCTTTCCCTACTTTAAATATCCACGATTCGTTTACTCCATATTTACTTGCAACTTCAGCGGTAGTATAAAAATCAGTAATAGGAGTGTGAGAGATTCTGTTTCGTTTTACATAAGAGGTAGAACTCATCATTGAGTCTATGTCTGACTTTCTAATCCTTGTGAATCTACTGCTAAATTGAAAAGCAGGTATTTTCCCTTGGTAAATCATCTTATAAATAGATGATAAAGCTATATTCAAAATCTCTGCACATTCTTTAGGGGATAAAAACTCTTTGTCCTTGAGAGGTTGAGTTCTTTTTACTTCAATTTTGGTTGCTATAACCTCTTCTGCACTTTTTACCTGTTTTGTTCTTAATGCACGTTTGTATGCATAACCGTTACATTGTTGATGCAACATCGAAACATGTTTAATTATCAGCGTTTTAGCATTTTAATCGGTACAAATAAATTTTTGACAAAGAATTCATTTTCGATGCAGCATATTATGCTAATTGATTATCAGTAGTTTATGGCTTAAAAGATAGACTGCTCAAAAAATTACTTGTTTTTTCGTCAAAAATCGAAGATTTAACACTTTTCTTCGTTGCCAGTCTCAAAACAGAGGGAAAATGGGGAAAATCGCTCTCTTTCGCCTCGAAACCTCCGCTTCGCAAAGATAAGGTATATCGGGGATTATTTCGCCGGTTCAGGCTGCAAAATGGAAGACAGATTCACAGATTTCCGGGTTGTTTTCTTGTGACCTGGTAGGAGGTGAGTATTGCTTTGCTTGGAGTTGTATTTTGCTCAATCTTCATACTTAGATTGCTCATATTTTGCAGCCAAAAGAGAAAGTCTATAGGTCTGGTTCGGCTTGGTTTGGGCGAAGCTATCTCTTTTTCTCCCCTTTGTTAGCTTTACTTTAATGAACGTATATATGAATACGGAGATAAAGTAAAGTTGGTTTCGATAATTTATGCTGTGATTCGCTTGAAAAAATGTTGTGTAATAGGGATGATTCGTTGGAAAAAGTGTAACTAAATTCGATTTATTCGCTTGAAAAAATGTATTTAACCTTGGTTTATTCGCTCGAAAAAGTGTAATTTTGTAGCGGAAAGAATAAGATTGCGTTATGCTTAAAAGGAAAATAGAAACATATTTAGCTAATTGGAAAGAGGCCGAGGGCAGAAAGCCCCTTGTGATAAAAGGTATTCGCCAGTGCGGGAAGGCATATATTGTCCAGAAATTCGCAAGGGAGAATTATGAAAGTGTGGTCTATATGAACTTCATTCTTGAACCTGACAAGAAGTCTGCCTTTACTGGCAATATAGATGTCGATACCATCATTCTCAACCTCTCTGCTTTGATTCAAGGCAGTCGGTTCATTGAAGGGAAAACCTGCATTATCCTTGACGAGATTCAGGAATGTAAGGAAGCAAGGACAGCCTTGAAGTCATTTTATATAGACGGACGTTTTGATGTTATTGCCACAGGTTCTCTTTTAGGAGTGAAAGGCTATGGTCAAAGCAAGAAAAAGAAAGAGGATGTCGGGCAAGATTCTGTTCCTGTCGGATATGAAACCGTAATTGATATGTACCCATTGGATTTTGAGGAATTTCTATGGGCAAACGGAATCGGTGAGGCTGTTATCGATTCTGTCAAATCATGTTTTGAGAACGAAAAGGCTGTTCCCGATGGGATTCACAAGGCAATGATGGAGCTGCTATACAGATATGTTATTGTAGGAGGGCTGCCGGAAGTGGTGAATTGCTTCCTTGAAACCAAGAATATCGAACTCATATATAAGAAGCAGCGTAATCTTATTGCCGGATACGAAGAGGATATGGTTAAATATGCAGATGATGCGGACAAATCTAATATCCGTGAATGTTTTGAATCCATTCCGAAGCAATTAGCCAAGGAGAATAAGAAATTCCAATATTCCATAGTCAAAAAGGGAGGAAGGTCTTCTCAATACATCGGTAGCATTCAATGGTTGGAGGATGCCGGAATAGTCCGTAGGTGCTATAACACGCAGATTACGGAACTGCCGTTGGAGGGCAATTCCATCAAAGATTGTTTCAAAGTGTACACTACTGACATAGGTGTCCTTGTAGCAATGCTCGACTATGGCACTCAGGCTGATATATTGAAGGGGAATCTTCTTGGATATAAGGGAGCTATCTTTGAGAACCTCATGGCGGATTTCCTGTGTAAGTCCGGACAGAAGCTATACTATTTCCATAAGGACAGTGGGCTTGAACTGGACTTCTTGGTAAGGTTCAAAGGCGAATGCGTCATCCTTGAAGTCAAGGCTAAGACCGGTAAGGCAAAAAGTATGGCTACCATTCTTAAAAATAAGGATGTGTATCATGTCAAGAATGCAATCAAGTTGGGGCAATATAATGTAGGACGTGAGGGAGATATACTCACCATTCCGTTGTATATGGGATTCCTTGTCGAAGACAGGCTTGCGGACGTTATCATTCCTGATGTTGATGTGAGTCTGTTGACTACTATTTAAAAATTTTGATTATGGCAAAACAGATATTAGTTGGAATTGAAGAACAGAATTTGAATGAGGTGGCTCACTATCTGGTGATATACTTCCCATACAATGAGGAAATGTGTAGCTATACAGATGATTGGCTTGGTGAGCTATATGAAAACAAGTATCCTTTGGTTTCTAAAGGGATGTGGTCTGGCATAATTGACTTGAAAGTTCATAAACTTCTTGATTGGAAACCAGAATATGGAACTTTATATCTTCAAGCTAAGGTATGTGATAGCGGAACCTATTTCTTGCTTGATAAAGATAAAAAGGTAATATGTAAAATTACCGATTATGTACCTAATGGCTTAATTCCGGAGGCGGATGATTGTGGGGATTATATCCGTTTAAGAATCAAACATGACGGTATGATAGAAAATTGGATGGAGAAGCCAGACTTTTCCGACTTTATTAAAGATGCTGATGCTGTTAAGAAAATTGATACGAGCATAGAAGAAGAACCAATACTCGACACTAAAGTAGAGTTCACTTATAGCCATCTTATGGCAAAACTGCTTCGTCTTCCGAAATACCTACAATTGGAAATAGGGAAGGCACTGATAGCAAATGCATCAGAAGGTTTTGAGGAAGAGGATGATGAAGATTCTCTCTAATCAGATGGAAGATTAAGAATGATATACAGCTGCAATAATTTGATTATTAAAAGTATAATTCTATGGATATATTAAGTCTCACCAAAGTAACATCATCGTTCATCCTAACTTTAATAGAAAGAGACGATGGACAAAAGAAACAAATTTTGGAGACGCCAACAAATGGCTCGTGTGTTTAAGGCTCGCATGATTCTTTATGCCGCTTATGGTCATTGCATCATTCGTGAGGATGGAAGCTATTATGAGCATCCCCGTTGGTTTGAATTGGCAAAAGAGAAATGGGCACAAGTTTACAAAACAACAGGTACTCCGTGTAGCTGTTGGATGTGCAGGGGATTCGAATATGACCGCAAGGAGTATAAGAAAGAGACTCGGCGGATTATTCGGGAATCAATGGAGTGAGCTAAATGATAAGGAACTGAATCTGTGTATTAATTGCATAGGTTCAGTTTTTATTATGCGGCATATAGGCAAAAGGTTACGTGGATTTTCTCAGAAAGCGATGTGTGATATGGAATTTATTTGCTAATTTTGCGCTGAGTTTGAAACGATATAAAAACTAACAATGCAAAGAAATAGCATGAACATATTATCGAAGGTCACAATTTGGGGTAACAAACGCCCTGAATCTGTACTGTGTGTTCATGTCTTTGGCATTGAACCTTGTATTATAAATACTTTCCAACGAAGAACATAGCATGGTGTAGTTTATTCTACCCCTGATTGAAAATATAAACTGAATAGTTGGAGAGTCTTTACCGAACTTTCCAACTATTTTGTTTTTATACCCATTTGTGACAGTTATCTTACGATGCTTTTCTGTCATTTCCGTCTGATGGGTGATTGACAAACAGATTATTAACGTGCAGCGATGCACATAAATTGAGAAGAAATGAATTATAAATTTGATGGCAGTAAGGTATTTTTTACATCTGATACCCACTTTTATCACGGAAATATCATTCGTTTCTGCAACAGACCTTTTGAGGATGTGGAAATGATGAATGAAACGATTATCTCCAATTGGAATAATACAGTTGGCTTGGATGATACTGTTTTTCACTTGGGTGATTTCTGTCTGGGCGGTTCAGCTGAATGGACTAAAATTCTTGATAGATTGAATGGCAAGATATATCTGATTCTCGGCAACCATGATTTAAAGAACTTGAGGCAGGGGTATGTCGATAGGTTTGAGCATGTGACCATGCAGATGCATATAGAAGTGGATAAACAGAAGATATATTTGAATCACTATCCGTTTCTGTGCTTTGATGGCGGCTATAAAGATGTATGGCAACTGTTCGGCCATGTGCATACGAGGAAGAATAACACTGGAATTGATGCAGCCCGGCTTCAGTATCTCTATCCTACACAATATGACGTAGGTGTTGATAACAACAACTTTATGCCGGTTTCATTTGCACAGATGAAGATAATTATTGAAAAACAAGTTGAACAATTAAAAATGAAAGAGCAATGAAGATACAATACATGAGCGATTTACATCTGGAGTTCAGGGAGAACAGCAGATATTTAAAGCATAATGAATTACCTGTTACCGGTGACGTGCTGGTTTTGGCTGGAGATATATTCTATCTTAGGGATAGAATAGCTCCTATGATGAAATTCTGGAAATGGGCTTCGGATAATTACAGGCAGGTTCTGATTGTTCCCGGCAATCACGAATACTATAATTATTCGGACGTGATGGAACGAGGGCTACAATGGAAGTGGATGTTCCGTGAGAATGTAGGGTTCTATCAGAATCAGGTAATCCGTATCGATGATACCGATTTTGTCCTGAGTACGCTATGGTCACGGATTAACCCGAATGACGAGTATTTCGTGTGGAAAGGTATGAATGACTTTCGCCAAATCAAATTTGACGGAAAATTGCTACAGGTAGAGGAATTCAATCGGATGCATGAGACCTGTATTGATTTTATCCGGAAAAGTGTCGAAGAGAGCACGGCTGGTCATATTGTGGTGGTTACTCATCATTTGCCTACTTTGGAGGTGATTGATCCACAGCACAAGAACTCCGTACTGAATAGTGCATTTGCTAGCGAATATGGTGATTGGATTGCCAACAGTCGGATAGATATTTGGATTTATGGACATTCACATACCAATATAGACACAGAGATTGGTAGTACAAAAGTAATCTGTAATCAGATGGGATATATTTTTGCGAATGAGCACATTGTGAATGGGGTTGATCCGAAAAAGCATGTTGAAATTTAATGAGCATTAAGCAATGGATGAAAGAATAATAGATAGAAAACTCTTTATTGATTTGGCAAATGAGGTTGGCTTGAACGCTTCGCATATAGAAGCAATGGGTGAAATGCGTCATTGTGAAATCACAGTTAGCGGCAATATGCTGGAACGTCTAGTTGAAATTCAGCATCAGTTCGAGCAACTTACCGTAATGGGGGATGATGAATACCGTGGCTTCTACATTGTGGTACCGCGACCCACTCCAGAGGAATGGGGTGATGTCGAGGAACTGATTGCTTCGGGAGAGTATCAAAGCAAAGAAGCCTTCCTTGCGGACTGGCTTGCGTTCAATCCAACGGAAACGCAGTGGTTTCATGTTACCTCTTATAAATACGAAGAGTTCCGGTCGATTCGCATTACAGACCGAAAACATGCGCATTTCGTCATAACAAATCGCTCCTCTTGTGCCGACGGAGAATCAGATGACGGATGGTATCAGGATTCCCTTGCCCGACTTTTCTGCTATTTGCAGAGGCTGGTTGATGTTATTGTTGCAAATCCTGATGGGTTCAACGACTATGTGGCGCACAATCTGCCGTGCCAGCAACGGATTGGGCGGATTGCACGAAAGGAACTCAATAGGATAGCTCCGAGCTTTAAGATTAATGTGGAAGATCGGGAAACAGCGATAAAGGCTTTGGAGGATTCTGCGAAGGAACATTCCGCACTTCATCTGAAGACTATGACCATTCGGCAATATTGCACATATTATCGTATCGCTAACGAGGCTTATGAGGCATACTACCGGAAGCGAAGTATTGGAAACCGTCTCTACGAAGAACAACCGAATATCCCGGAAGAACTGCGAGATGTAGTCTATTACAAACGAGTGAAATTCGTAGATGTAGATAAACTCTATGACATTGACAGCCCGGAGGATTTTATACGGTTTGCAACAGACCACTATGGCGAGTTGGGGTTTTCGCGCTTGAACATCATTGCATCGAAGGTGCCACAGCAGGGTTGGATGATAGTTGTTTCTAATAGCTACTCGGCAAATGTCGAGCTGGCCATTGAGGTTGCCACTGCTCTATATAAGGTCGGAGTGCCATTATTGATTCGTGATGCCGAGAAACTTTTGAGGATTCTGCGCGAAGAAGATTATGTGCGGTTAATTCCTAATACGTACCATAACTATATGGGTTATCAGGAAGAAGGTACTGTTTACGAACTGCCGTGGGAATACGAATGCTCAGACGATAGTGAATCGGATTTGACTTTGGAGCAATACAATGCGATTGTTTCTCTTGCGGAATGGCAGGATGAAGAATTGGTGAAGCCCATCGAGTGATGCTTAAATTGAAGAAGCTGGCTTTTATCTTGGAAATAATCATAGATAAAGGTAGAAGTCTGCTTCTTTGAAATCTCTATTTTGGTAGCAAAATCAGTATTTAATAGTCGTATCTTTTGAATTTGTGATTTTTGCGTCCGCAATACATCATTAAATAGATATAAAGTAGTATCTTTGCATATTATATGATGAGTTAATATGACAAAGAATACAATGGGAACCAAGTTGCCCCGAAAGTTGGAGCAGAAAATGTCAGTTGTGGGAGAGCAGATTAAACTGGCTCGCTTGCGCAGGAATTTGAGCGTAGCTCAGGTGGCAGAACGTGCCACCTGTTCTCCGTTGACTGTGTCCCGAATAGAGAAAGGTGCGCCGACTGTGGCAATCGGAATTTATTTGCGAGTGCTCTATGCTCTGCAACTGGACGATGATATTCTGTGGCTAGCCAAAGAAGATAAATTGGGAAAAGCCTTGCAGGATTTGAGTTTGAAGACAAGGGAACGTGCCTCAAAAAAGGAGTAAACGATGAAGATGTTATATGTTTATGCCGATTTTGACTGGCTCAACGAGACAGAACTCGTTGGCGAGTTAGGCTATGAATCTCTTCGTGGCTCGGACAGCTATTGCTTTACCTTCAGCGATGAATGGCTGAAGAAACACGGAGATTTATTTCTGAGTGATGACCTCAATAATTATCCGGGACAGCAATATACGCAACCGGAGAAAGATATATTCGGATGTTTCTCGGATGCTTTGCCGGATCGTTGGGGACGAACGCTGTTGTTGCGACGTGAGCAGATTGCTGCGATGGAAGAGGGGCGACCGGTACGGAGACTATCTTCTTTCGATTTTTTGACTGGTATCGATGACTTTTCCCGAATGGGTGCTTTCCGTTTCAAGGAGTTAAAAGACGGAGGATTTATAAATGTAAGTGAGTTGTTGAAAATCCCACCTCTGGCGGATATAAGGGAGTTGATTGCGGCCAGTGCGGAAATTGAGAAAAGTGAAGAGGGGAATGTCCTGCCTGACAGGAAATGGGTTGCCCAACTCGTGCAGCCCGGTTCTTCATTGGGAGGTGCAAGACCTAAAGCCAGTGTGATAGACACGGATAAAACGCTTTATATAGCCAAGTTCCCTTCTCGCAAGGATGATTATGATGCCGGACTTTGGGAGCATTTCAGTCACCTTCTTGCTGCAAAAGCCGGTATAAATGCCGCAAAGACCAAAGTGCTGGCAACAGGAAAGAAATATCACACGTTGCTTTCTCAACGCTTCGACAGAACCCAAGAGGGGAAACGGATTCACTTTGCTTCTGCAATGACTTTATTGGGACTCAATGACGGTGACAATGCAACTACAGGGCATGGTTATCTGGATATAGTCGATTTCATAATCCAGAACTGCACGAATGTGGAAGAGAATCTGCAGGAACTCTATCGCCGTGTGGCTTTCAATATCTGCATTGGTAATAGCGATGATCATTTCCGTAATCATGGTTTTCTTTTGACTGCAAAAGGTTGGACGCTTTCTCCTGCATATGACATGAACCCTACTTTGAATGAGTATCAGAGTCTGCTTGTCTCATCAACCTCCAATAAGGCAGAACTGGGTATTTTGCTGGATGCTTGCGAAGACTATATGCTAAACCGTACAACAGCAGAAAAGATTGTTGTTGAGGTAACTGAAGCTATAAAAGGATGGCGAGAATTGGCAACACGATTGGGGATTTCCAAGAGAGAGATGGATATGTTTGCCGGAGTGTTGGATGAGCGATGTAAGATGGAGTAGTTTCAGTTAGATGAGTTTATAATTGTAATAATGATTTTGCATAACAATAATTTAACATTGTAAAAAGATTAAAAAAATGAAACATATATCTGTTCGAGTACCTTGGCACGACAATGGTTGGAATTCGCATGTATGTGCAAATCCTCGTTGTAATACATTCTGTAAACAACTACCTAATATTGTCAACTCAAAAGTAGATTGTGAGCAGTTGTCGTGTGGAATCGACTGGTCTAAATTAACTACAAAAGAACGTCCTGCTTGTGCTGGAGAGAATGGGGGATTCATGAATTACAAGGCTTATGAGCGTGAATTTATTCACATATATGCTTGGAATTCAGACAATCCACATTCTAAGTTATTACCTACAAAAGTAATGATACCAGCTTATTCAGCTCTTGGAATACCATTCCGTTACTTGAATATGGATGCACAGAAAGACCTTAGCAAGGAGCATCCTGAATTTCGCCCTGCCGAAAGTGCACCTTTCGGTTCGGCTTGGGTTTATAATCCTGAGCGATTGTATGATGTGCTTAAATGGTTCAGCTCAGAGATAACCGAGGAATCGATATGCGTCTTTTATTGTAAGAAAGGCAATCCGATTGACGATGAAGGTTTACGAATGATTGTGGGAATGGGGGATATAGTAAAAAATTGTGGTGTTCAAGACTACGAAACAACTGCCGATTATACATATCCCTTATGGGAGATAATGTTCTCTCATTCCATTCGCCCAGACCTGAAAGAATCTCGCGGCTTCATTCTCCCCTATAAAGAATATCTGGAGTTGGATGAGAATATATTCCAAGGGAAGGGTCTGTCAAAGATACAGGCTCTTGATGAGATCAAATTATCGCTGGATAAATTTGACAGTAGCGGAAAGATATTTGATGAACTATCATATGGTTGTGATTTTATAAGCAATCATTCAATGCTATTGATTCTTGAAGCTGCTCGGCGTTCGTTGGAGGCAGTAATTCGACATGGCTTGGCTGGCTCAATCGAGGGATGGCAATGTCAACTCAGGTGGATTGATGCCCGTATTGAGCATGTCAAGAAACAAATCACTCCCTTCCCTTCATTCGCTTCAGCACTTAAAGCGCTGGGAATAGATTATGGCAATCTGATTGAAAGCGACCTGCGAAAAAAAGGATGTGGACCGAAAGACAATCCCTGGGGGCATTTTGAAAAGTTGCTAAATAAGGAAATCAAAGTTGATAGTGCTGTTTACAACTCGTCTCTTCCTACGTATCGAATAAGTTGGGAGGGCCAAACAAGTAATGTACGTGAGCGTCTTATCACTTTATCCAGATTTGAACTTGAATCCGATGTTATTGAGCATTTTATAGATGATGTAGAGTCTGATATACTAAGCAATCCATACCTCATCAGCGAATGGTGCGCTCGGAATTTTATAGAGAAAGTTTCAACGCGTACAATTGATCTTGGAGCCTTCCCCGACCCAACAATTCAGGGTGATAATGTTCCAGTGCCTCCGTTCGCAGCGGAGTCCATTTTGGATACTCGACGCCTTAGATCATTAGTCGTTGAAAGGCTTTATTCCGTTCTAACAGATGGTGATACCCTTGTGTCAATAAAAGAGATGGAGGACTATCTGCGCGACATAATGACGGAAGAAGACAAAGCTCGCCTCCCGAAAAACATACTTCTCACACATCGCCAGTTTTTTGAAGTATCCTTCGATTATGTTCCTGATGAGAACCCTACTGCTATCCAACTCAAGGAATATTATCAAATGGAGGAGTTTCTTCGGAAAGTGCTACGAGAAAGAGAGATGTTAAGAAGCCTACCGGTGAGGACTGGCTATCCCTCGCTATGTCAGACAAGAATTATGATCCTACAAACGAGCGCAGTCAACAGGCTACTGAGCAGCAGGCCAAAGCTCTTGAAATGATGGACAAAAAGCGCCTTTCAGTTCTCACGGGAGGCGCAGGTACCGGTAAGACTACCGTAGTGAGATCCTTTCTCTGTTCTGACAAGATAAAAGCAGAAGGCGTTCTGCTGCTGGCTCCCACTGGAAAGGCGAGAGTAAGGCTCAGTAATATGGCCGAAAATGTGAGTTCAAAAACCGTAGCTCAGTTTCTTGCCAGTCTCGGCGCCTTCGATTTTGAAAACATGAAACCGCGTCTAACTGAAGACTCGCGCAAATACTCACGTGCTAAGAATATAATCATTGATGAATGTTCGATGCTAACTACCGACACGTTTCATGCGCTTATTATGTCGCTTGACCTGAAGTTCATAAACCGAATAATACTTATCGGAGACCCCTATCAGCTACCTCCGATAGGTCCGGGCAGGGCTTTCTCGGATTTATGCCATTATCTTAATTGTGATGACGCGGACGCCAATCTGAAATCTGCCATTACCTATCTCCGCACCGTTGTGCGCACAATAGCCAGTGGAGATTCAGATGTCTTGACTTTGGCCTCTTGGTTCAGTGGAAACAAACCGGAGAAATTTGCCGATGAAATATTTTGGAAAATCGAAAGCAAGAATCTCAAAGGCGATCTTTCAGTTTATTACTGGAACGATGAAAAGGATCTGCCTCAAATCCTTAGGGATGCAATTTGCAAGGAACTCGCTTGTTCCGATGTCGAACTGCCAGAATCCTTGAAGCAAAAAATAGGTATTGACGACTTAAAATCGCTTGAGTCAGATCCGGCAGCGCTCGAAAATCTTCAGATTCTTGCTCCAGTAATAAATCCCGCATGGGGTACATATCAACTGAATTCCTATCTTCAGTCATGGGTTGGAAATAATATCAATCGCAAAGGGGATTATCAGGAAATCGGAACCCAGAAGATATATAAGAATGATAAAGTCATTCAACTTCAAAATATATTACGAGAATCCTATCCATCAAAAGAAAAATATCCTCTCTCCAATGGCCAGATAGGCTTTGTTAAGTCTATAAATAAAGGACATATCAATGTTATGTATGTTGGCATACCTCATGAAACCTTCGGCTTCAGGGGAGATAAAGGGGAAGACCAGGATGCTGCTATTGAGCTTGCATACGCTATTACAATCCATAAAAGTCAGGGCAGCGATTTTGATACGGTTTTTGTGGTATTGCCCAAAACCGGCCGCATTTTAAGTCGTGAGTTGATATATACAGCTCTTACCAGAGCAAAGAAGCGTGTAGTCCTGCTTGTTCAAGATTCTATTGGTTGGTTGAGAGAATTTACTAAACCACAAGCCTCAGTGCTCGCGCGACGAAATACCAATCTATTTGACTATTCCGTTCGAGCCGAACGTCTTAATATTCCTTATGTTGAGGGCCTGATTCATGGAACAGCCAAGAAAGGTCTGTTTGTGCGTAGCAAGTCAGAAGTTGTAATTGTAAACCAATTGGTAAATGCTGGGGTGGAATTTGAGTACGAGCAACTACTGGAAGAAAATGGCCACCGATGCATTCCCGACTTTTCCTTTGAAACCCCATGGGGTGATAGAATCATCTGGGAACATCTGGGAATGCTTGTCGTTCCGGAATACAAGGCTTCATGGGAGCGTAAACTAAAATTCTACGAGGAAATAGGTTATACCCTCGGAGAAAATCTTTTCACGACTTGCGATCATGAAAATGGTGCAATAATGACCGAAGAGGTGGAAGACGTCATCAGAAAAATCAAGGAGCAGTTATGAATCAGGAGGAGGAATTATATTTCAAGGTACTCAGTAAACAAGGTCGGGAGGCTTGGACAATCTTCAAGAATCCTATGTATCGTGGAGCATTGGAAATCGCCCAGAATCTTTATAAAGACAAAGCACATTTTGTGTATGAGTTACTTCATAATGCCGATAACCAAGGCGCTACCCATTTCTCAATGAGGACAAAAAGCCGGAACAAGTTGAATTTGATGTGATGGCAGAATCGCTCGATAAAAAGTATCTGCTGGTTGACGAATGCAAATGGACAACCCAAGAGAATGGCAAACAACTGACAGGCGAACTTCTCCGTAAAGCTAATTTGTTACTATTTATCAAGAACTACACCATCGTTCCGGTGCTGTTTCTTAAGAGTGCTCCGAAAGATGATGCTGGGAATGCAATGTTGCCAGAAGATGTTATTGAGTTAATGAAATAAAAGGATATAACAATTCACGACTTAAAGATGCTAGATTTTAGAAAACAATTTCAGGAAATTATAGAGCAATCCTATATTCCGTTCAATATAGATAAAGCTGCAACTTCAGATGTATGGAGTAATATTTACAAATTGATACTTCCTAATATTCCAGAAAAACTTTTTAGATATCGTAAAATAGACGATAAAGGTTATACTATTGAATCATTAAAATCCGGAACTATTTCATTATGCCATGCAGGAATGTTTCCGGATAAGTATGATTCATATTTATATATAGATCAAGACAAAATTCGCGAAGATTTAAAAAAGGCATTAAAGGATGCATTGCGCATAACATTGTCGCATATAACCCAGAAATCCTCTGATATAAGGGCAGAAAAGGCAACGCAAATATGTTACTACAGAGAGTGTGGATATACGGATGAACAAATTATAGATAAAATATTGACAGATGAATATATGGATTTTTGTAACAACATTGGGTCTGCGATAAAAAAGCAAGAGTCGCGTTTTAGAAATCCGAGAAATAGTGCAAAAATAGCATGTTTTACAGAAAGTGTACAGTCAAAATATATGTGGGATAGATATGCTGATGGGTATAAGGGATTTGCATTAGAATACGATCTTAGAAAATGTATTTTTAAATATAACTCATTGGGAATGGATGTAAATCTCTTTCCTGTGATTTATACTGAATTAAGACCTGACGTTACATTGGATGAGGGAAATATTCATACTTACGAGTATTTTAAGCAAGTTGGAGATAAAAATTGGTTGAACTTTTTGTCTTCCATGATATCAGTCAATCAATTATATTGGTATCGATCTTATCTTTATAAGGACCAAAAAGAATACGAACATGAACATGAATGGAGAATGCTGTATTATAACTTAGAGGATGAGAATAATTATGCATCAATTCCAGATGTCGGATGTTTGAATGCAATTTATTATGGTCCAGATATAATCCCAAAGGATAAGGATGAATTACATCTGATTGCAGTTGAAAAAGGACTGAAAGAGTATGATGTTGCTCTTGATGCTGGTAGCCGTAGATATGATTTAAGGATAACAGCAATTAAATAGGAATATTCTTTGCTCAAAAAAAATCAATCAACAACCTGAAAGTTGTGTCATCTCGATTATTTATACTACCTTTGCCTACAGAGTAAGGCAAAGGTATTTTTTGATGTATACAATGGCTGAAAAACAGATAGACACGGTTTTAGGATTGGTTGAAGGAACGGAGGAGAATAAAGACGAAAAGTGGATGTGTCATTCGCAAGCTATCGCTGCAACTATGTCAAACCGAATGGAGGAACTTGGTATGACACAACGAGCGTTGGCCGAGAAGATGAATTGCACTCAGCAATATGTCTCCAAGGTGTTGAAAGGTCGCGAGAATCTGTCATTAGAAACCTTGTGCAAGATAGAAAATGCATTAGGTATCAGAATACTGCAAGCCGGAATAGATAAGTAATAACACCATAACAGGGCGCAAGAATATGTCAATACAGAGCGAAGCGGCGTTGGAAGCCGGACTGATAGCCACACTTCGGCAAATGGACTACGAGTATGTTCAGATTACCGAAGAAGATAATCTTTATGCCAATTTCAAGCGGCAGTTGGAAATTCACAACAAGAAACAACTGGCGGAAGTTGGCCGTAACTCATTTACGGATGAAGAGTTCGAGAAGATATTAATCTATCTGGAAGGTGGTACTCGCTTTGAAAAAGCAAAGAAGCTTCGCGACCTATATCCTCTTGATACGGCTAACGGACAGCGCATTTGGGTAGAGTTTCTTAATCGTACCCAATGGTGTCAGAACGAATTTCAGGTTTCGAGCCAAATTACGGTGGAGGGACGAAAGAAGTGTCGCTATGATGTGACGATTCTTATCAATGGTCTCCCTTTAGTTCAGATTGAATTGAAACGTCGGGGAGTAGAACTCAAACAGGCATACAATCAGATTCAACGCTATCATAAGACATCCTTTCATGGGTTGTTCGATTATATTCAGTTGTTTGTCATCTCCAATGGTGTGAACACTCGTTATTTCGCCAATAATCCCAATGGCGGATATAAATTTACATTCAACTGGACGGATGCGGCAAACCTGCCATTCAATGAACTGGATAAGTTTGCTGTGTTTTTCTTGGAAAAGTGTACGCTCGGTAAGATTATCGGAAAGTACATCGTATTACATGAAGGTGATAAATGCTTGATGGTGTTGCGCCCATACCAGTTCTATGCAGTAGAAAAGATATTGGATCGAGTGCAGAACTCCAATGATAACGGTTATATTTGGCATACAACAGGGGCAGGAAAGACTTTGACTTCATTCAAAACTGCGCAACTCGTTTCGGAGTTAGATGATGTAGATAAGGTAATGTTCGTTGTCGACCGCCATGACCTTGATACACAAACACAGTCGGAATATGAAGCCTTTGAACCGGGAGCCGTTGACGGTACGGACAATACGGACGAGTTGGTAAAACGTCTGCATAGCAACTCCAAGATTATCATTACCACTATTCAGAAACTCAATGCAGCCGTAAGCAAGACATGGTATAGCAGCAAAATAGATTCGATACGCCATTCTCGTATCGTGATGATATTCGATGAGTGCCATCGTAGCCATTTCGGGGAGAGTCATAAGAAGATTATGCAATTCTTCGATAATGCCCAGATATTCGGATTTACCGGAACTCCAATATTTACAGAGAATGCAGTTGATGGTCATACGACCAAAGAGGTGTTCGGCAACTGCCTGCATCGCTATCTGATTAAGGATGCCATTGCTGATGAGAATGTTCTCGGTTTTCTTGTGGAATACTATCATGGCAGTGAGGAGGTGCAGAACGGCAGTACCAATCGCATGACGGAAATAGCCCAATTCATCCTTAATAATTTCAATAAGTCAACATTTGACGGAGAGTTCGATGCGCTGTTTGCCGTGCAGTCAGTGCCGATGCTTATCCGTTATTACAAGATATTCAAGGAACTGAATCCTAAGATTCGTATAGGTGCAGTATTTACCTATGCAGCCAATGGAAGTCAGGATGATGAACTGACAGGAATGGGTACAGGTTCTTATCTGAATGACAGTGCAGGCGAAGTCGATGAGCTGCAAGCCATCATGGATGACTATAACGAAATGTTCGGCACATCGTTTACGACTGAGAACTTCCGTGCATATTACGATGACATCAACCTGCGCATGAAAAAGAAGCGAGCCGATATGAAGCCGCTTGATCTTTGCCTTGTTGTCGGAATGTTCCTTACCGGTTTTGACAGCAAGAAACTTAATACGCTCTATGTAGATAAGAACATGGAATACCACGGCTTGTTGCAGGCATTTAGCCGGACGAACCGTGTGCTGAACGAAAAGAAACGCTTCGGAAAGATTGTATGTTTCCGTGATTTGAAGAGCAATGTGGATGCTGCTATCAAATTATTCAGTAACAGCAACAATCCGGAAGAAATAGTGCGACCTCCGTTTGAAGAAATCAAACAGGAATACAAGGAACTTGCATCCGATTTTCTGAAGAAATACCCGGACACAAACTGCATAGACCTTTTGCAGAGCGAAACGGCTAAGAAAGAGTTTGTTTTGGCATTTCGTGATATTATCCGTAAACACGCAGAGATTCAAATATATGAGGATTATAGCGAAGAAGCTGATGATCTCGGCATGACGGAACAGCAGTTTATGGATTTCAGGAGTAAGTATCTTGATATCCATGATACTTTTGCACTCGTTGATCCAGCACCGTCACCCAAACCGGATGATGATACAGATGTTCCGGATGACGGAGACTTCGGTGATGTGGATTTCTGCCTTGAACTCCTACATAGCGACATTATCAATGTGGCATATATCCTTGAACTCATTGCAGAACTTGACCCATATAGTGCCGATTACGCAGAACGCCGTCAGAATATCATTGATACGATGATTAAAGACGCAGAAATGCGCAGCAAAGCCAAACTTATCGATGGTTTCATTCAAAAGAATGTGGATGACGATAAGGAAAACTTCATGATTCAGCGAGACAAAGCTGACGGTACAAGCGATTTGGAAGAACGGTTGAACCACTATATTGCCGTTGAGCGAGAAAATGCCGTCAACTCATTGGCTGAGGAAGAGGAAATATCGTCATCGGTATTGAATCACTTCCTCAAAGAATATGACTACCTGCAAAAAGAGCAGCCGGAAATCATACAAAAAGCATTGAAAGAGAAGCATCTCGGATTGATAAAGACGAGAAAGGCGTTGACGAGGATTTTAGACAGATTGCGTAATATCATACGCACTTTCAGTTGGGATTAAAAGAAATACTGATATGGTAAAGACAAATGAACCCGGATATGTGTATATCTTGACTAATCCAAGTTTTCGTGAGGATTGGGTCAAGATCGGTAAAAGTGCGCGGCCTGTAGATATACGTTCCAAGGAACTTGACAACACGGCTGTTCCGTTGCCTTTTGAGATTTATGCAACCATTCAGACGGTCAAATATAACGATGTTGAAAAGCATGTACACAAGACTATTGATCGGTTGACGGATTTGCGTATTCGTCAGAATCGGGAGTTTTTCAATGTGCCGCCACAAATAGCTTTGGATATATTCAATGACATAGCCAAGATGATTGATGATGCGGTTGTTACGGTCTATGTAGATAATAAACCGGTTTGCCATAACGAAAAAGATTCATTGCCTGTCGTGCAGAAGCGAACCGTAAAGCGAGGTCGTTTCAAATTCAGCATGGTCGGTATTAAAATAGGGGAATGCGTTACCTTTATTCCTACGGATACGGAAGTCAAGGTGGCAAGCGATGATTCCGTTGAATACGAAGGTCGTATTTATAAATTGTCCCCTTTTGTCGGTACGTTTATGCCGGAAGAGAAACGGAATACATCGGGTGCATATCAAGGGGCAAAATATTTCTCATATAAAGGGAAAGTGCTAGATGACCTGAGAAGTATAATAGAGAGCAATATACCATTGCCGGAAAGTGATGTAAACAAGATAATATAGAGCAATAAAGATATGAGCGAAGAACTGCAACAGAAACTCCGTGACCAGCTTTGGGAGGTCGCAAACCGTTTGCGTGGCAATATGTCGGCAAGCGATTTTATGTATTTTACCTTGGGATTCATTTTCTACAAATACCTGTCGGAGAAGATAGAAACATACGCTAACAGTGCGTTGGATGATGATGAAGTTACATTCAAGGAATTATGGGAAATGACCGATTCGGATGCACCGGAATTGCAGGAAGAGGTTAAGAACCAGTGCTTGGAAAATATAGGCTACTTCATTGAACCGAAGTTCTTGTTTTCGTCCGTAATTGAGGCTATCAAGCGGAAAGAAAATGTTCTTCCTATGTTGGAACGCTCGTTGAAGCGTATAGAAGACAGCACTTTGGGACAGGATAGTGAAGAGGATTTTGGCGGATTGTTCTCGGACATTGATTTGGCTTCGCCTAAATTGGGAAAAACAGCAGATGATAAAAACACGCTCGTCAGCAATGTGCTTCTTGCATTGGACGATATTGACTTTGGTGTAGAGGCCTCGCAAGAAATTGATATTTTGGGCGATGCTTACGAATATATGATTAGCCAGTTTGCAGCCGGCGCAGGCAAGAAAGCCGGTGAGTTCTATACTCCGCAAGAGGTCAGCCGCATATTGGCGGAGATTGTTACTCTTGGGCATAACCGTTTGCGTAATGTTTACGACCCTACTTGCGGTAGTGGTTCACTATTGCTCCGTGCAGCAAGTATCGGTAAGGCGGCATATATCTATGGACAGGAGAAAAATCCGACTACTTACAACCTTGCCCGAATGAATATGTTGCTGCACGGTATCCGATTCAGCAGCTTCAAAATAGAGAATGGCGATACGCTTGAATGGGACGCATTCAATGATATGCAGTTCGATGCAGTGGTTGCAAATCCTCCGTTCTCTGCCGAATGGAGTGCTGCCGACAAATTCAACAACGACGACCGTTTCAGTAAAGCAGGACGACTTGCACCTAAGAAAACAGCCGACTATGCTTTTATTCTGCATATGGTTCATCACCTCAATGAAGGTGGTACGATGGCTTGCGTTGCTCCGCACGGAGTTCTGTTTCGAGGGAATGCAGAGGGTGTTATACGCCGCTTCCTGATAGAGAAGAAAAACTATATCGATGCTATTATCGGTTTGCCAGCCAATATATTCTATGGTACAAGTATTCCGACCTGTATTCTCGTATTGAAGAAATGCCGTAAGGAAGACGATAATATCTTGTTCATTGATGCCAGCAAAGAGTTTGAAAAGGTCAAGACCCAGAACAAACTCCGCCCTCAGCATATACAGAAGATTGTAGAAACCTATCGTGACCGCAAGGAAATTGAAAAGTACAGTCATCTTGCTACGTTGCAGGAGGTTGCCGAAAATGACTATAATTTGAATATTCCTCGCTATGTCGATACTTTTGAGGAAGAAGAGCCTATTGACATCAAAGCAGTCATGGCTGAAATAAAGGAATTGGAAGCCAAGCGAGCCGAACTGGATAAGGAAATAGAAGGCTATTTGAAAGAATTGGGACTGGTTGAATAATTACACTATGGCAGAGATAGACAACATCCCCGAAATGCGTCCATCATTCGACAATATACGCCGTCAGGATGAGGGCGGAAACGAATACTGGAGTTCTCGCGACCTGTGCGCTGCTATGGGCTATTCGGCTTATTGGAAATTCCAAAGAGTCATAGACAAGGCTATCAAGGTGGCAGGTGAAAAAGGAATGAATGTAGACGACCATTTCAACCAAGCGGTTGATATGGTAAGGATTGGAAGCGGCTCATTCCGTAAGGTCAATATCTTCCGTCTTTCGCGTATGGCGTGTATGATTGTTGCCGAAAATGCCGATGCCCAAAAAGTGTTGGTACAACAAGCTCGCGATTATTTTACTCGAACAATTTCGACAAACGAATTGATGCAAAATTCGTTGAGTTCTAACATTTTGCTGTATAAAACGGCGCAAGGCGAGGCACGAATAGAAGTGATATTCAACAGTGAAACATTTTGGATGTCACAAAAGCGTATGGCCGATTTGTTCGGGGTGGATGTACGGACTGTCAACTATCATCTTGGTCAGATTTACGAAACAGGCGAGCTTACAAAAGAGGCAACTATCCGAAAAATTGGGATAGTTCAATCAGAGGGAGAACGGGATGTAGAACGTACACCTCTGTTCTATAATTTGGATGCCATTATTGCGGTAGGTTATCGTGTCAATAGCTATCAGGCCACTCAATTCCGTATCTGGGCTACATCTGTATTGAAGGAGTTTATTATTAAAGGATATGCCCTTGATGACGAACGCTTGAAGCAGGGAAAACACTTTGGCAAAGATTATTTTGATGATTTGCTGGAGCGTATTCGTGAGATACGCACATCAGAGCGCAGATACTACCAAAAGATAACAGACATCTATGCCGAATGCAGTGCCGATTACGATTCGAAATCGGATTGTACCAAATTGTTCTTCAAGATGGTGCAAAATATGATGCACTTGGCTGTAACTCATCGTACCGCTGCCGAAATAGTATATGAACGTGCCGACTCGGAAATGCCGCACATGGGATTGACCACTTGGAAGAAAGCTCCCGATGGCAGAGTCCAGAAGTCTGATACGATTGTGGCAAAGAACTACTTGTCAGACAAAGAGGTTTCAGAACTCAACGGCATAACTAACGTATTTCTTGAATTTGCAGAGCAGCGTGCCCAACGCCATATCATTACAACGATGGCCGAATGGAAGCAGCGTCTTGAACAGTTTCTTGCTACAATGGACTATCAAGTACAAGATTCAGCTGGTAAAGTTTCTCAAGAAGAAGCACGAGAGAAGGCGTATGGTGAGTATGAAAAATATAAAGTGATTCAAGACCGTTCGTTTATCTCTGATTTCGACCGGTTTAATAATGGCGACAAATTGTTGCCGTTTGATATCAATCCCGATAAAGAATAATGATTATGACAGATAATAACGAAAATAAAGTCCTTAATGTTCCCCATTTGAGATTTCCGGAATTTAGTGGGGAGTGGGAAATCTATCCTCTTACAGATTTTATGAGTTTCAAAAATGGAATGAATCCTGATGCCAAAAGATTTGGGCGTGGAACAAAATTCATTTCGGTGATGGATATTCTTAATAACCAATTCATTTGTTATGATAATATCCGTGCCTCTGTTGAAGTTGTGGATGGCGATATTGAAACTTATGGTGTAAACTACGGCGATATCTTATTTCAGCGCAGCTCTGAAACGTTAGAAGATGTAGGTCAAGCCAATGTCTATTTGGATAGCAAACCCGCAGTGTTTGGTGGTTTTGTTATTCGTGGAAAAAGTAAAAGTAACTATTATCCTATGTTTTTTCGTTATCTTTTGGCTTCACCAACTGCACGAAAAAAGATAATCGTAAAAGGAGCCGGAGCACAGCACTTTAATATAGGTCAAGATGGATTAAGTAAAGTTTGTCTTAATATTCCTTCAATTCAAGAACAAGAGAAAATAGCAAAACTATTTGAATGTATAGATACTCGAATCGCTACCCAAAACAAAATCATTGAGGATTTGAAAAAATTAAAGTCCGCAATTAGAAAAAAGATGTTCTCCTTATTGAAAGATGAATATACAGAGAGCTTTGAAATCAATCAGCTACTTGATTACGAACAACCTACTGCATATATTGTAGCTAATGATGAATACTCTACCGACACAAGTTTAACCCCTGTTCTAACTGCGAATAAAGGTTTTATCTTGGGGTATACAGACGAAAAATTTGGCATATATCAAAAAGGAGAGTGTATAATCTTTGACGATTTCACAATGGATGCAAAATATGTATCATTCCCTTTTAAGGTAAAGTCTTCGGCAATAAAAATACTCACAGCAAAACCGAATGTAAATCTTCGATTTATGTTTGAATATCTATCATATTGGGAACTTAAATCGGAAGGACATAAAAGGCATTATATTTCAGAAATAGCTTCGCTTGTAATTGAACTACCTTCAAAAGAAAGACAAAGTATAATAGCCTCACTAATGACTTCGTTAAACAGCAAATTGGATATTGAAGCAAAAACAAAGATAAGATACGAAGAACAAAAGAGATACTTACTCTCGCAAATGTTTATATGAACATCTGCGAGAGCAAATATTGTTTCTGCTTTGAATACTTGATGATCAAACTATTATGTGTCTCTAATAGTCCATGTAACTTTCTGAAAACAACGGAGATTCTTTTTTGTTCTTCTAATTTTGGCAGACGGATTTGTATGTTTCCCATTGTGTTATTCATAAGTTTCGGGTTTGCTAAATTAACGTGAGTTCGAAATAAAATCAAAAAATAGCAAGTTGTCCGTCATTGACAAACTTTACGTCAATGGCGGGCTTTTTTTCAAAAAAGCAGTATGCCGCGATAGCCGACAAGGAGTTGGCTATAAAGTTACTGAATGAACGATGTCTTGAGTGTTCAATCTGTGCGATGTTCTTCAGTTCGTCATTGACCGTTTCAATCAAGG